>ENA-UOTX01001648-UOTX01001648.1-compost-metagenome-genome-assembly--contig:-NODE-1648-length-14924-cov-10.227588_pt1 | contig 14924 bp, 16 predicted proteins | sample MGYA00238143_ERZ746982 | MGnify/ENA primary metagenome ERZ746982 (study PRJEB28758, sample SAMN06268862) | compost metagenome | isolation source: single cell | place: USA: California, Emeryville, Joint... | reverse complement strand
CATTTCCCCCATTTCCTCCATTGCCACGACGATTACGCATGAGACTTCTCTTGAGGGATGCAGCTGAAGAAGTTGTGACAAGCATCAACGCTATCAAGATGACCATGATTGCGACTCCGACTCTCATTTTTTGAGTGATGTTGCTATTGTGAGGTATCTATTATTTTGCTAACTTTATTGTATTATGAAATGTAATAACTGAGTGGGTATTTATAGACGAATATGCAAAGGCAATTAGTTCTCACCTTTGAAAATAGACGGATTGTCAATTATTTATCTTTAGATTTTTCCTCAATTTTTATGTACGAAACCACAAAAAAATTTTTCAAATCTGACCTGTTTTGAAGTCAACAATTAAAATGTTTTGTTTTGTTCTTCATTTTGGCTACTTTATAAAAATTTATGTACGAATCTGGAACAAAGAATAGTTTCAAAGTTAAATAATTGACTGAAAAAAGAAGCGGGGCAAAGACCGAAATTTCTCGAATCTGTTACCTGTTAGAGACTATGATTTGCAAATAATCCGAACCCTATCATTCTTTGCTTTTCGAAAAAATTCGCCAGTTTCTGAGATGATCGCAAAAAACGCGGCTAATCTGATGACGAGTGTCAGTATGATTTCATCTTTTCGAAAGGCATTCATTACACCCAAAAAAAAATGTTGAATACTGGATGATCTCAGTTGAGTTGAGGAAAATGGATTACGATTGAATCAGGGCTATCATCGTGAAAAGGATTATTCCAGTAATTCGGAGTTGACAATCGAATATACACAATTGTCTCATGACTTCCATTGTAACTTTCAAATCCACACAACATAGTTTAAAACTACAGATAGCATCTTTATTATATTTATCAAAGTATGCGAAGAAAAGCAAAATGGCTAAGTTTGAGATGAAATCTTACTCTTTTTACAATTTGTTCTATGAAATTAGAACAAGCAAGAATGAAAACTCAAATCTCCTTTGAATTTTCCGCAGTCTAAAATGTTGTTTCACATGTTTGCTTGTCTAGACGAGAGAAAATTGAATAATAAGTTCGATTGTTCTGATCGAGGATAAATTGCACTCACTTTTGACTAGCAAACTATGCACTTAGAATTGTATTTATATAATCTCATTCTTGGAAGTCTCTCAACTTACCTACCATTACAGCAAACTTTTTTTGGGTTTTTTATTTATAATGTCTCTCTTGTGATGTAGATATTTTGCAGTTTGTTATCTCAAAAGTTTTATGGCACCAGTATTTCTAGTTAAAAGAAGAAGTTTTTGATTCGGCTTAATCTTCTATTTTTCACAAAGCAAACCACACAATCGATTCTCCAATCTTGTCTAGTATCAATTAAGGCGAATACTGAAAAGTTTGTGCTTTATATGAATATGTTTGTTTGTCGAATTGAACTGAAACATAGAGACAATCTTCAAATTGCACAATTTGACATGTATGAACCATGGTGCGAGAGCATTCTCACTAAATATAATCAAATTCGGACTTATTTTTGTAAAATATTATTGCCGCAAAAAACCTTCCAAGAAAAAAAAGACTACATTCTCCGATGGCTATTCTCCAAAACGTGAATCATGCAAAAAAGATGTTACAATATAGTTAATTCTTGTAAGGCAAGATCATCTACGACGCAGAGATGTGCTCTCCATCAAAACCTATATTTGTCAAAAAAAGGTCTTATATAAGAGCCATTCACAAATGAATGCTATTTCTATTGGTATTGATATTATTCATTTCATAAAGCTCAAAGCTTTCTACAAAAGAGTTCGAAAGCATATGAAACTAGTCATTCTTATCTTTTCCCATAAATTCAACAAAAAGTAATTTATTCATGCAAGTTCCGAGCTATTAACCATCTACTTTAGTTGCCTGGATCAGAAAAAGTATCTATCTACTATATCTTTATGTTTGTATATGACAATATTAGTAACAGTTACGCTATGTATTTCATTAATTAGTTTTGCCGCATTACTTGAAATCAAATTAGTATAATTGTAGAATAATTACTAAAATTACTCAATATTAATTCTGATGAAGTTCGAAGTAGAACATAAACGTGCTTACTTACTGTTGTTTTAATATTGTGGATGTTCACCTACTGTTTGGTTTGAATTTCATAATTAAATATAACTTTCTTTGAGTTTTCAAGCAACACATATTTCAGAGTGAAGAATTTATTGTTTAATTGATTATTCTATAAGCCGAGAACTCATCGATAAATACACTGACTACCATTTTCCAAAAAGTTTCAAATTCTGAAGACCTATTTTGTGAGAAAATCTTCTCAAAAACTGCAAGATGTTTTTGATTTTACTTTTCCACAAAGCTTTGGTAGCTTTGTCAGCTAGGCTATATTCCAAAGTTGATATGAATTATTTTGCATGATATTTATTAGATTATTAATTATCAGACTAAGCTGAATTTTTAAATTCCATTTCAAAAATAATCTCTCTTTTTTCAATGCAGTATTTTAACAAAAAACACTAATAACCTGTTTTCTTTTCATGATTAGCAGCCCAGCCTTCGACAATGTCATTTCTAACCATTTCTATTTTCAAGGTTTGCTTATAATCAGCTACTCTGTTGTTCATTAGGCTGACAATTTGAAAACACAAACTACAGAAGAGTCATCTAATAGGTATTTTTACTGAATTAAAGAGATACTCAAGCTGCTATCACAAAAGCATGTGAGATTAGGGAAAACTTCAGAACGTAAATATATTAGCCGAATTTTCTGTAGTACATACCACCAACTCATCAGCAATTTTGACTGATTAACAACCACTTCGTAGCAAAGAACTTTCAATTAAAAATTCGAATGTTCATCAATAACGTATATAGATGTCTTTGGAATACTCAAAAACAGAATGTTCAGGCTGATATTTCCAGTACCTTACAGAAAAATCAACGAATTTCATCTAGAATTCTGATTCGAAGGACCTCTAACCTTGATGCCGCAAATATCGATAGAGAATAGATACTAATGTCTTTTTTAAAAAAGAATTGGCAATAGTAAGCTTAAAGAGCCCAGGAAATAATCTAATTAACTATCAAAATAGTATCTGCTGCTGCATTCATCAGCTAATTCTCCAAACTTAGATACACTTTGAGAAGATATGGATATATAAGCATAAGCCTGGTGATGCTTGCTCTCTCACAATAACTCCTTTATTCTCTCTATCTTTATTCTTTATGAAGAACCTATCATCTATCTCTCAGGCCCTATTCCCGAGGGGATTTGATACTATTAGAACACAAAGTAGATGTTGGTATGATTAATCCTTAAATACAGGGCTAGCTCATCAAAATCCAAGTGATCGGACACCGAATCTATTGCATTAAGCATCCATAGCAGGGATAGTACCATCTGCGGCGGTTTGAAAATATTAAAATGACTGTGTTTAGCATGAAGCGCAACACGTTGCATAGCTTAAATTGCTTTTGTAACTCAAGAACCGAATACACTCTGACTCTCTGTGTAAATAAAGTTTAAAAACCACGTGGCCCGATAATTAAGAGATAACGACAACACAGATAATAATATCTTAGAATAAAGATTCGGGAAATCGTAAAGAAATTCTCTGACCAAAATGGCTTTTGACAAAGCACGAGTTCTCCAGATTTTGAGACCTGCCTTTGCTCTTCTCCCTGAAGTGCAGAAACCCGACAGAAAAGTGACTCATCTCTCTCTTAACCTCGTCTTATTTTCTGCTATTCACTCGCTTTAGGTCCTTTTCAAAGATAGAATGATTTGGACTGCAGTTATCTTGCTCTTATACTTAGTCTGCTGCCAAATCCCTCTCTACGGTGTTGCCACCACCGCCGGAAACGACCCTCTTTACTGGATGAGAGTCATTCTCGCCTCCAACAGAGGAACCTTGATGGAACTTGGTATTGGCCCAATTGTCACTGCTGGTATGGTCATGCAACTTCTCGCTGGTGCCAAACTCATCGATATCGACCAAAATGTCAAGGAAGACAGAATTTTGTACGAAGGAGCCCAAAAACGTAATATCACCTCCTCAATTGTACCTTAATGAACTGTTTCCGATATAGTTTTGGGACTCATCATTGCCTTCGGTGAAGCCATTGCTTATATTTGGAGTGGCATGTACGGTGACCTCAGCGACCTCGGCGCTGGAAACGCTATCCTCATCATCATCCAACTCACCGTCGCTGGTGTTATTGTCCTTCTTCTTGACGAACTCCTCAACAAGGGATACGGACTCGGCTCTGGTATTTCCCTCTTCATCGCCACCAACATCTGCGAAACCATCGTTTGGAAATCATTCTCACCAATCACCGTTCAAACCGACCAAGGTGCTGAATTCGAAGGATCCATCATTGCTCTCTTCCACCTCCTTATCACCAGACCAAACAAGATCGGTGCTCTCCAACAAGCCTTCTACAGAACTGGCTGGCCAAACATCAACAACCTTTTGGCCACTGTTCTTGTTTTCTTAATCGTCATCTACTTCCAAGTACATAGATCTTTAGCCTCTTTGTCCTTAGTTTTTTTTTTAAATTCAATAGGGATTCAGAGTCGATATCGCCATCAAGAGCCAGAAAGTGAGAGGTCACCAACAATCCTACCCAATCAAGCTCTTCTACACCTCCAACATCCCAATCATTCTCCAATCCGCCCTTGTCTCCAATCTCTACTTCCTCTCCCAACTCCTCTTCAAGAAATTCAGAAGCAACATTCTTGTCAGAATCCTCGGCCAATGGCAAGAAGTTGAGATGGGCAGCTACTCAGTCCCTGTCGGAGGTCTCGCTTACTACATCTCACCTCCAAGAACAATCATGGACATTTTCTACGACCCACTCCATGTTATTTTGTACATTACTTTCATTCTTGCCACCTGCGCCTTGTTCTCCAAGACCTGGATTCAAGTCAGTGGAAGCTCAGCTAGAGATGTTGCCAAGCAATTGAAAGATCAAGATATGGGAATTCAAGGCTTCAGAGACTCCAACATCGAGAAAAGACTTAATAAATACATCCCTATTGCTGCCTCCTTCGGTGGTGTCTGCATTGGTGCCCTCACCATCATTGCTGATTTCATGGGAGCTATCGGATCAGGTACACCTCATTTTTCCTGAATGTTTTCTTCTTATTTCTTCAAAAAAAAAACAAAAACTCCATCCTAATCCCTTATGCATAATCTATTGCAATAAGGATTCGCTTATGGAGAAGAGTGAGCTGGGAAGTTTCTACTGGTTGAAAGAGCTTTCATCTCTTTCGATTTTTTAAAACTTCTTATATTATTTTTGTCTAATTTTCCTCTCTGAAAAATTGTGAAGATTCGGTTCTAATGGCTTATTTCAATATAGGAACCGGTATTCTTTTGGCTGTCACAATCGTCTACGGTATGTTCGAAACCTTCACCAAAGAGAGAGCTGAAGCCGGTGGCGATCTTTGGTAGAGTTAGCTCCTAAAAAACGTGATTCAACACGCTTAACGAGCACATTACATCCTACAAGAGTAGATGCGGGGTTAGAAATTGAGACTTTCTAAGCTGTAACATCTATACTTTTAAACATACACGCGAATCGCAATTTTAATGTCATTTGTGCTGTTAAGGCCGTGTTTTTTTAGGAAAGGATACTCTTTTATTATTAGTGTTTGTTATTTGCAACCAACCTTTGAGAAAGAGAAAAAAAAGAAAAACTTAAACAACTGCTTTATTTATTGCATTCATGTAGTTAGTCTGAAAATCCTGTGATAAACTTAAAAATAACTATTATATTAGTGAAGTTTTTGTCATGGAACCTAGCAAGGAAAGTAAGGGCTCAGGGTTTTCTATCTGCTAACATGCTGTAAATAAAGCAAGCTTCAAAGGAGATTATGAACAAATCTTCTCGAACGAACCTCCCACTAAGAAGATAAATGAAGATTCAACTCAAGAATCTCAAGGAACTGAAATAAACTCTTTGACAGGGAAAACCTTTACCGCTCGGTACTACGATCATCTTTCAAAGAGGAAAACGCTCAGTGTGTGGAAATCTAAAGACGAGTTACTGAAGTGTGTGTCAAAACATCAAATTATATTAGTTGAGGGCGATACAGAAAGCGGCAAATCTACCCAAATTCCACAGTTTATGCTTGAGTATTTGAGATCCAATGGGTAAGAAACAGCTTGACGAGAAAGAATCAAATTTTCGTGTTTTTTAGCATCAAGAAAGGTGTTTGTGTGTCTCAACCAGAGCGATCTGCTGCGACAATTCATGCTAAAAAGGTGGCCGAAGAAATGGTAGGACGTTTGAATGCTGCTACATTCATTTTTTTTTTTTGACTCTGAATAGGATGTTGCTATAGGTGAGGAAGTTGGCTATAAAATCGCCTTCGAGGATAAAACCTCAGAAAAGACTGTGATAAAATACATTACCGATCATGAGCTTGTTCTGGAGGCTGTTAGCGATCCGAAATTAGACCAATATGGAGTAGTAATCATCGATGAAGTCAGGGAACGAAAGCTCAATACTGACTTGGACTAGTGAAAAGAATTGCTAAATCGCGGGAAGGTAATATATATACATATATGAAAACTTTGCATTACTTTTTGTTCAAGATCTTAAAGTTATTATAATGAACATTGAAGCCAGGGTGTCACAACTTGCTTCTAATTGGTTTCCAGACGCCGATGTATTTAAAATTCCCGGAAGGACATATCCCGTCAACATTTACTATTCTGGTCAACCAAAAACTAACTACTTGCAACGGCTGTTACAACTACTTTACAGGTAAAGCTCATATAAGTTGTTCTCTGACTGACCCGTTTGCTTTTCCAGCTACATCTCCTAGAAGAGACAGGTGATATCCTCGTGTTTTTGCCGAGTAAGGAGCAGATAACCAGATTTTGCAAGGATCTTGTCAAACAGATTGAAACACTTCGCGAAAATGCGCCTCCTCTTCTAAGCATTATTCCTCTCTACTCTTCTCTGCCTTTTGAATTGCAAGAGGAAATATATGAGCCAGCACCCCCAGGAAAAAGTAGCAGAAGATGCATAGTATCGTCAGATTTGGCTGAAACATGCCTGGCAACTGAAAACATCAGATTTGTAATTGATTCTGGCTTTTCTAAACAGAGAGTATACAATTCTGTTCTCGGCGTCGAATCTTCGCTTATTACGCCTGTCAGTAGGTTGAAAGCGATGATAAGAGCTCAAAGAGCTGGGAAAGTATCTCTCGGCATGTGTTTCCGTTTGTATACAATGGCCGCGTATGAGTCTGAGCTTACCGAAGAACATCAGGCAGAGATTCTGAGGTCGGATTTACTATCGACACTCTTAATCCTCAAAAAAATGGGAATTGACGACTTTAAGAACCTTGAAACACGCGATAATCCATCGCTGATCAACTGCGAACTCCCCTCGAAGATTTAAAGTCCCTCGGAGCATTGAACGAGGAGGTAACTGATTTTTCTTAGTGTTAAATGACGAATTCATACTGTTCCAGGGCGTAATCACAGAAATTGGAAAGATGATGGCTGAATTCCCTCTCGATCCGCGAATAGCAAAGATGATCATCTTGGCGCCTAAATACAACTGCACTAAAGAGATAATTACGCTGGCTGCAATGCTGATCGCCCCAAACCCAATTATCAAACCTGAAAAAGAATTGAAAGATGCCGATAGAGACAAGTACATAATTATTTAAACTTTCTTCAGCATTCACGGCATATCTATTAGGTTAATTCATGAGGACAGCGACCATTTGACCCTCATTAATTTCTACAACGCTTTCAAGGAGAAGCAAGAGGGCAAAGAGTGGTGCATTCAAAATGACCTAAAGTACGATTCTCTCAGATTCGCTGATCAAGTCAGAGAGTATCTCATGAAGCTTGCGATAAAACTCGAGCTTAAGTTGGAAAGCGCGGGTCCAGACGCCCGTGAATATGCAGAAAATATCAAAAAGTGCATTATCGAAGGATCTTTTATGCATGTATCTGCGGAGTCAGTAGTGCCTTAGTTTAATCTCATATAAAATAGGTGGTGAATGATTCAGGTTCCGGGAATACGTCACAGTAGGAGTAAGCAGCCAATGGCAATTCATCCAAGCTCAATGCTCAAGAAACAGACAGAATGTTGCATTTATCACGAGGTTGCTCTTACAGTAAAGAACTACATGCGATATGTTACAAGCATCAAGAAGGAATGGCTAACTGAAATTGCACCAAAATACCACATTCCTCCTAAACGAAATGATCCTCTGACTGATTTCTCTAGAGTTCAAAGGAGACCAGACTGCAACAAATAGATTCTAATTTATTTATTAATGTGCAGGCTCGTTGCATGCTTTAAAAAATATGAAAGTCTTTCAGTGTAAAACTGAAAATAATATTTGTGTTGAGTTAGCTCTAGCTTTTAAGTATTTTCTTATTGACACAATAATCTTTCGAGGAAGCAAAAGCCATAGAGCTTAAAAACGAATTAACAGGCCGAAATTGAAGAGGGTGGCACAATCACATAAAATTTCGGAGATAAAAAAGCATCTGGCTTATTTGTAGAAAAGATAATCGGTCTCTCTCTTCTTGATCACGATTTTGTACGCCTTATCAAAGTCTTTTTGAGTGATTACATATCTAATCAAATAATTAGCCCATTGAACCTCCAAACAATAATAACTACCTGTTTTTTCTGACTGCTTGCATACCGGCTTCTTGACAGATCGAGGAGATATCAGCCGCACTGATTTTTTCTGGACGCGAAACATCTATTCACGACTATTAGCAAGACGAAAAATACAGCTTCACTTACAAGCTTCGAGATCGACGTCATCAGCCAAGCTCATTTTCGAAGTAATTGTCTGGAAAATAAGTCTTTTTTGTCTTCTGTCAGGATGTGGGAATTCGATCTTTCTATCCAATCGACCAGGTCGAAGAAGCGCAGGATCGAGGGTATCTTGTCTGTTGGTGGCCATGATAACCTTGACGTTTGTGGTCTGATCGAAACCGTCCATCTGATTCAACAACTCGATCAAAATTCTCTGCACTTCTCTATCAGCACCTGTCTGCGCATCAAAACGCCTAGGAAAATAAAGAGTTCATTGTTGTGAATGAGACAACTCACTTACTTAGTTGCAATAGCATCGATCTCATCAATAAAAATGATAGAGGGGGAATTTTCTCTCGCCAATCTGAAAACGTCTCTCACCATTCTTGGTCCTTCTCCCAGGTATTTTTGCACGAACTCGGAGCCGACGACTCTGATGAAAGCTGCGGTAGTGTGGTGGGCAACGGCCTTGGCCATCATGGTTTTTCCGGTACCAGGAGGACCGTACATAAGGACACCTCTTGGAGGGTCAATACCAATTTGTTGATACAATTCTGCTTGAGTCAATGGCAATTCAATAGCCTCTCTCATTTCCTGCTTCTGAACATCAAGACCTCCGATGTCTTGGTAAGAGACATCCGGCTTTTCTGTTACTTGCATCATTTGAATTGACGAATCGCTCTCAGGTGGGAGAATATCGACAACTGAGTGCGAATGACGATGAAGCGCGACTGATGAGTTGGGTTTCAATTGTTCTCGGTCAAGAGTTGACAAGATTCGGACGTAGTAGTTTGATCCTGAGGTCGCTGACACCAAGCCGTGGTTCTCGTCAATCATTTCGATGAACTGACCTATCACGAGAGGGACAGACTGAATTCTTTTCACTTCTTCCTTGGATCTGATGAGTTCACGTTTCAGGAATTTCTGCTCTTCTTTAATATATTCCTCTTGAATGTTTAAGAATTCAAGTTCTTTTTCCAGATCCTTAAGCTTCTGGTACAGATCATCGTCGCTCAGGGCGCTGGGGTCGAATAATTGCTGTTCAAACACAAACTATAAGCTCAGAGATATTATAAAGGTTATATTACAATTTTCTCTTCTACTTCGATGTCCATATTTGTTGAATAAAATTCCAAATAATTCAAAAAGATTATATCTTCGAAGAAACAACAAATTCTTAACTTTTTTCTAATTCACTATATTTCTCATTATTCCTGCTAATCTATTGAACAGATGCTCATATCGACAATATGATTTTAGTTGAAACGGTATCGAAGTTCGATTTTTTCAATTCTGAGAAGGAACGTCTAATATTTATTTAATGCACATATGCAGAGGATCTCTTTTAATGTATGTGCTGCTCAATACGTTTCGAAGATCTAGAGCTAGCGTATTTTTATATCATAAAATGAAGTCCAAGTGTGCAAGTAAGAATTAATCCTTTTTGTCATCGTCATCATCGTCTTCCTTGTTATTGCATCCTTAATCAAACAGCCAAATTATGATGAGCAACCAATGCCTTTTTTACCGAAATAACAGGATGAGAGACACTCCGTGCTATCCGTTGGAGCTCTCGCGAGCCATTTGCTCCAAGCTATGATCATTAAAGCAATTGACTCCCAAAAAAAGTTTACTTCCAAGAGTTTTTTTATCGTCTTCGCCGAGCTCGGCTTTGATACAAAGACTTGTGCAGGTTTCGGCTTTGCATTTCTCGCTATACAGAGTATGAGAATCATTAACGGCATAAACTTTACATGTCTTCTTCGTCTGAATCGCAGCCTTTTTTACAGAAGGTTCTATTAGAGTCCATGATGCCGTATCGATTGTTGCAGATCTTATAGCACTCGCCCATTTCGGATGTCCTGAAGTTTATATTCAAAAATTCGTGTAGTTATAAGAAAATAAAATTTTTCTGTATATCTAATAAGTTTTGACTGATAGGCTCCATTTCTGCTAATAATAATAAATTATGCTACCAAAATGAAACTTCAAGACGAAAAAAGTCATTTAAGAACGGACATTAATGATTTGGAGCTGCATTTGATGTTGGACAAAAAAAAAATTAGTTCCATCGGGTCATTCGGCTTATTAAGAGAGTTGAATTTTCATTTGTGCGTTAAGATATATATATACCAGTATATATCGTTATTATTCAACATCATGCAAAGTATGAAACTTTATCTAAATTTCATTACAAAGAGTTGAATGAATGACCTAATATTTAGCGAATTCAGAATGTGTTAAATAGATTCTCTGAGTTTACGGACCCAAAACTAGGTAAAATATTTCTTTACTCGTTGGAAAACTCAAGTATTAGGTTAATTCTACTGCTTCTATCAAAGCAGTGTCTTTTTGTTTAACAACATATCCATTTATCTTGCAAAATCTAATCCATAGCGTTAGTAGGGTTAAGATTAACTAATAGTGTACTGTTTCACAGCTCGGTCTATCATGAGGATTGACCCGAATGATTTTATACAGCAGAGCTCTTGCGTCTGGACTGACGTGAGGAGGAACATCAAATTTGCCTTGAGAAATCCTTTGGAATAGCTCTCGGTCATTCATTCCTTTGATAAAAATTGATTTAGTAACGAGGTTTCTAATGGAATCAGCCGTACCCACAAAAGGGAATCTACCACAGAGTAGCACGTAAAGCAGTACTCCTAATGCCCAGACATCCGCATGCCATCCTTGATAATTCTTTTTCATCGCAAGCTCAGGAGACATATAGGAAGGCGTTCCGCAATAAATATTTAACAGTTGGCCTTTCTGCGACTGGATACTGAAGCCAAAATCAATAAGCTTCACCGTTTGGCTCTCGTTAAGCAGAATGTTCTCGAGTTTGATATCTCGATGAGCGATATTTTTCTTATGCAAGTAGTCAACACCCTCAACAGCCTGCCTAAACACTTGTCTTGCTTCCTCCTCTGCTAAACAGTGGTATTTCTTTGCTTTTAAGTAGTTGAACAGGGAATCAGTTCCTCCGTACTCCATAACGAGATGCATCTACAAATAATGAAAATAATCAGTTTTTTCATACGAGGGAGTCAAAAAGTACCTGTTTCGTAGTGTCAATAGTGCCTAACAACTTCACAATGTTTTCATGTTCGAGCATACCAAGGATTGACACTTCTCGTTTGATGTTTTGGCGTCTCTGAGGGTCAGTTAATTTATATTTATCATATGTTTTGAGTGCGCATTTCTGGCCCGACACCTTATCCTTCGCGAGTTTCACCATGGCATAATTGCCTTGGCCTAATGGTTTATCAACAACGAATTCATTCATGGCTCGCTTGGGTTGCTCTAGACTCATGCACAAGTTCACCCAAAACTCATTAGATGCTAACTCTATTTGATTCGCTATCGAGTTATTCATTTTCGGTTTTCCTGGAACAACTCTATTTCCTCCAACCTTTGCCTTTGAAACCTAATCGAAAATTATGGAAAATGCTAATCAGTTTATTTGTTACAGTGATAGAATCAGATTTATTTGTCTTGACATCTGAATTCTTCTGGGCCTCCTTTTGGAATTCAATATTGGTAACCTTTTTTTCAACGAGCCTTTTCCCACTTTGACTGGCAGCTCTATTTTTCTCTAACAATTTTAAATCAAGAGCAGTTGGTGATTTTTTCTCTTCTGCTTCGTTCGTCACTGAACTCACAAACTTCCATTGAAAAAATTATTTTTGCTATGATTTCTCAATTATTTTTACTCTGCCCATATTTGGCTTCAATTGCGAGTCCGTCTCACCATAAAAATCCTCATACGTCTGCAAATTCTGCTCATCTTGATCTAACATGATCATTTCATCGTCTTTTTCTTCTTCTTCATATCTCGACACTTCAAACATCATCATTAGCACTGCATCTTATTAAAGTTAACTACACGCTCGCTTAGAATTCTGTTTTTGTAATGCCTGCTGTTGATCATTACCATTATCCACTTTCGTGAATAGCTTTGGGTTGCTTGGAGCGTTTTTCTAATGTAATAATGCAGCGTTTAGAGTATATTCCACATAAGAGCACTCACTTGACTCGCACTAAGTTTCCTCTCAGAGAGCTGCTTGTTATTCGGTGTCGAAGTTCTGCTGATTTCACCGCTTTTAACCGGAGCTAGACGTTTATCATTCGAACTGCCTTTATCAACCTTGCTTGCCGATGTTTTTCTCTTCAAAGGAGTGATTTTGGCTCTATTACAATTGAATACCGATGCATTGCAAACTAATTCTTACACTGGAGGCTTTTTCGGTTTGGATTCCTCAGAACTAGGATGATTTAGCTGTGCTTTTTGTGATAAAATAGGGGTTTGATTCTTTGGTTTGGATGAGGAAGTGGTATTTGATTGAGGTCTAGGTGGCCGTGTGGAATTAGTAAGAGTAGTGCTATCTTTTTTCGAAGTAGTTGAAGTGGGAGCGCGTGTTAATGGAACTATTCATTTCCAAAAATTGTAAAGTGAAGAAATGCAATTTGCAGCTACGTAGTATAGGAGATTTCGCTGTTGCGGGCTGTTTGGAATGCTTTAGGAACTGCATATTTTCTTTGTTCATTCAGATAAAGTTTCAAATTAATCAAAATATAAGTCAATTGATTGTTTATTGAGAGTTAAATTTGAAAATTAATCGTTTAAGGTCATTATTTCGTTCTAACCAGTCCAAATTTTAACATTTTGATATTTGGTCTTTGGACTAAGAATTATTATCAAAAAATGTATTTCTGCCGATGAAATATGCACATATCATGCAGCCATGCAATCAAAGAAGAGTGAGAAAGTATGCATAGAATAGATTTTTACGCATTTTAAGATTGGACACTCGATAATAGAGTGATTAGCACGATTGATATATTAAAATTGTTAATTTGGCAGCTTTGACTTATTAACCTTAGCTGTTATCTTTTTTAGCTTTTTCAATACTTTTTTGAGGCATACTTCTTCACCTTCTTTTCAATTCGATCGAGATCATAAATATCTTGCGGTTTGTCCCTGAAGACTTGGCGAACCAGATCACCAGAGTCTTTAGCAGGAAGTGGGAGGGTCGCTTCTATCTGACTTCCGTCCTTTTTTGTGCAGCGAATCGTTACACTGTAAACGCATCGACATTCAACTCTTGATTTTTTTGTCATGCAACCACAATCACGAAGGATTAGTGGTTGAAGCGAATCTTTTTTGTCGACTTGGTTGTTGAAGAGATTTTTCATTACCCGGGATTGAGAAGTCTCGAATTTAGTCTTTGACATGATGATCTCTTTTTCATTCGATCCTTCTCTGCCTGTAGTTAGTTCTTCTGCGCGAGTGTAAGGCTGCCATTCGTAATTCCTAGAAGTAGCGATCAGCTTCCTTCTTAAAGCTGCTTGAATCGGTAAGTTCTGATTCAATGAGTCGCAGGTTTGCGGTATTTCACTATCAACTGATCGCTGGGTATGATCGGGATATACATTGAGTGGGCTGTCAAAACCCAGTCCCTCCTTTTCAAGTTCATTTATTGACGAAGACATCCCGATTGGCTGTATTGGACTGTTGATACCCAAAGAGAGTTCGTTTTCGGCCTGTAAATGATGAGTGAAGTTATCAAGTGATGCTGCTTGTTGTGTAGTGTTTTCCATCAGAGTGTTAGTTGTTAATCCGGTTAGATTTGCAAATTATTGTTTTATTTGGAGTGATATCCTTTTAAGCAAAACATTCGACTGGTCAAATCTGGTTTAACTCTACTAATAATCTGTGTCCTAATAATCTGTATGCTAGGTATTTGATTAATCACTCACTCTGCTTGGTAGCTGATGTAGCTGGCCTGCGAGCAGCCAGAAGCGAAAGCGTAAGGCTGATAGGTCTTATTCGCAAATAAGAACTCATTTAGGCATGAGGTTAGCCCTAAACTTGACTGATGATGGACACGTTTGCCAATTGCTGTTATTATAGGCGTCAATACAAAGATATCAGGGAGAAACTGAGCGAATACCTATCAATTCATCAGATAAGACTTATTCTCCACTGAAACCCTCAATTTCTTAAATAATATCGCGCATTTCTGTGGTTTGTTCGTCATTTTTCAACAATCTCACATACTTTCTTGATAAATGTATCTTGTAACTGAAGAGCTTTTATTTCTCGTCAAGATTTGATCAGGCTATTTCCAGAAATTTGAGGAAAT
>ENA-UOTX01001647-UOTX01001647.1-compost-metagenome-genome-assembly--contig:-NODE-1647-length-14936-cov-28.262602_pt1 | contig 14936 bp, 9 predicted proteins | sample MGYA00238143_ERZ746982 | MGnify/ENA primary metagenome ERZ746982 (study PRJEB28758, sample SAMN06268862) | compost metagenome | isolation source: single cell | place: USA: California, Emeryville, Joint... | reverse complement strand
ATGAGATTGTAGTGATTCCAAATTTTGGCTGCAATGCCTTGGTTCTGGAGTCATTCTTTTTAAAAGATCTAATAGAGTCTTGAAAACAATAATAATCAACTCGAATAATAGCAAGTAATAAGATAACTTTTTCATTAAGCTTAGTGCTTTAAAGTTGCTTCTGTTCCGATTTCAAAATATCCTTGAGCGCGTTCATTCTTTCTGTCGTTAGCCTTATATTTGAACCCAGTTATCTCGAGTCTCAGTCCAAGTTCGATTGAGTCCTATTGCTGCAGTGATTTTCCTTCTTAGTTGATCTCCTTTCAATTGCAGCACGTTGAGTTTCTTCCACTCAGCGTTCCTTCCAATTTCTACCCCTCCTTTGTCACCAATACCATTTTCCTCTAAATAAACTCTTTCTAGTTGAATCCATGTCGTGTTCACTCTATGGGCCTCATCTTTTTCCTTTTGTGTGATATAATTTTCAGGCGCAACACATCTTCAATTTCATATCTCCAAAAACGACACCTCCAAAATGTGCATCATCGCCATCACCACCATGAATACCTGGAATAAATCTGAGATAGGGATATCAATTCCTGATAGATTTTTCATCGTTATCAACATTGTGAGCACCAAAACCGTGTCTGGAACTATCATGATGCCTGCTCTCCAACTTGCGGCTGCCGTTTCCTCTTCAGAATCCTTGCTCACAACAATACCATGCACACTCTGTGGAAAGGAAATGGTCCCCATGCACCTCTGCTCATTACCTTTGGTCGAAGCTACCTCATTTTCTTTGCTCTCGTGGCTCGATTCAATTTCATTATATTGCAGTTTTGAGTTGCTTGAGTTTTTTTGAATACGAGGAGAGTTTTAAGCAACGAGTCTTAGTTTGTTCTAAATCATCTTTTCTAAGATTAAATACAATCACTCCACCTGAATCACCTTTTCTGTTCTTGCTTTAATCATTAATTGCTTTTGCTGTACAGGATTGATTCATGAGAGCAGGAGACTAAATTTCTACATTCTGAGGTATCTGCTTTCTTGAGCCAGGAAATATTCTTAATTTTATCTGGAATAAGTCACATAATAATACAGTATTGACATCTTAGAGATGCTCTCAAATGGCTGAAGCAATAGAATTAATACACCAGGAGAGCTATTCGTAGCTCTTTCAAAATGCCAAATTTTTCCTCTAGAATATGACACTCTAATCTCTGAGTCATCGTTAACGGAGATGGCTAAGTTTGCAATGGTTTTATACACGATGAGTTCGATTATTCATAAGCAATGTGATGTGTGAATTTAACAATTAAACTAAGTTTGTTAACCTGCGATGATTTCAAAATCTGTTGGAGATTTGAATTTGATTTTGAACAATTCTATTCCAAGTTAGTGAACTAAATTACGGAAAATTAAGTTTATTTGCTTATGTCAAGACTCCAAAGAATATCATATTTGAATTACCATAGTTGTCCTGCTAAAATACCAGTACATCTTTATCTTTCAGCCAATACATTCAGAAAATTTCATTATTATGAGAGAGATCAGGTGCTACACATTACACAATCTTTATCTTCATCGAATTGTATTCTTTTTCCCAATTACCTCCTTTGCGATGCTGATAAATGCAATATGAAAGAACTACAACTACCACAATGAAAGCTGTCTTTTACCTATTACAATTTTTTTTCAAAATTGTTTAAGTAAAAAATTATTCAATTTATAAATATTTTAGAATTTGACCTTAACCTAATAATTACGAGAAGTACTACTACCACTTACTTTATCTAAACACAACCTGACAATATAATACCCAGCCTTAGTAGTCGACCACCTATCAAAGAAAATCTTTCGCTTCAAATTCGTACTTCTTGCTACTAAATTTACAACCCCTGTACTAATCATAATCAGTTCCCAACTATTACTAATGGTTAGTCGATACAATGTAGGATAAGCTAAAGCGCTCAACAATATTCACTTGGTACAATATAAGAGTCTTATCCTACTATATCCAAAACACTATTCTCTCGATATAGCCTCAAGCAAATGATACAGGCAGCGAGTGTTGCCTCTTTGTTAGTGTTAAACTCAAATTCTTGTTTTGATCCCCTCTTGGAGAAGGAAGTGATAATAACTCTTCGACTAAAGTGTATTCAAGAAACCTGAAAATAAATTTCTGTCTTCTTCTCTCTCTACGATGTATATAACATATATACAGCACAATCAATTTAAAAAACCTTAGCCAAAAACTCCTTCTTCCTTTCCAGTGAAATGAGAGATTGACTTCAAAAACTCTTCCATCTCTCCGCTCTCCCCCTCCTTATTCTGGTCACCTGTCTCGAAGTACTTTCCATAGTATTCCTCGAGACATACTCTCTTTCCAAACTCCTTTATCGAGTCAGAGAGCAAATTCGCAGCTTCGTACTCTCTCAACACATTATAAGTCAGCAGCAACTCCTGCCCACTTTGGTTGACTTGGTTCGCGTGTTTCTCAGATGAAAGCATTAACGCCAGTTTCAATCTTCTCGTGTAAAAGTCCTCATTATTCTGGTCACTGTTTTCGTCAAGGAACTCGTCGTTAACTATCTGATTAATCTTCGTAAGATAATTTGCCAATGACATCTTATCCGCAGTTTTCGTCTTCTCAAAGAACAGAAGAAGCCTATTCTTCAGCTTTAAGAACTCATATCTTATCGAGAAAGAAGCAACGATGTCGAAGCTCTTGCTCTCCAGCAGATCAAGAAACTCATTAGTGACTTTATTCGCCATATCGAGAACTAATTTCGCTCTTGTCGCCTGATCCATGCTTTGTTTCTCATTTCCCTTGCGCTCTTCGACGACGCTTTCAGAAACTGAAGCTTCTGTTTTCATTAAATCAACCTTGGTGTCGTCTCCCTGAGATTTTGATAGTTCTTCGCTAGGACTACCATTGCTTTGCAAAGCCGCGTTATTAATGTAGGGCAGAAGGAAATGCTCATCGATTTTTGGAGTGCGATCCCATATGCGTTTCAAAAACTGAGTCACTACGGTCATTCTCACCTCAGGCACAGTGAGTTGATAGAAATCTTTTGAAAACATCGAAGGTCCTCGCTTTTTCGAAGGTTTTATCTTATCAGCCAGGACGTTGCTGAAACCAGTTTCATTTCCATTAGGTAATGCTTCCTTTGAATCCTTATTTATGCGCTCAATCGCGCTTTTTTTCGTCGCAATATCCAACAATTCGCCAATTTTACCATCAATCTTCTCAATATCAAACATCTCAGTGAGAGTGAGTGGACCAACTGCGCCTGCTACTTCGGATTTGAGGTAAGAATACATCTGCGAGCAACCATTCGTCACGATAAACTCCGAGAGATCGTTCATAAAATCGTTGAGTATCTCTATCGCTTGCTCATCTCCGAGGAACTCCTTCTCGTATTTCTGAACTGCGCAGTCTCGCAAATACGTAATGAGATTAACGAGAGGAACCACAGAGAGCGTATAAACAGCATGGGTAAAAACCTCGAGCTTAAGCGAGTTCCAAAGCTCTTTCTTTCGCTCTGGGGTGATTCCAGGTTGCTTTATCTCATCTTTGATTTTACCAACGCTGAAAGTGGAGTCAATTTGTTTTTTAAAATTTTTCTTGATGAGAGGCCGCAGACTCAAGAAATGCGAATAGAGGTCCTCGAGGTTGAGGATGATCTTTCGAGCTTGCTCAGTTTCTTTTAGGTTTTGCTCAATTTGAGCGGAGATTCTCTCTTGCATCTTGTTCAGTATCGCATCGAGTTGTCTTTGACTTCGCATATACCGGAATCCAGCGATGAGCAACACGATAGAAAGCAGAAAAATCGATTTCTTTTTGTGGAGCTTCAGATATGCGAAGAGTTTCTTCACAATTGTCTTGAGAAACTTCATTATGAGGTTTTTAGTCGGGACTAACCTATTGCTGATTATTGTTCGTTTAATCAAACTCTTTTATTCCTTATGGAATTAGCATGATCAGTGTATTATTAAATTTCCGTCGTTTTCGTATAATTGTCTGAAAAACTTACCATCTGGACGAAGTATCAGGTGCTTGCCTCTCTATCCTTTCATAATCCGCAAGAAAGCAATTAATTACACAAGAAATACACTCGAAGAGGTTTAATTTGTTTTTGATAAATATAATGACAGAAAATGACAACAACATGAAATAATTGGTTTGAACACCTCATATACTATAGTCTTATTGTATACCCTTGGCTCGCAATAAATATGAGTATTACTCCCCCCCCCAGAGTGCATCTCTTTCCTTAAGATTGGATTATTATTATCATCTCTTTCTATTACCGCATGAAATATCGAAGTATGCATTGGTTACTTATAAACAACAACGAGACAATTCACTTTTATTTTTCCATAGAGAATCACAATAAAATGAGATAAATTTTCAAATGAACTTCAACCCAAGAACCTCCTTATTCAGGGAACATCCTTAGATTCGAAGATGCAGTCTGCGATATCTTAGTTATCATTGAATTTATCTCATAAACTAACGTGTTAGCCTCATCTCTCTCAGGTCCATTAAAATCATAGAGTCTTCTCGCATAATGCATCGCTTTATCGAGATTCGACTTTCTCTTATAATATTTCGCCAAGTAAAGCAGCGTCTCTCCAAGCTCTTTATCCACAATTTGCTCCTCGTCTTTTCTCCTCAAGCTCTCCTCGAAGCAATTCACCGCCTTTGTATCCAATCCGATCGTACTGTACAGTTTCGCGAGCTGATGCAACGCGATTCCTTCCTTATCCTTACAATTTTCGGCTCTTTCATAGCATTTAGCCGCTTCTATCTTCTTATCCATCTTATCATAGCAATGTCCCATCGCGTTCCACATACGCGAGTCCTTTGGCCTTGACATAACCGCACGAGTGTAGTAATAAAGAGCGTAGTGGTTCATATTCTGCAGCTCATACGTCTGGCCTAAACCATACCACGCTCTAAAGTCCTTCGGGTCTATCTCCACGGCGTTGCTGTATGCTTCGATCGCTCCTGCTATGTTCTTCATTTCCAAGTACTCGTGCCCCATCAGCGTCCACGCCGCGAGGCAGTTGCGGTCGAGTTTCAGCGCTTTTCGGAAGTAAATTACTGCTTTCAAGTGATCGCCCATCAGAGAGTAGTAATTTCCTATTCAATGATATATCACGCACTTTCAATGGAAGAGGAATTACCAACAACGCAGCAGGTCTCAGGATTATACTTATTATTGTAAAAACAGCGAAGCGCGAGGTTCGCAAGTTCTCCTTGGTTCTCTTTGATGTATAGAATATTCGAATAACTAGCGAAAATGATTAGTGCTCGAGTAAAATCAGACTTTATAATACATATCCATATTTTCGTAGTGGTAAGGGTCGAGGTCAGCCAATTTCTCAAACCATTCTAACGCAATATCAAACTCTACGAAACATATGTCAGGAAAAAACCTTCCGATAAAGAAAGTTACCTTGATTATTATAGAAAGAATGAGAGATCTGATTGATGAGGAAATTTGAGTTTTTGAAAAAGAAAAGCAGCTCGGAGTGGACCTCAATGCAAATCGCGTATTTGTATTTCTCCATGCAAAAGCTTCCAAAGAAGAAGTTCTTCATCCAGTGTTCCCGGATCTCAAGGAGCACGGTTTTCTTGACAAATTACTTAATTTCTCGATGTTTATCAAGTTAAACTTACCACGTCTTCACCTTCGATCAGTCTGCAAAGCTCGAGCCAAGCTGACCAGAAGCAAGGGAATAAGTTGAGGACTTTAATGAAAACCTCTCTGGCCTCAGTCTTCTTCATTTGTTCCTTCAAGACAATACCATACAAATACATGTTAAGCTCGTTTAATTGGTTCTGGTTGTAGAGCGGGGCTAAATCGGCTTCTATATGACTGAGCTCTTGATTCGCACTTGTCTTATGGTTTCCTTGAGGAGCTGGTAAGGGACCTAGTTGGCACAAAGGATGATATTTACCTCCATTTTCGAAGATTTCTTCCTCCTTTCGCAGCTCGCCGTTCATAAACAGCGAATAGTAGTACAGGAACATCGCTGATTGGTATTTAGGGTTCTTTGCATAATCTTTGATGAGATGGGCGCATTTCTTGAACTCGCGCAAGTCGAATAGGTTTCGAGCGATTAATAGAGCGTCGTAGCTGTCGTCGAAGCTCTCTTGGTAAACCTTATCGAATTTGTAGGAATGATCAGTGTTTTCCTGAATAAACCCTTTCATAAAAGGGTTCACTTCGTATTCTGAAGCAGGAGTGATACTGAGCATGAGTTCTCCTGCCCTATAGAGTAGGTTTTAAGAGGGTGGTCAAACAAGAGGTGTAAGTACCATTTTGCGCTGTGGTAGAGTTTATGAGCAGTGAGGTATTGAGTTGCGTAGCGTAATTCGTTTTTGACGACGGAGGTTTCAGGGATTTTGATGATGAGTTTGTCCGGGAAGGAATATTGAGGGACTTCGATGTTGATGAATGGGCTCTGGCTGAGGTTCATGGAATGAGGGAACATGTTTTTTGGGATATTGTATTTGAAATTTTTTTGAAAATTTGAATATTTGCTTGAACTTTTTATTTGCTGCAACTTGAATCAATAATTCATATCTTCAGAGCGCTTTTTTTTAATGGATTATTTTTCACTGAAGCAAGTGAAACGGTACTCATAGGAGTTTTCACTTCTTCAGTGTGATTGAAGCGAAGAAACAAAGAGATTGGAAATGGGATAACTTGGTACTCAGCAATCCGTAGTACGTAAATTTTCAGAAATCATTACAGGATATTCAATTTTGATACAAGAATTATCTCGAGCTGACAAGGGTGTTTGCTTCCAGCATAGACGCAATACAACAAATGATAACCTATAAATTTTCTATGGACTTTTTGATGTTAATCACATATAGCATTCAATAGCTCCTATCTCTCACACAAAAATAGGGACAATTTACATATTATGATTAAGATTCGTATAGGAAGAGAATGATGGTGGGAGTAGAGATAACTCAGATTACAGGTGCGTTCCAGCAAAAATTCTGAATTCACACATATAAGCTAAAGTTTTCAAGAAGCAGAAATAATAATATATTGGGAAGTTGGAGATAAATTAATGCTCATCTTAACCTAACGTTTAGCCGTATAGTAATAATGCGCTGTTCTATTTTCTCAATAGTTTTCTCAAGTTTCTTTACTCATCACTTTGTTATGTAATAAATTAATTAAACAGTCTGTTCGTCAGAAAAAGCGGTTTATTTCAAGTCAGAATCTCATTTTTCTGGAAAGAATTTAATAATTCCAAGCTCCAAAATCAACTTTCTGAGCTCATAGTCTGCTCTTCTTTCAAACTCTAAATTTTCCAACTGCTTTTCCTTGAAATTATCGCTTACTCAACCAGGATGGCCTTCGATATATATTTTAAAATTTCTTTTAACTACGATTAAATCAGCTTTTCCTTAAACTATATGGAAATTTTCTGTTTCTAAAAGAACCGAAATTTATAAATAGAAATGCAAATTTCACTTTCCTTTCATCCAGCATTTAAGAGAATAACCATCAGGCCATCTCAATCAATGTCAAACTTTTTGTAAAAGCCCTTTCATTTTTTGGCGTCTTTTCTGAATGTTTTAACTAAAAAGAATTCACATTGATTGATAAATTTTGCTGGCTTATTTAATTAATCGCATTAATTTTACAGTCCGTTTGAGAGACATTTTGAATAACCCTATTAAAAACCATTGAGACACGATGCTGAAGGAGTTCTACAAATCACTACCCTCATTCCCAGAAGAAAAGTTTGAGATTGACGATGAGCTTTCCGAGAGCATTCTTAACAGTCTCAGAGATCCCATCTGCCTGAACATCCCGAACATTTTCAGCAAAGATTCTCCCGCTGAATGCAAGCGATGCTCTCAGGTCCTCTGTTCCAAATGCGTTGAACTAATCGTCAAATCCGATGCTAAATGCCCCAACTGCCGCGAGTACCTCCAGGTCCGAAAAATGAACCGGTACCTCAAATATATAATGTCCAACCTGAAACTACGCTGTCATTTACATCTCAACGGCTGCACGGTTGCGCTTCCCTTAGAAGAGCTTCTGGAACACGAGAACAATTGCGATTTCGAAAGCATTCAGTGCCCCAAAAAATGCGGACAGGTTTTCATGAGGAAAAATTTAAATGAACACTTGAAAACTGAATGCCCTTTGGAAAAAGTCCCTTGTCCTTTCTTACGGTGCAATGTGAAAATCCATCGTAATCAGCTTGAAAAACATAAAAAAGAATGCTTGCGTCGCCATGAGATACAGAGCACGGACACTTCTCGCAATAATGAGGAGTCTAAAGGTTTTGAGCAGGAAGAAATCATCCTTTCTTACGACGATTCGGATCCTATACCCGAGAAAATGCTTGATTCCGATAAACTCAGCAATCAAACAGCCGGAGATAACTTCTGGGAAGTTAGATTAGTTAACTCGAATAACACTCCGGATAATAAAATTGTATTGTCTAGTAAAACGACATCGCTGAATTCCATCGACTCGAAACAAGGCGACGAAAGCATCTTTTCTTACAAAATCGAGCCGTGTGTTAACAAAAAATTCGGTTGCAATTTTTGCGGGAATAAATCGGCTTTACTTGCCCATGAATTAAAATGTAAATATACTAACGCGGTGCACCAGCGGAAAAGAATCTACTCCGAGCAAATTCCGCTGTCGAAGCTTGAAGATACTCCGGTTCTGCTCTCAGTTCATTCTGAGTGTCATAAAGTGAAGGCTGGAACCGCGTTAATTCATGCTGAGAAGGCTAATAGTATTACAAACTGTTAAATACTACATTTACTACTATACACACTACACTTACACGAAGAGAAAGAAAAAGAAGGAGGAAGGTTGTTGTCAAAAAAAGCAAATCGTTTTTTAAGTAAATTTTCTCTGTTTACACTCGTATAGAAATTTGTAAAGGCGTTAATCATTAAGAAAAAAAGAGAGAAAGAAATGTTTGTGGCATATTCGTCTGATTTTATAAATGATAGAGAAATTTGGACAGAAAATCAAACTGCTATGGGTAGCGCCTTCACTTTCTTGTTCACTGTTGAATGAATATTTAATGCGTTAAGATGACGTCAAATATTAATGAACTTATTACAACAAAAGAAAAACTAAGCTACAAATGCGGCAAGTGTGAAGGAACAAGATTTTGTGGTTTTTGACTACTTTCTTTTTTCATATATCAGAACTATGCCACTGAACATCACTATTCATTACATCTCTGCTTACATATCAAAAACCTCAATTTTCTTTTGTTTTTTTTTATTTTTAAGTGCTCCTAATATTTCGGAGCATAAACTATATTCAATTAATACATCTATAAAAAGCATTGAGTTCTAATTTACAAAAGTTTTGGGATTTTGGCCTTAGAGAGTGCGGATATTCCACTAACTCTCTCAAATCGACCAGAGAATTAAACTTGCGATTTGAATTGACAACTAATATTGATTTATAGAATAATATTGCTTGACGATATAACATGCACAATACACATAAAATGAAACAAGACTTAAACGAAGAGTCAACCGAGGTCATGGTTTATTCCCTTTCGTATTTACCACTACGCTAAAATGGCTTGTACCCACCGGTGCTCATTCCAGCCATTTCTTCGCCATCATCGCCTTTCTTTATCGTCACCTTGAGTCTCTTTGCTCCCACTTGGAAGCCGTTCATGTGGTCAATGGCTGCTTTTGCGCTCATTGGGTTATCGTAACTCACAAACCCTATCCGACATTAAGATTAATTTTGCAATCACTAAATTTAATAAATATTACCAAATCCCTTGCTCCTTCCAGTCTTATTATCCGTCATCACTCTGTAGCTGAGGATATTACCGAAATTTCTGAAATGGTAATACAAATCTTGGTCCTCTACAGAAAAGCAAAACGAGTCAATAACAAAATCAACGAAAAAAAACTTTACTCCATTCATTCGGAAGGTGGAATATAAAGAGATTTGCTCCTGCCGGCCCTGGTTTCTTCACTGTCGGTTGGGTGGGATACGTCTCAACTGGCGGCTTATCGAACCCCCCAGGAATATAATATGGCGCATTTCCCCACTCCTCTACATAAACAAGAGAGCCTGCGGGCGGCTCTTCCCATTGAGTGACTTGAGTTATCGTATTGTAGAAATAAGGAGTTCCTTCGGGTGTATGATAGCGGATATATGTCACTGGTGGCGGTCTTTGAGCCATGCCGCCCCAAGGAGGGTACGTTGGATGATTCATTGAAGTCGGATGTGTGGTACCATATGGTCGATGCGTAGTGGGGGTCGTCTGTGTTGTAGTGGGAGCAGGCTTCTTCTTGTTCTCAGCAAAACGAACTTCGATGGGCTGATCAGATCCTAAGATGTAAGCTTGAGCGTTGAGTGCTCGGATAGCTAACAGCGCGCTCTCTAGCTGCTGGAATTTAATAAACGCACATCCTTTCGACGTTCCGTCAGGTCGGCGCATAATGTTCACGTCTTCTAAGGTTCCGTACGCTTGGAACACATCTCTTAGATTTTCCTATAGAAAATGAATGGATTAGAATAAACAAACTGCGAAAAAAGACGAATGGTACCTCTGTTGCTTGAGGTGGAAGGCTTCCTACAAACAGTTTTGTCGCTTGTTTTTGATCGATATTCAGAAGTCCGAGTCTTTGCTCTTCGCCATCGGCCCATCGCAGCAGGATAGGGTTAGAAACCTAACGTATTAGCTCTTAAAATCATTGAATTATGCTCTTACTCCAGGAAGGTAGACCGGATTATCCTTATTCGTCAACTCCTTGATAGCTTCTTCTGCTTTCGTCATCGAAGCGAATTTCACGAAGGCACAGCCCTTTGACTGACCTGAAGAGTCTCTGATGATCTGAGATTCGAGAATCTCTCCGAACTTGCTGAAGAAATTAGTCACTTGGGTCTCGTCCCTAAGAAATTTCGAGAAAAATGTTCAGATCATTGGTCCAGCTGGAAAAGGTTAGAGTACCAGTCTTTGGGTATCTGCCCAACAAAAAGCTTCAAATCTATTTTTCCGGTGTTTGGTTTGAACACTATGGTAGTCTATTTCAACAAAATTCTGTCAAGTCATCTCGATGAATCGATGTTTATACGTTGTTAATTTTAATGGAACCCGACCCAGTCGAATTCTCGCCTAAGAGCTGTGAGAACTCGTGGTCGTTGCGATTGCCACTTTCCTTCGGGTCTAAGTAATTTTAAATTACATGAATGTGTAAGAAAAACGTGATGAATAAGGAATTGCGATATGTACCATGGTCATAAGTATGAACATTCGAGTTGTGAACAGATTCCATATGAAGTCTTCACAATTACAGAATATAGGTGTACGCTCTTTTACTGTGTAAAATGGCGGAAGCTCAATGCTTCTACTTGTCGAATTTAATTTTTTTTATTATAAGTGCACTCGAAAAATTCGAAATAAACCCGATAAGCGCTTTCAGTACTTATCAGATCATCGATCTCTAGCTGGATACAGGAATAAACCTATTTTAACAGAACAATACCGTGACTTGAAAAACCCCACCAACAAAATCAAAGCATCCAGTCTAGTGTCTACTACTTACGAATTAGCAAAGCCCCTTATAATAGAAATTTGACCCCAATAGAGCAGGCAGACGAAAGAAAGGAGTTTAATTTGGGATTTACTTTGAATGATCGGTTGTAGAAATCTCGAAGAGTGGTGTTGTTGCGAAAGATAGGCGAGAGTTGAGAGGAGCACTAATGATTACTTGCAATTTTAGAACACCTAATGAAGTTGGAGTGATAAAAAACGGAATGGAATTTCTGAAATAATGAAAAACTCCTTAAAGTGAAGAAAATAAGCTATCGGTAACTCGGCGAAGTCAGAACGACTAATTTCATTTTCATATGTTAGCAGTGCAATGCAAGGCGCATTCCTCATTTTTCAAAACACCGGAGCAATCGATAATGAAAGGCTGCATTAATTAAAACTAAGGAAATTGAAAATTATGAACCCACTAATAAAATGAAAATGGTTTGAGCGTAGTGGGAAACAAAATTTAAAATCTGCTCCTAAGACTCATCATATGCGAACAAGGAGCGCTGCCAAAGCATATTATCAAAGGTTCTCATACAAGGTGATCAGATATATCTATGATTTTATTGAATAATCCACGAGTTCTTCATTTTCTCATTGCTTGAAATGGAGGCTATTCGATTCTGATTTGCTTATTGCAAAATAATGATGCTTATTTAAAAAAAACAATACACAGTTAGATATAATGCACCAACATAGATATCATCTATACATGACACTTCAATATCGATTCTTCACTCCCAAGAAGCGCTCTTCATTGAGTCGAAATTTCAGTGCAACAACTGAAATATATATATTGTAAGTTTGCGATCTTCACTTAACAGTGGATTTCAATGCACTTCAAAATAAGGAATTAATTTGCATAGCAAGTAAAGATTTGGCTTTTACAGAAAGCAAATTATCCAGGAAAAATGTACAAACAGTACTATCGTCGCTGGACTAGAATCGATAAGCTCGCTCTGCTCAAGATCCGTTATGAGCGAGACATGCTACAAAACGACCGCCACCTCGTCCCTGTACACCTCACCTCTCCCAGCATTTTATCATATTTCATGTTAGCTTCTGAAATATACTCCAAAACCTGAAGACGACCCTAAATGGCGCAAGGCGGAATTTTTAAACGACCACAGATTAATGCAGAAGATGTTCTTGTAGCTATTTCAGTATCGACTCCTCGCTAAATACCATAGGCATTACCCCGATTTGAAATATTTACCAATTCGACAATACTTTGAAACTGGCGTCCACGACTCCAGCAAATCTGACATTGCAATGAATTTTCTCCAGCGATGGAAGAGGTTTATTAAGGATGGCTACTCAGAGGATGTCGCGTTTTTAAAAGTGAGTCAGCAGATTCAGATTTTAGATTAACTGTATTGGTTGGTTAGGCCGAGAAGCTCTATCAGGAGAAAATCACCGCCAAGGTCGACGACCTCAGGTTAAATGAAGTGCTTGTTTTCAACAACCGAGCTCGCTCTTTCTTGAACGCCACCAAACAATACGCAGTAATCTCATGGCAATTACCACCCAAAAATGATCCCTTTTTTTCCTTTAAAGGAATTGGAAGCCAGATTAAAGGTCGAACGCATGGAGCGAGACCTTTCACTTTACAAAATCTCCACTAAAAAGCACCAGGTACCTCTCACAATCATTTTTGATGATCCCTCTAACACTTGCTATTTAGGAATCTTTACGCCGAAAAGAAGAGTTGAAATCCTATGATGCTCCAGAAACTGACCAATACGGAGACATGATCATTGAGCCATTAGAGACTTTAGACATCCAAGAGGAAGAAGGTGAAGAGGAGGTTACTGATATCACTGAAGAAGATCTCGAACTCCATAAGCCTGAGGACGAATTCGAGCGAAATTACGTCCGCGTGTTGCACAAAATCGTGAATAAGCTCTCACCAAAATCCAAGTCTATTGGCAAGGAGAAGCGTATTGAGATAGTTGACGAGTTCCTTAGAAACACAAAGAACTTGTTCAGAGCTTACTATAAGCGAGCCGCAGCCTTCGATAAGCTCTCTGGACTGAGAAACGATCAGATCGTGCAACAGCTCATTACCTCGCCAAAGAAAATCAAGAAATACACCAGAGATCTTAGAAAACAACTCCATAAGTACAACATCAAGCTCGACGCTCAGGGAGAAGTTGACTACTCCGAATGTCCTCACTCCCATGTCGTTGAGAAACTTAAAGCCAATCCTTACGTCAAGATCGCTTTGATGCTCGAAGATCTCAAGTTCGAGTTCCCTTACCTTGAGATCCAGCAACAGCTCGCCAGAAAAATCAAAAGTGAATTCCAAATCCATCAGGACAAGGCTCAAAAGGAGTATGAACAATCCGAGGAGTACAAGGAGATCAAAGAAGAGGAAAGACTCGAGCGCGAAAGAATCGAGGCCATGCAGAGTGCCTACGATAAGGACTTTGGATTCAGATACACAGATGTCGTTGAGAAGAAAAAAGCCACTGGAAATGAAGACGAGCCAAACGCTGAAGAACTGGAAGCAAGAAAGGCCAAGTACGGAGAACTTCTCGAGACTGAAAGAGATTTATTCGAGGACCCAGCCACGTTTAAATTGTTCGAGACGATCCAAGAGAAAAGACATCGTTTGGAGAAGAAATGGCTTCAGTCGAGACTGAGCGCGCTTGAAGGAGGCGTCGATAAGCCAACCTTCGAGGAGCAGCAAGAGTTGGTGAACCAAGCGATTGATAAGCTGAGAAGAGTGAAGTACAGAGTCGATCAAATTGCCACAAAGAACGCCCAGAAATTGTTCTTCGATGAGCATAATGTGTTCGGCAGAGACGAGATTCTGATCGATATGCACGACAGCTACGAGAAAGTCGAGCAGTACCTTAAACAACCAGAGCAGGTCAGAAAGTCCACGCCTAGAGACGAGGCTATTGATGACACAATTACTCGAATGATGGTTAGAACTGAAGTCGTTGAAGATATTTTGGAACCATTTGGCGATTGGAGATACAAGAAGATGTACGACCGTGATTCTGTCGATGTTAAGGACTTCGCGCGAATTGAGAAAGAATTAGAATTTGCGGCCCAATTGCACAAATCGCAAGAAGATAACGTAGAAGAGACGCTCGGATTGGATGAGCTTGGTGATGAAGAAGGCGGAAAGAAGAAAGAAGAGAAAGAAGAAAAGAAAGGAGGCAGAAAAGGCAAGAAAGGAGGTGCTGCTGAGCCAACGGATGTAAAGAAAAAGCTTTTAGATTATATCAAGCGTGTTCCTGGTAAAGAGAACTAAGTTTTTCTTAAGCCGCTAGTTCAGGCCGTTGCTAGTTGTTATTATTGCGAGGAATTGCGATCTTTCTTTTTTTGTTTTTGTGAAGCAATGAAAACATAATCTAAATAGC
>ENA-UOTX01001643-UOTX01001643.1-compost-metagenome-genome-assembly--contig:-NODE-1643-length-15012-cov-15.638433_pt1 | contig 15012 bp, 11 predicted proteins | sample MGYA00238143_ERZ746982 | MGnify/ENA primary metagenome ERZ746982 (study PRJEB28758, sample SAMN06268862) | compost metagenome | isolation source: single cell | place: USA: California, Emeryville, Joint... | reverse complement strand
TCACGTTAGAATATTTTGGGCAAAGGGGTACAGAGGATTCAACTCAAACGAAAACACTCAGCAATAGATTTCTCCTAGATTTCTTTGTATCTGAGGCTATCAAAATCCATTTGAAGAGGACCTCGGAGACCACGGACAACTCAAAAAATCAAGAAGAAAGCAAAGACCCTCTTGAAGAAGAAGTAGATGACAAAAAGGTTGACCCTTATATTGAAGCGATCAACCAGCAAGCCCAGAACTTTGCTTTAAGGTCAGGCGGATACTCATGGAAGGAAATAAAAACCCAAGGTGAAGTCATCGATGATTCCTCTTTTACTTTGAAATTGCACCCCTTGGCTAAGTGGGACGGCGATCGATCTCAAGTCAAATTCCAGTATCCATGGATACTTGAATTATATATCGCAAGAAGTATTGAAGAAGAGATTCGAGAAACGGTTCCTTCGTGTGCGATTCAAGATGGAAAGTTAGAAATTCCAAGAGATTTGCTTATTAATCAAAGACTCCTTACATATGGTGCATCGAACTCAATTGTACTCCTTCTCCTTCGAGATGCTGTGAACGATAAGAGACTCACAACGGAACAACTGATGAAGCTAATTGATCTTTCTCGTGAGAAAGGAGTTGAGCAGGAAAGCGATTTTGCAGTTGCAGCCGCAAACGCAATTACCGTTCTCAATGCTGCAGGATATGACTTCAGTGGTCAAGATTTGAGCAACGTCAGCATCCCAGGAGCCAACTTAAGTTATGGAATTTTTGAAGGCACCAATTTCACGAATGCTAATTTACAAGGAGTTGATTTTACTGGGACCTGGTTAAAAAATGCTAAATTTGAACAGGTTTATTTAGCGAACGTAGACTTTGGCGAAACTCTTGGTCTAAGACTCCGAAATGAGCAGATATTCAATACTGCCTACTCTTTCGATGGGAAGTATCTTGCTGTTGATGTTGGTGACCAGACTGTGATCTTCGAGAATGTTGATCCTCAGCAGAACGATTTCAAAGAAATCAGAAGAGTCCCTGGTTGCTTTTTAGATGATTGTCCGTTTCATATGGATGGAAAACAAATTGTAACAGTTATGAAAAAAGGAAACCCAAACAGCGATCATCTTGTGATTATCTGTTTATGGGATGTGATATTCGGAAGTTGTGTCGAAAAACTAGAAATACCCATGGGAAATACCAGGCTCATTACATTTAATCCAAAGAGGAAAGAAGTAATGGCATTGGATGGCAAAGAAGTCAAAAAATATTCTCCTGTAACAGGTTCGTGGACTAAGTTTTCTCTTACTGCCTTAGATGATGATGACTGGAAATTGAGCGCCGCCCACTGCGAGATACTTCAAGTAGAATACTATAAGAAAAAAAAGACGAGATTCTGCAGCGCTATCACAGGGAAATCGATTCTAAAACTCAATCAATGTGAGACTTACTGCAAGTTTAGTCCAGATGGAAAACAATTAGTAGCGAAGACAAGCCCAGAATTTATTTGTATTGTGGATACTGTTAGAGGGCATCACATAAAATCGTTTTCTTCTGAAGATTTGGTGGATTGTCCTTTACAATTGATCGGGAAAAGATTCTTAGCAATCGTAGACTACCTAGTTCTTCTAGACGTTTCCGCTGCGCAGACCGAGATCGATATCCCTTCGAAAGAAAAGGAGTTCAACGGCAATTATTATAACAATTCATTCGATCATTCAGCAAGTCAAGTCGCTTACTTCTCCAATAATACAGGTGTTGTATATTTTGAACAACTTCCTACGACTACTGTTTTGTCTGCCCCAACGATCACCATCAGAGGAACCAATAATAAAGGTTTGAATTTACAGGGAGTAATAGTCAGTAGGTGTGATAAACTATCTGAGAAAAATATAATGATATTCCAACAGAAAGGAGATTATGGAGTTTTTCCCGAAACTGTGCTTAACAAGTTATTTCCAAGCAACTCAGAAGAATCGAAAGCTATCACAGAAGTTATTGCTATTAATAAAACGCTGGCTCCCATTCACGCTCGAATAATAGGAAGCAATACGTATTGGAGTAATTTACGGAAGCTTGACCTCTCAAGAAACGCTATTGAAGAAGAAGGTGGTGAAGCGATCGGAGACAACCAGTTATGGCCTCATCTCGAAGAATTAACTCTTGTACAGACTCAGATCGGAAATAAAACAGCGATCAAAGTGGCAAATAATCACACTTGGAAGAATCTCAGAATACTTTGGCTTGCTTCGAATAAAATTGGCGACATAGGAGCCGAAGAAATTGGAAAGAGCAAAATCTGGGTGAATTTAGAAATTCTCGATTTGAGTAAAAATGAGATCGGGGACATAGGAGCAAGAACGATTGGTGAAAATAATACTTGGGAAAAACTAGTAAAGCTGGATTTAAGTTCGAATAAGATCAACGAAAAGCAGACTGTAACATTCGTTTGTAGCAATGAGACGTGGAAAGATCTCAAGTATTTATTCTTGAGAGACAACCAAGCAGTCCTGGAAGCAACTGATATCCTTGAGGCCATAGAAGGCGTTGCTTCAAAGAGTCTGGAAGAAATAGATCTGCCAGGAGCAAGATTTGAGCGGGGTTTGCTGCAATGCCTAAAGTATATTGAGTCAGAGAGTGTTGTAGATTTACAATTATTCGATAATGGATATAATGCATTGCATGCGAGCATCATTGGACTCAACACAACTTGGGTCAACCTACAAACACTAAATTTGGCATTTAACAAGATTGGTGCAGAAGGGGCTACTGCATTGAGTAAGAATACAACTTGGGCAAACCTACAAACACTAAATTTGGAATCCAACTATATTGGTGCGGAAGGAGCTACTGCAATAAGTCACAATACAACTTGGATCAACCTACAAACACTAAATTTGGATAACAACAAGATTGGTGATGAAGGAGCTACTGCATTGAGTCAGAATACAACTTGGGTTAACCTACAAACACTTGATTTGGGATACAACGAGATTGGTGATGAAGGAGCTACTGCATTGAGTCACAATACAACTTGGGTTAACCTACAAACACTTGATTTGGGAAATAACTTTATTGGTGTAGAAGGAGCAACTGCATTGAGTCACAATACCACCTGGATCAACCTACAAACACTAGATCTGATGTACAACTGGATTGGTGTAGAAGGAGCTACTGCAATAAGTCACAATACAACTTGGATTAACCTACAAACAATAAATCTGGGAGGAAACAAGATTGGTGCGGAAGGAGCCGCTGCATTGAGTCAGAATACAACTTGGACTAACCTACAAACACTTGATTTGGGATACAACAAGATTGGTGATAAAGGAGCTACTGCATTGAGTCATAATACAACTTGGATCAACCTACAGACACTTGATTTGGGAGGTAACTTTATTGGTGTAGAAGGAGCAACTGCATTGAGTCTTAATACAACTTGGATCAACCTACAAACACTAAGTTTGATAGGTAACTTTATTGGTGCGGAAGGAGTTACTGCACTGAATCACAATACAACTTGGATCAAACTACAAACACTAAATTTGGCATGGAACTATTTTGGTGATGAAGGAGCTACTGCATTGAGTCATAATACAGTTTGGATTAACCTACAAACACTAAATTTGGAACAAAACTCGATTTGTGCGGAAGGAGCTACTGCATTGAGTCACAATACCACTTGGACTAACCTACAAACACTTGATTTGAGAGAAAACTCGATTGGTGCGGAAGGAGCTACTGCATTGAGTCATAATACAACTTGGACTAACCTACAAACACTTGATTTATATAACAACTTGAGTGGTGTCGAAGGAGTTACTGCATTGAGTCATAATACAACTTGGACTAACCTACAAACACTTAATTTAGAACTCAACTCAATTGATGATGAAGGAGCTACTGCATTGAGTCAGAATACAACTTGGATTAACCTAAAAGAACTTGTGTTGAGATACAACAGGATTGGCGATGAAGGAGCTACTGCACTGAGTCTCAATACGACTTGGATTAACCTGCAAACACTATATTTGTTGGACAACGAGATTGGTGCTAAAGGAGCTACTGCATTGAGTCACAATACAACTTGGACTAACCTACAACGACTTGTCTTGATTTGAGACACAACTGGATTGGTGATGAAGGAGCGGCAAGTTTAAAGAAGAATCAGACTTGGCCTAAAAACGTTCAAATAAGCTGCTACGACTAGTTCTTATTCTAATCATGTTGCATATAGCTTCAGCTTTCATCTTTCGAGAGTATTGAAAATGCATTTTACCTCCTAAAATTTATAGCATTTAACAAAATGCCTTTGCCATTTAGAAATACAAAATTCATATTTCCAAAGTAGACACTAAATGCACTCATTTCTGTTTCTCTCATAGATCTACTTATTTAATTAGAAAATATTAATGTAATATCTCTCTAGATATAGGAAGGTTCGAATCTCAATAGATTTTTCACAACTATCAAGAACATGAAATAACCAAATCGACTTAAGGTAATGCTTTTTATCATGAGAATCTTGCAAAGTGTGAAATTTGCAAGGAACTCAAGCGTTTCCTTTTCAGGATGAATTTTACGATCTGTTTCAAAACCTTTTGTTAGGTCAGAATTCCAATATCTTAGTAGATTACTATTAAAAACTGAGATATACACGTAATAACCTGAATTTCTCACTTGGAGAACAAGTTATTCAGTTATTTCGGCTATAACATTGAGTAAGATTTCAGTAGATAGCATTCCCTTTAATAGTGAAATAATATTGAGAAAATTTCACGCTTCTAACTTCTCGAATTTCCAATCGATCACGTGAGAAATGCCATCTTGAAGTTTTTTAGTTTAGCCCTAGGTACTATAAGAATCTGGACTTTTATTAAACTCCATTCCACAACAAACGAAAATTTGTGTTTTAGTAGGCTCTTCTCATGAGAGGTTCATTAGTCACATGAGAATGGACTAGTTATTACGAGCAATCTATGAGAGATTCCAGCACATTACTGTATTTCAGATGCTACTAACACTATATATTGATAATGCGGAAAAGAACTCGCTTAAAATACTGCGATAACTCACAAAGCATCGATTTTGAGTGGAAAAAGGACAATTTGTTAATTAAATCTGAGAAGAAGCAGCAATATCTTGAAGCTTAGTTCAACTCTGTCAATTAGTAATATCTGGCTTCTACACAGTTCAAATAATTAATCAAGACGTTAGAGAATTAATAAATTCAGACTTTGGGAAGTTAATTAATTACTTAAGAGTAACAAGATTAAAGTTTATTTATTTATTCTCAAATCTCAATGCAAAAACAAAAGTCAACAGAAAACAAGAAAATACTTCCAAAACAGAAAAAAGAGGATTCCTCCCATCTTATCGTCGAAGAATCAAAGCAGTTGCAAGGTGAAACGCAGAGTGACTTCCCAAACAAACCATCAACAATCATCGGTATTATACTACATCACTTTTCGATATAATCATTTACAATTTTATGTTTAATAGGCAGCATCTCTTCAAAGCCGAAGCTACTCGCCTGGTCCTCAGACATGAATAATAAGATTGATATTGTAGAACTTGAAACGAAGAGAGGATTTGCTACTATTGAAGGAGTGGAACTCAGCCAGACCAGTGGTATTTTCCAGCTTTCATTTCTGATTCCAATTCGGTCACAATGTATCAAGTTTATAGCTGCTCTCATGTAAAAGAGGTTGCCAATACCCAACTTCTTGTATCTGTTCAGCACTGCTATGACAAGTGTGCTAATTTAGAAGTTTTCGATGTCTCTCAAAAAATGGAAGCCAAGAAAATATATTCTTCTGGGGAAGTCTCTGGCAGTAGAATCTTCAGTAATTAAAACTTATCTAATATTTTCTTTTTTTCTAGTGACTGGTTATGGAGATGTGACATTTAATCCAAGAAGGAACTTTCTTGGAGCAATGTGTGCTGGAGGGGAGATAGCTTACCATCTGTATAAGTTTGACATATCGAAGTCCGATGACATTGTAAAACTCATCCGAAAATCGAGATGGCACTCTCAATATAGTACTAAAAAACGTAACTTAATAATTAATTTTCCACAACGGACGCATTTTAACGAATTGGCATTTAGAAAACTACATAGCTAGCCTTGATTTCAACCCTAATGGAGAGATTGCAGCAACAATTGATAAGTATGGGGTGTGCTTAATATCAGATGTAAACACCGACGGTTATCACTTCCACCTGAACATGGAAATGAAAAACAATATTATGGGTAAGGAAATTGTTAAAATATCGAGAATTTTCCGATGTCCTTCTCTCCTCCACTGTAAAACTCTCTCCATTCCACGTTTTGTTATAATTTCTTGACAGCATTCAGATTGCCTTATTTTTATTATTACTCTTTAGATGCTGTTGGTCGTTGCAGATGGAGCTCTAATACTGATGAACCATTATTATTCGTTAAGTATGATGAGAGACTCCTCAATATCCTCGATGTTGAGAAGAAAGCCCTCATTTTGAGGGGATCGATTCAACTTGAATCTGGAAGATGGGGTAAGTAACTAATTTAATTTTTTATTTATTTTATCTTCTACTTCAACTTCTTTACTTGATTTACGATTCATTTCTCAAGCAACTAAAGAGAGAACAACATTAATTTTATCTTTTGAGCTGGATGCGTTTTGTGATTCTTGATTAATTTGATATTCGTTATTTAGAACACATAAAGTGGATTGATGCTTGCCAGAGCAATGGAAACTTATTGGCGTCAGGCGGAACGGATAAAACAGTGAAGATATTTGACAAAAGGGAATCAAAGATCGTCCAAACTTTTGGTGGTAATCACACAGGTAACCTTTCTTGAATTTTTTAATAAATCATTTCTAACTTCTGATTTTTTTTCCTAGACCGGATCTATTGTGTGAGATGGAGTCCTGCAGGCGATATGCTCGCCAGCGCTTCACATGACAAGACAGTAGCACACTTGGACTTCAAGACTGGAAAAAAACTTTATACTGGAACGACCACAGATTGGAGTACATTTTCATGTTTTGATTAATAAAAGCTATCTCGATTCTTCTTAGATGCTGCTACGTCAGTCTGCTTCATTTGAGAAAGACAAAATCGATCTTCACGCGAGGAGAAAGCTTCAAGAAACAAAGTGGAAGATAATCATTAGTTACAAGTGTGTTTGAATTTCATATGGCAAAACAGCGATTTTATCTTATTCTTCGTACTTTACAGAATAGCATCATGTATTCTCCCAATCTGAAAACTAGATGATTAATGAAGGAAAACCAAGAATTTAACCACAGAAACATGAAATATTCCTCTTAGAAAATCTCTTAAATTCGCGTAATAACAATAATGCAATGCCAGCTTTTCAATTAGAAAGGAGCTTCTGCTCAGTAAGATCATCAGTTCATTGATTAAAAAAGTTATCCGAGGATAAACCTCTTTTTTAGAGTCGAACAGAATTTGCGAGTTAGATTGAGAGGTTGGTCAACCCAATAAGGAAAAGGGACTTTCTAAAATAAATGAGGTGGATCAGGGCTAGACCTCAGGAGTTTTTTCAGCATGATCGATATGATCTCATGAACTAAAAGATATAGATATTTTCCAAAGCAAAAATTCCATTCTCTAGTTTTGAGGAGGAAATTGCTATTATTATTGTTAGACTGCAAATGGCAGCATTAGAGAATTTGCATAGTTATTGTTTTAACAGAAAAAATTTTCAAGTGTGAATCTAAACTAATATTGCAGTCTAGATACCATCTCAGAAGTACATATGACACTTCAACTCGAAATAAATTTACTACAGCAAGAAAAATTAGAAATTATTTAAATTCAACTCCTATTTTAACTAGAGAAACAAGTTTTAGTGAAGAGAGGAAGTTTTCATGAATTACTATGGAGCCACTGAGTTTAATTCTAAAAGTTGCACTCGTTTTGATCAAAATTAAGATTCTTGATATTTTTGAGATCACTGCGAAATTAGCTCTATTTGAATTTTTCTCTTAAAAAACGAAGCAAAATGATTGCAAAAAATCAAAATCAACCTCTAGCACTTGAATCAGGGCACCGCAGGTACCTTATAATCAATCCAGAAGAAGTACTTGATCCTGTCGTCACACCTCGCAAACTAGAGAAAGATGATTTATTGATTGAACTGCTTGAACCATGTATTTTCTCTGTTTTAAAGGATGGGAAACGAATTGCTGAATTTCTGGAGAAGCTCACTACTGAGCAGAGATATTCCATTATTCTCAACACGAACCGCAAGGAGTATCAGATTATCCATGCCTTCAAAAGCCTTGACAAGGCTTGCAAAAGAGTAGGATTCAAAGAATTCCTCAAATATTTGCCATGTTTATGAAAGATCGTAGAGCTTTTCCACAAGTGAGCGCAAGAGATATGAAGGTTGCTGAAGATCATACACATGGGATATTGGTAGCAGGTTACGGTCTGCAACCACAACAAGAAGTTGAGATTCTTGATGGGTTTTCGAAATTGCAGCATCAATTGGAGCTTAGCAGCTGCGTTGTAATTGACAAGCGCCCGACTTTCATCAAGAATGTTAGTCAAAAAGGATGGAAAACATATGATACAGGTTTGATTCCTTTGAAGAAGATTCTCGAAAATTTATAACAACAAAATTATCCGTCGTATTCCTCTGGTGAAGAGGAATTAGCTACTATGGTTAGCGACAAATCTGGCAATAACTTTACTGAAATTTTACAAAATCGTGATGCTAATTTCGCTGAACTTCAGCAATCACCTAAAAAGCAATTGGAACCATCACCAAGTTAAGAAACCAAAGATTTGGGCAAGAAAAACCAAGAGCAAGATTTCGAGAAATCCTCACTTACAACATCACAGCTTAATAACTTTCAAAATACTTCTTTGGATCAGGTTTCTCAGCAAAGTCTGAAGGTAACAATAGAAGAAGAAGAGCAATCAGTCACGAACAATCAGAAGAAAGAAGAGGCAGCAAAAACTGATGATGAAGATGAATTATTGCGACTTCAAAAATCCTTACTATCAGATATGAAATTCGAAACATTGAATAAACCGAGTCCAGGAGGAAGTTCATTCACACAATGGTTTGTTGACAAAGATAGGAAGGCAGAATGGATCGGAAAATGCTCAGTTCAAGCTGTTCAAAATAAAAGCTCCTTTGATGAATATAAAGAATATCTCGCAAGCAAACTCTATGAGTTATTTGGAGTCAAAATTCCTAAAACAATGCTGACAGAGCAATATCTTGACGATAAAATTCAACAACACAAGTTCTGGAGTGGCTTTCAAGGTATTAATAAGCCTAAAATTCACATTATTTCGCAGTTCGTACCTAGCTTCGAACTCCTTGGAAAAAGTTTCCTTCATGACTATAAAAATTCTTCTGCGCAGACGAAAAACGACCTATTTCATATCACTGAAAGCAAGAGACCTCTAAGAGGTTTTGAAAGAGTCATGGCCGTGGCGATTCTTGTTCAAGATTACGATTTTATTGATAATTCTGGGAGAAACCTCGGATACATACCTAAAGAAAATGGGAAATATTTTGAGATACTCAAAATAGACCCTGGTGAAGCACTCACTTTGGAGGAAGTTACTCGGTTGGTTCCGTCAATTTAGAACCCTCTTGAAAAAAGAGTAGTAGTTGCAGGCACATTAGGAGGTAGAATCAATTATGACGACTTAAATGAAATCGATCAGAAAGAATTTATCCAAACCCTAAAAGAATTTTTAGGAATTAGAGTGGCCGAGCTCATGGAGATTTTCTCGCCTTTCATTAAAATTGACAGCCGATTTAGAACAGCTTTTGAAGAATTACTGAATCGAAGACAGCGGTTTTTAGGTGTGTTCAAAGATGAAGTCGAAGATTTGCGAGCCTATGATATTCGAAATCTTGAGAGGCAGCAAGCTGAAAAGCTTATGCCCAATTGGGGTAAACCACCACAAATGCTATCATCTGAAATAGGTCAAAAAGCTGAACTAATTCGAAATAAAGCTCAACTTGGAGCTTTTGTGGCTGCGACTGACGACAACTCAACAGACCCAAAAAACTTTCCAAATTTTGCCAAAAAAAGAAAGTTTTGTTGGCAGAGACTATGAATTATCGCAAATCCGTCAGATATTTATAACTAATACGGGAATTGTTGGATGTGTCATCGTTGGCGGAGCTGGATTGGGCAAATCACATTTGGCGACTGAGTATGTGCTCAGAAATATGAAGGAAATGTACTCCCACGTTATCTGGATGAATGCTGAGCAAAGTGATTTGAGAATCGACCAAGTCCAAATTTACCTTGAGACATGTCATAAAGTGAAAATTCCACAGAACAATAAAGATAAAGTTTTTAATACATTGTATCAAACACTGAAAAGTTCATGCAAAAGAGACCAGATGATTAAAAACCCCAAGAAAATATGCATTATTTTCGACAAAGCTGAGAATATGTCTCAGATAGCTGACTACTTACCACACCAAAGAAATTTTCCAACGTTGAAGGTTGATGTCTTAGTTACATCATGTTTCAAGAAGTGGGAGAAGCCTCTAAATAGGGTAATTGAGCTGCATGCGTTTGGAGCGAAAGAAACTGAGAATTACATTCAAAAAGTGCCTTTCCAACTCTAAAATTGCTCAAAATAGTGATCAGTCATTAAAGGATGCTGAGAGACTCAATGGCCTTCTGGGAGGACTCCCTCTCGCAATATCTCTTGCTGTCGCTTATATTCAGCAAAATCAGATTAGCATCTCTGCGTTTTGCGGACTTGTTGTCAAAGAAAACAGTACAGTTGATAAAGTCAATCAATCTCAGTCCCAAGACGAATCGCAAAACCTGAATTATGTTTCCACAATCCTCACCTTAGCCTTTGCTGATTTACGATCAAAAAACACCCATGTGGAATCGATTTTAGATGTATTAGCCTACCTTTCTCCAGACGATATCGATTTGAACTCGCAGAAAGAATGCTGGAACTATCAACAAGATATGAATGCATTCATTCAACTGTTGGAAACACAAGAAAAAGCCCGGCACTGGGAAAATCCCAAAACGAGAAAAGGGAAAAAGAAAAAGAAGGTCTTTAAAAAGGCTTTTGAATTTTTGCTTTCGTACTCCACAGTGTACATCAATTCTGAAAATTTAGCCAAAGAGAACGGTGATAAATTACCAGAGACTAATTTAGTGAAAATCAAAATACATCGATTGACTCAAACAAGTAATCCGATTAAATCACCAGCACAGCGGTATCTATGAAGACTGCTACCATACAGTGCTTGATTGGGTGCAGGACAGATTATTATACAACGATAAAGATCTGAAAGGCATTGAAAGAGCAGGATATTTAGTTCCTCATGGAATGTATTTAGAGGCTCTTCCAAAAAAGATTACTGGAGCTTATATCGCTAATTTACTTTATAAAATCGGATACCATCAATTCTATGGAATGTCTAACTTTAAAGTAGCCTTTAAATGTTTCCAAAAAGCTGTCAACATTTTCAAAAACTTCTTTGGCGAAAACCATGAGAGGACGGGGACAACTCTAGAACACTTGGGAAATATATGGGGAGCTCTTGATGGTTATGAAAAACATAAAGACTTGTTGGTTCAGGTTCTAACAATCAAGCAAAAATGTTATGGAGATAATCATCCTGAAATAGCTCAAACTCTCACTAACCTTGGAATGGCATGGGGGAATTAAGGTAATCGAAAGAAAGAGATAGATCTCATAACTCGTGCGATAGAAATAAAAGAGAAGCATTTTGGTAAAAATTCTTATGAGCTTGTTGTTCCACTCAAGAATCTTGGAACTGCTTGGGGAGAATTAGGAAATCAAGAGAAGAAAATCGAGGTGTTAACTCGGGCATTAAAAATCGAAGAAGTTCACTTGAGTAGAAATCATCCGCATACAGGCGCGACACTCAATAACCTTGGAGTTGCATGGGGAAATTTGGGTGACTATGAAAAGATGAAAGGATTATGTTCCCAAGCTCTCGAAATCTTTGAAAAGCACTACGGGAAAAACCATCCTGAAACTGGACGGGTACTGGTAAACATTGGAAGAGCCTGGGGAGCCCTTGGTAATTATGAGGTGCAGGTAGATCACTGCAGTCCAGCGCTGAAATGCTTTGAAAACTACGAGAATACAGATCATCCTCATATTATCGATGTCCTAACGAGTCTCGGAATTGCGTAGGAAAAATTAGGCAATCACCAGAATCAAAAAGAGCTCTTAACTCAAGCATTACAAATTAAAGAAAAACGAAATGAGATAGATCATCCTGAAAGTGTAGGCCTTCTTGTTAGCCTTGGAAAGGCATGGGAATCGTTAGGTGATCATAAAAAGCAAAAAAACTTTTTGACTCGAGCACTTAAAATCTTTGAAAAGCACCATGGCAAAGATCACCCTGATATCGGTATGACTCTCAAACATCTTGCTTTTGTATGGGGAGCTACGAAGGAATTTGAGAAACAGAAAGACGCTTTGTCACAAGCGCATAAAATATATGAGCGGCATTACGGCAGTGATCATCTCGAAGCAGGTATAATACTGGCCGAGCTAGGGGATGCTTGGGCGTCGTTAGAAAACTATAAGAAACAGATAGAGACGTTAAAATTGCACTGCCTATCTTTAAAAAATGCTATGGAAGCGATCATATTGAAACTGGTAAAATACTCCTGAAACTTGAGATTGCATGGGACGCCATAGAAAGCTCCAAGAAATAGATAAAGTGCTTAACTTCAGCACTAGGTATCTTTGAAAAAGAATATGACAAGGATCACATTGAAACAAGTAAAATACTCTTCAAGCTCGGGATTGCATGGGGTTTTTTGGGTGATTCTAAGAAGCAGGTATCTTTTCTCACCCGTGCACTCGAGATTCAAGAGAAGCACTATGGGAAGGATAGTTATGAAATCGCCTTTACTCTTTTTCACCTTGCAAATGCTTCCGGAGAAATCGGTGACTTTGAAAAAATGAAAAATCTCTTGACTCGATCACTGCAAATAGTTGAAAAGCACCATGAAGAAAAACCCGTTGGCCTTATTCTCTCACGCTTGGCCATTGCATTCAAATCTACAGGTGACTTTAAGAAACAAATAGACGTATTATCAAGAGCGCTTAAAATATCCGAGAAAGATTTAGGGATCGATCATCCTAAAACCGGTGAAATTCTTGTTAAGCTCGGAATCGCATGGAGACATTTAGGCAATTATGAGAAACAAAATGATTTCTTCTTTCGAGCATTCAAAATCAACGAAAAATGCTATGGTGAAGCTCACCCTGAAACCATAAAATTAAAGGAAATACTGGAAATATCTTTATATGAATATTGGAAAAAGAGCGAATATCATTGCAGCAGCAAAACATCCGAGCAATATTCCCCAAAATTCGTAAATCCGTCAATGATAAAACCACAACGGGTGGCTTCATCCAGCAGATCAACTTTCGAAGTTTCTCGGTGGATTTAGGTTCAAGTGTCCTAACCACGCAAATAAGCAATCTTATTATAAAAAAAAGAACATTTGACTCAAAAATTAGAAATTCACGATGGTACTCTCCGTTTATCAGAAAAATCACAGTGTTGATACTAGCCATCTATAGAATGGCTTGCCTGAATGCAAACCAGCCCGAAAATTTATATAAATGTAAAAGAAATTTTCGTGTTGTCGTGATTGTGTGCGGATTGTTAGTTTGTATCTGGATGTTGCTTCGTCGACCCTTTTAAGTACCGGTATTTTTGTGATGCTTTGAATAACATTGCCCTCACTTGATTTTATTGTAATGATACTCCTTGATAAGCGAGGTGACTCCTAGTCTGATTAAACCAATAGTAATTACCATAGGAGAAAAAAATCATCAAAAAAATTTTTATTTTCTGTCTCAACATCTAATTGCAAAGACAGAAAAATATCCTAAGAACGAATAATTTTTCTCGCTTTCTTTCGGAGATTGGAATTAATACCAACTCTACGAAAGTATTCATTCTAGGCTGGGAAGTTTCTTCTCAAGAGGAGTGAAGAGTAGTTCTGGTCTAGAGATGTTTCTCAAGCTTTCTTCCCCAGAGATTACAACGAACTTCGCGCTCATCCATTCATTCAGTCTGTATTTTGAGTAAAAGTTTCTTTTGAGGGTTTCTTGGTTAGCTAATTGAATGACTTGTTAATCCGCTGCATCAAAGATAAAAAGCTGTTTATTTGTCGCGTCTGAACGTAACAATTCAATTTCAGCAATATCGAGGAGTAAGTCGGAGTAAAAAACATCGTAAATTGGATGAATTGAAGGGATATTCTGGTTTGAGAGGTCGAAACCAATCATCGAATTCTTGTTTTTCATTCAAGACCATAACTCTCTGAAAGTAGCTTGCAAATAATGCTTTTTCTATTCCCTGCGCTCGACTAATCAGAAGTATCTTCTCAGTGGGACTTTTCAGCAAGAAATTTCTTATATATGTTCATCGAGATCGCGACGCTTGCTATCCCTGAAACTACGGAATTTTGCCTCAGGCAGAAAATAAGAGAGAAGGGCCTTCTCTAAAGATTTGTCCAGAAGAATCTTATTCTTATATTCATTAATTTTTTTCATTAAATTCAGTGCTAAGGGTTTCTCGTTGCCAGTACCTCTCAGAGTTTTCTTTGAAGGTATTCACAAGACATTAGAATTAATTATGTTGAATAGGGATCCTTCTTCTTTGATGAGTATTGGTCTTTCGCTAGTAGCCATTCTTTCTGTCTTGTCTTCGCGACCAGTTAAATCTTTGCGAGATATAGGTTTCTTTAATTCAAGCTGAGATTGCCTCTTCCCTTTGGTATTCTCATCGAGATCAACAGAGATATCTTTTAAGCCCTTCTAATTTCTGTTTTGATATTGAGTTTGTGAATTGAATTTCGACTGATATTGTTCTTTTGTAGAATCAGGAATTCGAGATTCTTCCAACTTTTATTTCTCCGCAAAAAATCAGTTCCTGAATCGCCAATTTCACAATCCTGAAGAGAGAGAGTTTGCAGTCCTATCCAAGATTTGTTAAGGCTCAGTATCGCTACT
>ENA-UOTX01001639-UOTX01001639.1-compost-metagenome-genome-assembly--contig:-NODE-1639-length-15032-cov-4.783684_pt1 | contig 15032 bp, 9 predicted proteins | sample MGYA00238143_ERZ746982 | MGnify/ENA primary metagenome ERZ746982 (study PRJEB28758, sample SAMN06268862) | compost metagenome | isolation source: single cell | place: USA: California, Emeryville, Joint... | reverse complement strand
ATGGGAACAGAAAATGAAGATAGAAGAGAACAAAGTATTGTCGATCCAGGGAATAATTTTATTTTCAACAGTTCCGACCCCAAAAGAGGATTCAGTTTAAGATTTAAATTGAAAGGGTTCGAATGGACAAAAGCTATCGATATTAGTGCGTTTTCGGGCCCAAATACTGTTGATAGAATCAATCTCGTAGATTATCGCGGGAAAACACTAAGTTTGAAGATAAAGTACACTTCCGAGACAAACTATCCTAAATTTATGATCTACTCTGACTATTGCGTGATCGACCAGTCAGAATTTGGCATTATGCTTTTCAATAAGCAAGAATCACTTACACTGATACCTGGACATTCTGGAACATTAGATGATTTTGACGATGATGACTTACCAGATTTAAAGATTCATCTTTTTGATCAATTCAACATGCGGGATGTTGTGCTTGCAAAAGAAAAATTCCCAGATTTTCCAACGGATACATTACCCATCGGGCTCATCGGCTCTGCGAATACACGGATCACTCTCTTTGGAGCCAATAAACAGATTATTCTTTCAATATTGGATCTCAATCTTCAAACCAAGAACCTAAAAATGAGTAAAAATCATTTTCTTCTAGAGACGCTAACTGATATTTCATAGATCAAAACATGGAAGTTTACACCAAGTGTACATTCATCACACCACAATACATTTTCGTCAATCAGACAAATTATCCCGTTCAACTGACTCAAAGCAATAAAATTGACGATTCAATTTTGGAGGTTCTTCCAAATGCAAGGATTCCTATTGAGTGGGCTGGAGGCTTTAAGGACAGGTAATCGCGATTTGTTCAGAAAAATGTGAATAATCATCCAATTCATTTAGGAAAACGGGTTTTCGTTTCAGAATTTTACAACACGAAAGTGGAAAGGAGTTTTCTTGGTCAGGACAAATTGACATTCTAAATCAAGAGCCCACAGATTTTGTTATACCGTCCTCGGAGCCTTTGCTACACAAAATTTTGAATATTCAAAACGACCGTACCAAGATAAATAATACGTATATTGTGCTCCGAGAAAGCAATGAAGCACTCCTCCAAATTCACAATTGCTTGACTAAATATGATGTCGAAGTATCCCAAGCGCTTGCCAATGATGGCACCGTCTTCAGAGTAGATACTGGGAAAAAAGTTGGATTTGCGTGGGATGATGCTTATCAATCGAAAAGAGAAATTAAAATAGTGTTCGTGGATTCTGGGAAAAAAAGATATCAAATAAAAGATTTAAGTTTTGATTTTAGACTTGGTTTTCCTCAAGAATCTTCTTTTAAAATCGAGGGAGGACAGGTAACATTTTGGTGTCAAGTTGTTCAAGAAGGAAACTCAAAAATTTTACTTATAACAGAAGCCAAGGAAAAAATGCGAAGATTTACCATAAAACATGCGCCTAGTAACGATTTAAATAAGAGCCGACAACTTACGGTGGCGCTCAATCAGATTGGAGTTTCATTTATTGCCAATTTGAGGAATCGAAGGATGGAATTGTTTTATTTGAATCTGATCAATGTAGAAATGGCAATTGAGGAATTTAAAGATAGATATGACTTTCAAGCAAGGATTAAATTTGTTAATGTTGACACGAATCATACACTCAAAGCTACTTATCCGGTGCTCCTCACAACATCTAACTTCGAAGAAATCAGAGACACTGATCGATCAACTTTGGACGTATCCTTCGCATTGTTTAAGAGTCCTTCTTTGAATGATGTAATAAACACTCATTTAATGCAACTAATTAACTTTTGTTCTAACTTGGAAGACGCTTCACTTCGAATTTTTCAGACTCATGCTACATCCAATAATTTTCAAGATTGATACTGATACTCTTGAACTATTAGTTGAGTATACCCAAAAGATCGAGCAGTACTTCCCAGAAATAGAAAAGGTCCCTGAGCTTAGTGAGCTCCTTCAGAGTAAGCATGAAAAACTCCTCATGGTATTTATTGCTGAATGAGATAATCGACCTAAACTACTCTTTATATATAAAGGAAATGCTAGAAGAAACAAAATTTGAAGAGCTCTCGAGTTGGAAATTGAAAAATCTCCCCAGAAAAAAATTCAAAAATTTTGCTCAAATAGACAAATTCGAGCTCTACCCTTTTTTTATATGGTTTGCTTTCTCAAAAGGGCCAAAGTGTCAGTCCGCTCAGGATGCAAGCACGATTTGGTCTGCTACATTAAATTCAGCTCCGAGTTTCGAAAATTTGATAATTAACCTCAAAGGACTTCAATTGAATTTTTACAACGATAGCTTTAGCAATATCAGAGATCAGATTCAATTGCTCTATGCAACAGAGTTGAGGATGTCATTCTGGGGCTGGATTGCCCCAACATTTACGACAATTAAAGATCCCGCTGAATATTTTGAGAACAAGGCACTTAAGGCAGAAAAGGTTTTGCAAAATCCCAAGGATAGGTCCTTGGATGGACCTCTACAAAAGATGCAACCCACAAAAAAACCGGTTAAAAGCGAAGGAGGAGCGATATCGCTTGCAAGAAGCATCGCAACAATGACAATGGTACCATATTTGATATGTTGTGTGTGTATCAATTTTTCTGACTCTTTTCAGGGAGAAGAGAGATTACTCGACAGAAGAGCAGATTTAGCGATTAAGCCCCAGAACCTCATCCAAGGTTTAGGCCAGGGAGGGGCGGTGTTTTTAAAAAGTGTTGGAAGAGGGATTACAGGTATTTCCAGTTTTTCAGGCTTTCCAATGACTAACAAATTTTATGAAGATCTGTATAATAAACCTGTCTCCGAAGCTCAAAAGGCGGGAGTAGCAGGCTTCTTTAAAGGAGTCGTTAAGGGAGTTGGAGGAATGCTAGTTAGTCCCTTTACCGGAGCATATGATGCGGGAACTAAAGCAATCGAAGGATTAAAAAATACTGCCAAGATCTTTGGAAAATCAGCCAACTCCCAGAGAATTCGTAGCCCCAGACTATTTGTAGGGTATGAAAAACGGCTTAAAGAATACCGCAAAATAGAGAGTGTTTCTTTCCAAATAATTAATCAAATTCTCAAAGACCCTCTCTTCGAAGATTTGACATTTATTGACGCCTTTGCAACAATAACTCCAAATGCTGGATCCATCCAACAAATTTTGTTTATCTCAATTGAGAATATTATTCTTGTCGACTGTGTGAAGGAACGGATTGTTCTGAGCGTGAAACCAACGGAGATTGTAAAACTACAGACTCAAGGGCCCATTTTGGAAATTCACTTGTTGAATGATAAAACAACAATTGAACTCCGTAGTGCTAAAGTATCCAAGAACGCCGCCACTGTTATTGAAACAGCACGATCCATCTATTCGGAATGAGTATTAGAGTAATTTTTAAATCATCTAATTTGCCATATTTATCAGCTTGTCTTAAATGGAAGCTCAAGCCAGTTCGACAAAACAAATATATTTTAGCTGAGATGCTCTCGATTCGTTGAGTAAGTAAATACTTTCATTTATAAACAATGAATCAAAAAAAAAAATAAATAAAATAATTTACGAACTCAATTTTATAAGGGAACAACCTCAACAATAAAGTACAATCCTAAGTGAAATCTTTGTTGGGGACACCTCTTTTCATTTGAAAACATTTCTGACGCAACCCATTCAATTATGCCAATTTTGTTAGGGTAAACTGTTATTCCTATTAATTTCTGAGACTCAACAATGAGAAATGGTGTTGTGTTTTTTTTTTGTTATTGAAATAGAAAAAGAGAATTTTTCATTCAATTTGATTTGAGATGGTTCTCTACAACTCATTTTCTGATTACAAAAATTTGCTGGTTTCTCTTACTTGCAAACTTACAAACCATCAAATAAAATGGGACAAATGTTAACACTTTATACATCCTACCCCAACAACATTTCTCTTCAATTGAAAAAGAGCAATTTTTCTATAAGGGGATCTCATTAAGCTGAGCCTTTAGCTTTTTCATAGCTTCTAGGAATTCTTCTTTATTTAGTTCAGACATTTCTTTCACTGTTGTTTCAAATGATGATAACAGTGTTTTCAAATCCTGATTCTCAGATTTTGCTTTATCTTCATGTGGATTTTGAGTTCTACCGTCAACTTCAACCTTCTTTTCAAGTGCCTTGTTGTCTGCAGCGGCGTCCATTGTGGAAGTAGTCGACTTTTCTTCTTCTTCCACAGTAGTAGAGTGAGCTACCTCTTCAATCGAATTTAGTTGATTCAACTTGGCAACATACGACTCAAAATGCTCAATTGTTTCATTGAGACGCTTTTGATCTTCTTCACTCATTGTCTTCTCATTTTGTTTTCGAGGGAAGAGGAAGCCGTCGTTTTCCGCAAATCTTTCATCGAGTTTTCCACTAGCAGCAAGGAGTAATCCAAGATACAATGGTGATGGTTTGCCGAGGCGATTTTTGAATTCGGGGTGTGACTGAACCCCAATGAAGTAAGGATGTACCGAACGATCCAACTCGATAACCTAACCATGTGAGCTCAAGAGAATAGGAGTGTCATACTTGGATTCTAAGTTCTTTTTCCGTATCAATACCGGTTATTTTCAAACCCGATTTTCGTAAAGAGTCACTTAATCTTGGATCTACCTCAAATCTATGTCGATATCTTTCCGCATAAAAGCGCTTTCCATATAGCTTGTATATGAGAGAATCTTCTTGCCTAAAAGTTTTTGTTAGAGAAGAAAGGATTTTTGAAAATTCCTACAAAATGGCAGTCTCTTTCGCTCCTCGCCTCAATGAATCTCCGAACTTGGCAAATTCTTTGTTTTCCATGGGTATAATGATGGGAACTTCTTGCTTGTCCGGCTCAGAGAGAACTACAGGCTCAGTTTTTTTCTGCTCTGAGAGGAGCAATTTGCTGAAATCCTCCATATTTTCTTTTTCCCAAATGACTTCTGCAGAGGTGGCGTTTTTCCATCCGAGAACGTTTCGGAATGCTTCGACGACAGATAGCTGCATTCCGTAGCAGATTCCGAGAAGTGGCTTCTTATGTTTTCTCGCGTAATTGATTACAAATATCTTCCCCTCAACGCCGGACATACCGAACCCACCTTATTATTGGTTATTTGTCAAAGCAAGATGGAAATAGTGAATACCTGCGATTACAAATCCATCATATTTTTTCAAAGTCTCTATTCTGGGATCAATCTTTGTTTTAGGATCGTAAGAAGAATGCTTCTCTGGAGCATCGAACTCCACGCTGTTGAGGATATGATGATCACACTTAATTCCAGTTTCGAGAGAAGCGTATTCTAATGCGAGGACCATCGATAGGTATGCATCCTTTGAGGAAGGTTTTTAAGAAATTCTGGTATTAAAATCCCATTTACCAAAGCTGTATATTTTCCAATTATAGCGATTTTGATAGGAGTTTTGCCCTTCCAGCTCTTAATGCAATCCAATATCCTATCAACTTCGTGGAGCTGCACATTTGCCAAGGGCATTCTCAGTTTCTAAGAAAAGCAAGTTAAATTTAGAACAATGACGACTAAAACTGAAAAATTACTTTCTGCATAATGTAAACCAAATTCTGATTCTGCAAAATTCTGATCACTTCAAAAACATGGTCGACATCAATCACGTTAAGCACCTACAATTTGTTGATAGAGACTCGTGAGATGAAAGTATACAAAATGGTTCATTACATTTGAAGATTTCACGTTTCCAAACATTGCAATCTTGTTAAGGTGTTCAGGTTTCATTTGTTTCTTGGAACGGCAAACAACAATATCAGGAGTGATTCCTGTGAGCAATAACTGTTTCATTCCTTGTTGGGTTGGCTTCGTTTTTAACTCTCCAAGAAATGGAACGTAACCCAAAAAGATCTGACATAGGAAGTCAAATAGACCTAACAATGAATAGCTGTTACCACACAGACACGCGATGGTCCTAATCTAATCATCATTTGTCTCACAGCCTCAAGAAAATGCGAACTTTCCATATCACCAGCAGTTCCTCCAATCTCGATTAGACATACTCTAGGTTGATTGTCTTGCTCTGGCAATGCGTCGAAAAAGGCTTGAGCAGTCCTTTCAATCCAATTCTGAAATATTCAAGTTTCTTTGCATTGATTATTTTAGATATATGTACTTGAATTTCATTTGTGACATGAGGGATCACTTGTACTGTCTTACCAAGGAATTTACCTTCTCTTTCGCCACTAGAAAAGTCAATTATGAGCAAAAAGTGCTCTAGAGATTAATGATACTCTAAGACTTTCTTGTATATTTTGCCGGAGGTAATATTATGATCAGCAGCAAGTGACACACCGAGAAACCTTTCGTAATTTCCCAAATCCAAATCGACTTCGGCTCTAAAATATATAGAAGTGACATAAGCAAAATTAGCCTTGAAATCTATTTTTACCCATCATCTAGCACGAAGCATTCTCCATGCTCTTTTGGTGACAATAAACCAGCGTCAAGGTTCTGAGAATAATGAATACTTAAATAGAAATGAGGAATTATACCAAGTACGGATCACACTTTATCGTGGTCACATGACATCCCGCATTTTTTAGAAGATAACCTGTACTGCTAACCAAAACTCCTTTGCCGATGCCACTTGCAATGCCTCCAATAACAACGACATATTTGATGGCATTTTGATCAACTTCAAATTCATCCACTTGGCATTGTGCATCTTTTTTTGAAGAATGACTGGCCATCTTTGTGAAAATTAGAAAAAATACTTTATTTGGATTTTAAATCGAATCGAACAATTTGTATGAAGCCTTACATAACAGCTTTTATAGAGCTCATGAGAAATTGATTTCAGTAGAGTATCATTCAGAATTACTCACGCTGAATAATATTCAGGTCAGATTTTTGCCACCTTTTACAGCGATTTATTTCAATGGCGGGGATGTAGAATTATTCTTTTGGCTATTTTTTTTCTCTCTCTCACTAAGAAGCCGAGTTAAAATTTAAAACTCTCCTTTTTCGGGTTTTGATCATTACTAAGTAATAGTGGTAATAATATGCCGAAAGAGGCAGACTCTTTTTGATTGCAATACAATTAGCATAATCCACTGAGTCTCTCTAAGAGGATCATGAATGAGAATTGAGAATAAAAGGAATACAGAAAGCCCTTTGGACGAAGTTCATCCACATTCAGCACCTGCCACCTGAGAGGAAAAATCAAAAATGTCTGCTGTAGCAAAAAAAAAATATAAAAAGAGGCGAAAGTAATTCTTGTAAGGTAAGGTCACTCAATCAGATAATGTCGAAGAATTTTACAATTATTGGGTCTTCTTAGACTTATCGCTAAGTCATGAAAAATGATATTGAATGAAAAAGTCTGATTACTTCAACAGGAATTATATTAGAAATCTCAGATATAGGAGGGATAAGTGAAAAAATTTGTAACAAACGAAAACCGAAATGTGAAGAAAAGATGTGACTGTAGAGTCAGTGAATCATCCAGAGAAACCAACCTGGACTATCAGAAGGAAGAAGAAAAAATTACCTGAAAATAAATAACTGAAAAATAGCGTCCATTCACTCACTCTAAGCAGAATGTAGCAACTAATTCGATGTATTTGAGAGAAAATCGTGACTGGCCTAGCTAAAAGGCTCTCACAAAACATAAGTTTTACGAAACAACCATCAAATTTTTCATTTAATAGAGAAAAGTAGACAAACGAGTCTCATAGCAAAAGATGAATATTCAAGATACATTAACAAAGGTCATTTATTACCAACTCACACATGCTGGTTTTATTAAATTTGTTGTTTGAGAATTTTCGTTGGAAATTTTATTCTGACTTCATCGTTCTTGACAGCTAAATCAAATAGATATTCACTTCATAAACTCCACATGCAATTTTGAAAATAGTAGTAATAGCAATAATTTTTATTTTTCACAAAATTTCAAATGCCAACTGCTTTAGCTTTCAAATTTAAACGGTTTGCTATCCGATATCAAATTCAAAATTCTAATAAAACAATCAATTTATTCCAGCTAACAACAAATGAAGAACCTGCTTTCTTTACTAGACAAGTTTTACGACATTATCGCTTGCTCAGTCGGAAATGAAGAACTTTTCGTCTTACACTGGCATCGGTTTAAAGATCTCCTTCAAGAAGAGCCTCTAAACTATCAGAAAATATACTCTTATATAGCCAAGATAAATTCTGAAAACCTTAACAGTAGTAAACCTCCAATAGCATCTATTCAACGAGAAAACCATAATTCAACTCGTGCTGATGTTGGAGATAACTCAATCCCTTCTCTATCCAGAAAAAATTCAGTCGGAGTCGATAACTTCAAGCAGCCATCATTCTCCGGAAAAGAAAATCCTGGCTTATTCCCAGCTCGTGGTCTGAGAGACACAAAATCGTTCCCAAATGAAAATCCACATATAACCGCAGGTGATTCAATCTTTTTGCAAAAATCTTTAACCAATTCCTCTATTTGATAATCAGATGGTTTCTCAACAGGTGCTCCGCAGCAAGACTCACCAATAGAGGTTCCCAAAAATGATTTGAGTTCGAAAAACACGAAACAAATGATACCTCTTCCAAAAATTAATATTGTTTCACCTTCAAGTTTACGAAGCAGTGGAGTCGAAACTCCAATAGCAAGACCGGATGCAACGTCTACTTCAGTTGCTCATCAAAAAGAAGTTGTCAGGACTGATAGGACCGCTTATGGGGATCCTAAAAAAATCGAGAAGCACAATGAAAGGACTTTCCTTGTTGTACCCGCTCTCGATTATGTTTCAAAGCTACTGAGAAAGCCTTATTTCACAATATCAAATTACGCTGTCTATTATAACCACTACGTTTTAAAAACAAGTGATCCGCATAATTCTCTTTACAGAAGCATTTCTTTGACCTATTTCCTCTATCTCCTCAGCGATAAATATCCTGAAAGAGTCCTTGAGGAATTAGTTACAAGGGTGGTCAATAACAAGGTCAGAGTGACATCGACAGTGTTTTCACAAGAGCAGATGCAAGACTGCCTTGCTACAATTTTAAAACATCTGTTTCAAGGAAGGCAAGCAGCCAAATCAGAAGCTGATTTTTTCAGGCTGCAGGAAGACTTCATCGAGCAGTTCTTCGGGAATGCAATATTCAATGAAGCAATGACTCTCATGATGAGAGAGTTCACGTTGGAATATTTGTGTTCTTTGGATGCGGATACCTTCATGGAATTATTCCCTAATGAATCCAATGCTCAGAGACTGATTACTGATATCAAAAACTCACATTTAGACCCATCTGAAGATATCGTTTCGATTATTCCACATATTGTAGATGCAAGTTTAGAAGTCCATTATCTTGAAAGCAGCAAAATTGACATCGTGTTGTACGGTATTCGTAGTGAAAAATCACTATTTGAGACGAGGTGCTCAAATCCTATGTCTTTTACGATAGTATGCGCTCAACAAAGAGAAGGGAAATATTTCTACACAACTCTCCCGGGAGAAGATATGGATCCCTTTACAAGGTTTGCCGAGGAGCCTTTCCGCGTTGACAAATCCAAACTTAATTTCCATCGCGAAAATCCAAAAAGCAAAACTGTGCTCAAAGACTTAGCAGCCTGCAACATGATCCAAGATGATAATACAAAACTCCCGAAGAACTTGCTTACTGCTAATTCTACAATTTCATTATCAGAAAATTCAGACGAAAACACTAGCAAACAATCCATTCCATCTCAGAGAACATCACTTGAAGGAGAAAAGGTAAATAATTTTTATAATAGTTCATGCATCTGACTTAGAACAACGAACAGGGGAAAAAATTCGATGCCCAAAAGTTCTTGCAACAAACTTCTAAACTGATGGATCTCTATGAAAAGCACTCTGAAAGGCTCTATCCATTTGTGAAAAAGCAAGGTGAGATGAAATTTCTTTACATTCAGCTTCACTCATGCTTTTTTGATAATAGATGGTAGTGACAATAGAGTCAAAAATTTACAGAATGAACCTAAGCCTCACATTACGATCCCAAAACTTGTTAATCCCACTTCGAATAAACATATTTCGAATGATTCTATGAGTGCTAAATTTAATGAACTGGAACCAATCGGAAACTTTGATGAACATAAGAATCCAAGGAAGTTATTGAGCTCCCCAACCTCAAGTAGTAACCCACAGCAAAAGAAAGATCAGCCTATGCCAAGCCAACGTGATGAAAATCTTTATGGAATTAATGTGATCAGAGAACAAAAGGCAAGTGATAACACTGGAAGTTTATCGAATCCTGTGGTCAATCACCTTTTGTCTCCTTATTATTCTTTCAATAATCAAAAATTTGAATCACCAGCGAGAAAAAAGAATGGATGTGGGGAACCAGTCGTAACACGCAGTCCGCTAAAAAGAATAGATGTGTATACACACAAACCCAAAGAAAGCGCCTTTGCAATGATCGAAAAAGAGGCGACACTGATTGATGAGATGATACGAAGAAGTCCGACAGCTTCTCCGTCTACAAATAGGCTAATTATTGAAAATAATTAAGTCACGCTTGCATTTACAACAGTGTTTATCGTTTTCTTCAACAATGTTCCCAATGATTGATAGTCTCATGATTTGTGTTTATTATTTTCTCAAAAGCTAATTATTGCCACATCAATTTTGCAGACTAAGATATTGTTCTAAGAAGAGAAAACATGAAATAATTCTAAAGTCTGACAAATCGATCTCTCTGACTAATGTTTTCTGTGGTCCTCCAATACCTATAACAGAAATATTGTAGACACTGAATTCTCAAATTCAGGAGCTTGATAATTATTTCTTCGTGATCTGGATTTTTGTGAAATTTGGATTATGCTTAAATTTTCGTTGGGCACGAACAATCGAAAGCGTGAGATTGAAAATCAATACCTATAACAAAAATCAAATTTGTTTGATATTCTTTAGTCTCACTATCTGATTGTAATTAACAAATTTGTCTTTGAGAGAACTTCTTGTTTCTAAATGTTACTTTCTGTTGGTTGACCAGGCAACAATAATATAATACATGTTAGTCTGACTCTTGCATAAAAGTAATTATCATCATTTTCATACTCTTCCAAAGTTTTCGTGTGAAAACCAATTTAATATTTGAAAACTGAGGTCATGTTTTAATTTAACCAACCAGGAAAAGTTAGTTTTACAGATGAACTGCCTTTAATAAATCAATACGAAGTAAATCAGTTGCATTATAAACCAATTAATAGAAAGTTTAGAGAGCATGATAGAGCCCAAGGCGATTAACTATGAAATAAAGGTTGATGAGAATGGCTATTTTACAGACATTGATCCAACTAACGAGCTGTCACTTCCTAAAATTTCGAACAAAAAAACTACCTTTATCACGGAGATTGATAAAACTCAAGGTGGAACAAAAAATTCCATCCCAGCCATCAGCAAGGCAATTCTTCCAAAAGACATTGCGATAGGAGATCACGCAAAGATGCCAAGCAATGTCGAGTTCAAAAGAGTCATAAACAATATATTAAACGCAATGAAATTCTTGAATTCAAATGAGTATGAAGAAAATGAAGGCAATTTCACAGCTGTTGTGGCTTCTCGACAGGACAGCAATCAAAATTGGCGACGGTATCTAGAATCTCCAGAAAATGAAAAGGTTTTCTCAGATGCGTTTTGGTACTGCATCATCAAGTTTCTCAAAGAAGAATGGACTGATGAAGATCTGAAGGATGAAATTGAGGATGATGGAAGATCATACAGAGCACAATCTACCTTGAAACAGGATCCAAGTGGAGCACTCCCTACTGAAGGATCTAGATATTCATATAATCCTAATAAAACTGCATCAGGTATGAAGGAATCAATCCTTGCAAGGAGCAAAGAATTTATGAAAACTCGAGAAAGCGAGAAGAAAGACTTTTTAAGAGAGTCAACAACCAAAGAATTTCTAGCTTCAAATAAAACAACTGCTGACAAGAGACAGTTGATGAAAAGTTCGCAATTCCTGGCACGTGATCAAGACGTCCATAAGTTAGAAATAGACAAGAGACGGCAATACCTTGAAGACCTTCTCCTCAGTAGAATATCAAAGAATTACGTCGATTTATTCTTGACTGTTGAACAGGAGCACAAGCCAATCTTTTTTGAGGTAATTATTGTAGTAAACAATCTTGTGCTTACTTCTCTACTCTCTGAAGAGATATTTTGACATACTCTCGCAAGGAGTCTTCTATTCTTACTTCTACGCTTATCCAAAGTCGAGACCCAATTTTAATGATGAAGTTAAAGAAAAAATTTTGCTCAAATTTGCAAAATTGTTCACAGGAATTGATATCTCTAACCCTCACAAATATTACTCACTGTGGTGCCTGGACTTGGGAGCCGGAAACGTCATCAAAACCAATTTGAAGCAGCCAAGTACTATTCTTCTTCTCTATTCTCCTCACACTTACACTTGTCTCATCTAACCAGAGGTGGATTCGAACGAAATTCAAAATTTCCCATTATTAAGTGTTGAAAATGTAAAACTCAAGAAAGCTAAACGAACTCGAGTGGTATTCAAAATACAATATAATTGGCAATCGTTTAAATCAACTATTCATTTGTTAGAACCTTCAATACAGCGAAATCGTTTCAAAGTATTTAGCATCACAGAAATATAAAACAAGAGGGCTTGTGAAGAATTTTTGGATGAGATTTAGTCAAATTGACAGCAACCAAGAAGGGTAGTTGAAAAAACATATTCGAAGCTGTTGTATCTAATTAATATCTTCTTAGCGTTGAGCAAAAATTCGCTGTGTATCAGGAGATGCTCAAGCAAATAGAAAAGGACAAGAAAAGAATTGATGATGAAAATAGAAAGGCTAATGAAAGCCGAGAGGCTTACTTCTTGAAGATCAAGTAACATATCATCCATCTGGAAGAGATAAATATACTAACTTAAATTTCATTAGAAATGAATGCTACAAGCACCAGAAAAGACTTCAGAAACGAAAAATGGAAGAACTGGAGAAAGGAGCCCACGAATATGCCAACTATTTGGTGTCTATGCTTAATGCAGGTAACTTTTTCCTGTTTTTCAAAATTCTAACATGACACCCATGAATATGCAGCGACAACTCAGAACAATCAAGCAAAGACTCATAAATAATTTTTTCTACCACTTGCTTTCAAAATCTACTGATTTAGCATCCATCCATCAACTATTCAAGATATAGATGTTGTATGTGTGTAATGTTTTTCAGCGAAATAGTTTCTCTCTGGAACTTCACTGATTATTCTCAGCATCCATAAAATTTTTGTTAGAGCAAGAGCTTAAAATATTTTTGAAACAGTATTAGTTTCTAGTTATAATGATCTTATTTAGTTCTTATCACTATCAAAAGAGTAAAGTTGAAAAACTTGTATGTGTGTTGAAGGAATAAAATAATGAATGTGCTTGAATCGTTTACAATACATCTCTGGTAAAGAAAGTTCTCGATGCAACTTGAATGTGTTAGCAATGAAAAATTAAAAACTCCTATTTACCTCATCAGCTGAGTTTTCAGATGCAAAAATTATTTTAATTTCCTATTCTAAAAATGCTTATAACGATCCTCAATCCTTTTCTGAATCCTCAGGAATAGCTCCGAATCTCCATCATATTGGACTGTTTCAAGGAATTTCTCGATATCAGGATTCTGCACCTTCTTCTCTTTCTTCTCATAAAAAACCGTTTTCCATTGTAAAGTGTTGATTACATATTCCACAACGATCAGAAAATCTCTTTTGAGTTTTTTGCCGAAACGTTTAATCATCGTATGACAGAGCAGAACAAACTCTTTTTCGTATCTATTGATGTACTCTCTGAATTTTGCTGAGTCCTGAAATTCCTCAGAGGTAAGACAACTATCCAGTTGATTTTTCTCTTCGACAGTAAGCTTGTACAAATAGTCCTTGAAAAAGACTTTAAATCCTTTGCAGACATCGCAGACAACGTTCTTTTCTCGTTTGTATTCATCCGTTTGGATAAAATTTTCCCATTGTTCTATATTCAGAGAGTTCCTTAATTGCAATTCATCCATTGTTTCTAGAATGATGCAAGCAGTCTTCAAAAAGATTCCTTCCAGTTCAATCAATCGTGTTTGAGTGAAGAAGCTATTTTCATCAGCTTCACTCAAATTCGATTTGAAAATCTGTTCACACTGATTATATGCATAGAAAATATACTGCGCGATTTTGGTTCTGTATCTAATGATATTTTTGTTCCTCTTGAAGATCTTTTTGGATTCTTCTCTTTGCAGAATGGCTCTGAGTTCTTCGTCAGTTAAACTTTCTTTAAGCAGTGTTCCAGACTGTTTAGAAATGATTGATTGGTCACTTGTTTTAAGGCCTTGACTAAACTTACCGGTAGACTCTCCTGCTTTGCTCTCTTCTAATACACCATATTTTGCACCTGATTTTTTGAATTCTGATTTTGTACCATTGGGAAGATCGATCCCTGGAGTTCCTGCAAGAGATTTATATCTTTTTTTAAGCACGTTTTCTGATAGCTCATCCACTCCCACGACTTGGAAATTGTTAATAGGGTCTTCAAAAAGCTGTTCCCATGTGATTCTTTCGTTTGGATCGAATTTGAGCATCCCTTCTAAGAGCGGTCTGAGCTTAGAATCCTCTTTCCCAGGAAATTTGTAGGGATTCTTTTGTAGTGAGAGAAGCAGAGCTTGAAGGTCAGGCAGACTCTTAGCCATATTCCAGGGAGACTCTCCAAAGAGACTTTCATGCAATGTTACTCCAAGTGACCAAATATCACATCTATTATCGTACGGCTCCTTAAAAAGGACCTCAGGGGCCATATAAATCGGACTTCCAATGCCTAAGGTCATTTGCAGCGTTTGGTCTGAATCCATGTGCTTTGATAATCCAAAATCAGCGATCTTGAGAACTCCGTCATGAATTAATAGATTTCCTGGCTTGATATCTCTATGAACGATCTGGTTTTTGTAGAGAATCTTGTACCCTGCAATGAAGTCTTTAAGGTACTGAATGATCAAGTTCTCACTGAGGCCGGGATTTTCTGAAAAAGAATTCATTTCGATTTTTTTTGCAAGATCTC
>ENA-UOTX01001637-UOTX01001637.1-compost-metagenome-genome-assembly--contig:-NODE-1637-length-15037-cov-3.671190_pt1 | contig 15037 bp, 12 predicted proteins | sample MGYA00238143_ERZ746982 | MGnify/ENA primary metagenome ERZ746982 (study PRJEB28758, sample SAMN06268862) | compost metagenome | isolation source: single cell | place: USA: California, Emeryville, Joint... | reverse complement strand
AGATTTGTATTATGGTAAATTGCTATCGATCAGCCCCTAAAACTCACCGAGCAATATTAACTTATGTTTCTCTGGAGAAAAGTTGGGTTGTCTATTTTGTTCTCGCAATAATAGCATCATATTAAGAATAATAATGAAAAAAAGAATATGAAATCATTCTGTAAAATTGATAAAGTTACTCCTTTATTCATTAAATTTGCATATCAAAGTAAATATTGGAGCTTTAATGCCGATATTTTGATTGGGTTAAGTCTCTTAATCAGAGTTATCTTACTTAAAAATAATTACTATTTGATCCAAAGAGATGTCCAATAGTATTTTTCTTAACAAACACTTGGCCTATACTTTATGCATAGTCACTTTGATTAGTATACTTTGGAGTGCCTTTCATTTTCAATGGAAATATTAGTAGGATGTAGCTTTCAAGAAAACGATCAGATGATTTTTAATTGAATTTATTGATTTTAGTTAATTGCAGTATGGTCTAGTTTTAGTCAACTCCTTGTATATATTACTTATAAATTCTTCTAATCAATAGTACTTTTCTATTTTACTTTAATGATTTATTAGTTTAATCGAATAGAGCCACCTTATAGTTTTCCAGTTTTACCACGAAAAAGTATCACACAAATTTTATTTGCGTCAAATGCTGCTTGAGGTGAACTGAACTCCTTGGATACTTTTTTCACTTCTATTCTTTTAACAAAAGAGAATTTTTCCTATTTAGGCAGCTGTTTCTTGAAATTTGATGCCAATTATTAGTGAATCATGGGGGAAATATGAGTTAATTCATTATGTTCTTAGCATTTGCCACTATCATTGACACTCACGATTTTCTTCCAATACTAACTGAAGATGAGATTAATAAAACTAAAGCAGAATTGAGTTCAGTGAGACAATGTATTCAAGGAAACAACACCTATTATATGTGTGTAAGCAAATAACTTTTTTATTTTACCAAATGAAACCATTAAATGCAGTATGGAACTAAATATTAAAATGGTTTTACAGTGATTTTTGGATCAATGAATTTTGTCTCTTTGAGTTTTTCATAAAGAAGCTCGTTATCAGTGCCGTCAGTTTTGTTAAAATATTTCATGTATTTCGTGTTCAAAAATCCGTTCAAATCTATATAGTTCCCTTCAACTTTCCAGAAGCAATCGGTCAGGTAGAGTCCGGTCACTTTCACATTGCGTTTGCAAGCGATACATTTTGTTTGATCCAGCAATTTTGTCAGAGAAAAAATTCCCATGCCAATCGGATAATTCACTTTCCTCTCATAAGCAACACACTTCGAATTCTGGCAAGCCCCAAAGAGCTTGAGTCCAAGCATCACAGGGTCAGATTTGATCTTATAATCTGGATACTGAGTCTCCTCAACATACTTTTCAGGACTGCTACTCTCAAAAAATTTTTCCTTCGTTACGGATTTCAATGGTGAAAATTTCTTTGCTTCACTATAACCTGTATCGATCATCTTGGCTATCAACGTGTCTCCCGACTTCACATGATTTTGATAAAGTGTCGAAGAGGGATTGAAAGTCTCGAGGCCAAGGCTATTTGAGAACTTAAAATTGGTTCGCAAAGGATCAAGTTTGAGAAGTTCTGCCAGTTGATGTGCCAGTTCTTTTATATGCGTTTTTTTTGGGAGTTCAAAATGGTAAGTTTTCATAGTTTCCACTACTTTGACTGCCACAGAAATCGGACGTTCCCTTTTGACGAGTGTATCACGATAGTTTTGTAGAGACATTGGAATTTTTGCTCACTAGTTATTAACTAAATAAACCTTACAATGTATAGAATTTATCTTGGTTCGATCTAAGTATTATCAGCCCTCTCATGATAGTGTCCAAATTAACACTCGTTTTGGTTTCACCATATGGAGAGAAACTTGCTAACGTTTTCGAGAGCTTTGCTCGATTAAGAGAGCAAAATGCTCAGAAGAAATGATGGTAATTGCTATGAAGTGACACTGCTTTGATTGTCATTAAATAAAAGACCATCCCAAAGCTCATAAGATATTGAAGCTTTTTGTTGAAACGGGAGTAATTTCCAAAATTTATCAGTTAATTTAGCTCAGCAAAATATTTTGGGACGCCGAAGTGTTAGGATGATACTTCAACGCATTCTTTGATATGGGAGCAAATTGAATCCTACAAAGAATTTAGTGCCAGTTTTCACTATCATTTCGAAGCTTGAATCACAACGAAACATGAGAACTTCGTTAAAGTAGTTCTGATCAGCAAGATAGCATTCGATTTAATTTCTTAGCTGACTTCCTCTATCATATGTATAGTTGGCAATTTTTTCAGATCAAAGTCAAAGGCAGTTTCCAAATGCTACTATTCATTTTTTTCAAATCTCAATAATACACAATACTGCAGCAAACCGCATTTGAAAAGTATTCTCCTTTTTTCATATATCCAGAAATTTTGCATCTAATGGAATACACTAGAGCATACTGGATGAAACTCGACTCCTTAAGTATAGCTAAAGACCCCCGTCAGTCATTCAAAGTGAATAATAACTGCTCAACCCCATCAATATTAAACCATTTATTGGTGAGCATAGAATCAAACTAGAGATAGAATTGGTTTGCAATTCGCGAATTTGAGCACAACTGAGAGAAGATATTTGAGGAGGTGACGTTTGATAAGATTACTTCCTTTGCAACCTCAATTTAACAATCGAGTAATTAATTTATAAACATATATAGCCTCAAAAGAGAGAACTTAAAGATGGTCTACAAAATCAGAAACAAATCTTTCTTCTGGACCAAGACCGGCTGGAAAAACAACTACTTCCCAAAGTCGTTCAACATGCCCAGACCCACCAACTCTGAGCAAACACAGGGTGTTAAAACCAGAATGGACCACAACTCATTCTTGAGAGGTAACTTTTTATCTATTCCTCGCCCAAATAGAGCAAACTTATCATTGTGCTTTAGCTCACCACAGCTATAGAAACATTTCCAGACACTGCAAGCAATACTTCTACGGAGATAAGAGACTTGAAGTAACACATTCATCATTCTCCAAAGATTGAAAGCATATTTCTTCAGGAAACCTTCATTCTTGCTCTCAGAACTTTCTTCATCGCTCCTCTGGCAGCTGACACCCCTGTTGAGCTGATTAAGCACGGAGCGGTAAGCATTAGGAGGATTGCTCTGAAAAATTTATCTATCCTTTCTTTAGGAAAGAAGATTGGTTGATCAACTTGACAGAGACTTCGAACTCGTTTCTTACAACACCCATCCATTCCAACTCTTTACTTATGAGGTAGATTTTAGTTAGGTCGAATTTAAAGCTCACTAATCGTTCACATACAAGGTCAACAATCGTTACATTCAAAAGGAGAATGAAGAATACGAAATCAAGGCAGCTGGCAAACAATCCCCAACTGAACAGATCTTGGAATATATTGAGTAACTAAGCTTCTTGTACTACAGAATGCTAATTGGTATCTGAAAAAAGTGATGTTTTCGAAGAAGAGTACTCAAAGCTCGCCCCTGGAGAGAAGCTCAGCATTGAGAAGACCACAAGTATCCTCCTCCACATTTTCAGAAAAGCAAGAGCTCAAGAAAAGAAGCCTTCCCAAGATACTAGGTAAGAGTCTTTGAAAAATTACAATCTTAACATGGTGTCAAACAACAAACAGAGGACCTGATGGTGAAATTGACGACTATCTTGAAGTTCGCAGACCTTTCGTTAACCCAACTCAAACCGGAGCTGGACACTAAATACACTCAGCTTGAGAAATATATAGCTTAGAGAAAACCCCAAATACTGTAAAGTTTATTTTGCTCTTGAGCAATTACCAAAAGAACAGAAGGTAGTTTGATGGGTGTAAGCTTTTCATTATGAAAATTCATCATAAAATAGCATACCTCTCTTGAATGAAAAATAAAATCGTATTCTCCTATTTTGTGAAAAAATAAGAGCTATGTCTCGGACAGCCAATATGGTGACTGGTTCTCACCATTACCGTGAAATAAATTAATAAAAAAAAAAAATGCTGTCCTTGCTTTGCATGGGTTGTGGTGCCATTCTGTACTGTAGTTAGTAATACAAGTAGTTGAGATTTAGAAGCAATTCAAAAGATAATGATGTGATTCTTTGTTGAAATTTTATTTATGCAAGAATGGGTGCCTTGTTGAGTGTAACTCTATGAGATGAAAGAATTTCTTGTCAATTGTCCATTTTGTCATAATTAAGGTCGTTGAAAAACAATGAATACTCCTAATTTAAAGAATTATATCTTGGCAATTGTTGACAAGGAGTAATCAGATATTTCTGACACTTTTGAAATTTTAATCATTTAACCAAAACTCAGAATAATATGAGACAGCAACCAAATTCTGTTGACGCAAATGTGAATGCAATTCATTCAAACGACTCAAACAGAGCTGGCTACTTTTTTATTGCTGAATCAACAGAAGGATTCGATTGTTGCAACTTCACCACTATTTGGTTTTTGAAGGCGACCCTTAAATTATCATTTTTCCACAAGCAAACATTTACCAAGAGCCTGTCTCGGATTCGCAATCTCTCCATAACTCTCTATTTCTTTCAACTAATAATCGATATAATCAACATTGGAATAAACTTTCAAAAAAGAAATGCTGGTTTTTTAATAACAATCTTCATTGTTTGCCTGGGAGTAATTATCGGGTTAATAGGAGCCATTCGGTCAAATGCTTATCTATTGACAGCTGCCTTTGGGGTACATTTCATTACTTTTGTCATGTTTATCATTTTCGTCGCGATATCTATTGCACTAAGTGAAAATGATGGTCTTGTTTTTGCAGTTTACTCCTTAATTTTTGTTGAACTCGCACTCTTTGTCTTTCAAACATACTTCACATGGAGTTTCATTCGGTGGCATGACAAAGCAGAAAAAGCAAAAAAGTTAAGAGAGAGACAAAGAGCTGGTAGACCACCAATTTCTGCGCAGAGAGCTATATTCTCAGATGACAGAAGCGTAGGAAATCAGCCTCAAAGTGTCAACCAGAATAGACTGCCGTTGCCATCTGCAAATGCTCAAGAAAATGGGAGAAATCTTTCTTCGAACAATCGCAATTCTGGATTGGTACAAGTTCAATCAGGGAATTTACAGGCACCTCAGAATGTGAACTTAGAAAAAAACTCTAGCCATAATATTGATCTTGAGGTTAACTCAAGAGGTTTAGGAGGGGAAGAAGATGTGGAAATTAGCAAAGCGACTTGCATCATATGTTATGCGAACAAGCAAGAAGTGGCATTTTATAAATGTGGTCATTTATGCTGCTGCCAAAAATGTGGAAATAGATTCAAAGGTTCTCGCTGTCCTGTCTGCCGACAGCAGGTTTTAGACGTGATTAAGCTCTTTGCTGCAGGTTCAGAATAGTAGTCATTCCTATTGCTACACTTTTGATTGTTTCTGAATTATGTAAACTCAATTTATCTATTCTCTATACCGAATTCGATGCATTCAAAATAATTTCATCACTTGCATTTATGAGAGTCAAGAGGAAGTTCAAGCAATCATTTATTGCAATTAGGTTACTTTTCAAGGAATTCAATTCAAATTGAACAGGCTACAACAAAGCAAGAATTGTCATAAAAATACGATGTACAATAATCTGCGTTGAATTTTAAGGCAGGCTAGTGCTCCTCCACCAAGAGTCATATTTTCTATATCTCTCAAATTGGAAATAGCCTCTACTTTCATAGAAAGAAATTTGTGCCCTTAACGGCTGAAATTTCCTACATGATTAATTTTTCTGCCAACGACTCTGAAATTATAGTTAATAAAATTTCATATTCTAAACGATAACTTCGCCAAGATTACTATCTTGAATGCAGAAACCTAACCAAATTGATTGCTCCACTGTTGTTGCTAAAAAAACACAGAAAGGTGGATCAACCACATTTCGCTCCCGTAATCCAAGAAATGTCGTTGCTTCACAAGACGAAATTTCATTAAAAGGTAGTTCAGTATCAAGAATGAACCCCACTCTGACTCCCAAGGCCAAAGTTGACATGTATCTATCACGCGCTGGTTCTCAGTCAACACGCAGCAATTCAACAATCTCTTTGTTTGAACGAGATAATTCTCAAACCAAACATCAAAATCATCTCGACGGAGATTCAACTATATCTTCAAACGATGAAGGCAAGCTGCTCTACCAAGCCACAACTGAACGAAAGAGACTTGAACAGTATTATAAACAAATGGAAAATCGAGTGAAACATTTGAAAGATGAAGACCAAAGAATGAAATCAAAAATTCAGCAAACAGTTAAGAAAACACGTCAGATGGTTGAAGCGAAGACGAGACATCTTGAAGAATTATCATTCAACGCACAACGACATGAACTTAAGGAGCAAGAACGAATCAAGAAAAAGCAGCAAATCTGTGAAATTCGTGCTAAAAGCCGAGAAAATTTGGAAAGAAGCGAAAACCGCCATCGTAAGGCCATAGAATCACGAGCACTTGAAGTGAGACGAGAAAAATCTTTAAATAAAAGTTTGATAATCGAGATGAGAGAAGAGGAGGAAATCAAGAATAGCGAAAAAATATGGAAAATCGCTTGTCACGAGAAGAAAGTGGAGAACAACAAGTTATTAGCACGACTTAAGAAGAGAAATGAAATCAAAAAAAGATTCAACGAAAAACTCCTTCAAGAGAAAACAAAGGCCGAGGAAATTAATAATCGAATTAGAGACCTCGAGGATCTTGAAATTCAACTCCTTGAGAACATGCAAGTCACTCAAGCTACACACATGAATGCATTTCAGGAGATGGTGTCTGTTCATTCATCAGACAACTCCTCCACAAGGCCTCTCAAATCTCATAGACTCAAATAAAGCTCCTAATTCCAGTATTTTATTTTTTTACATATCCTCATCAGATTCCTGAGACCATTTGTGCTGGTTTTAAAAGATTTTGTGAAGTATATCTTACATAGAACACCCACTCTCCTATAGTATAGCTGCTTATATTCATGTTATTTATTAAAATTGTCTTTATTTAAGCATCTCTACAATGAAAATAAATCAAAAATTTTAGTGAGAGGAAAAATAATGTTGAGTTTAGTCAGTACTCCTAAATAAGTATGTAATCAAAGAGTTTTGATTACTAAAGCAGACTTATTTGATTAGGCAGAAGACGATCTGTTAAGTACTCTACAATTGACCTTTTGTCAACCTTTCTTCTTCAAAGCTTTGATATCTAAATGCGACACAGCAATCGATATTTTTTTTGTAACAGTTTTATTTGCTTGACTGCTACTTGGCATCTTTGCAACTCTCAATGTATATGAAGAATCATTTTCTGAAATTCTTCGTTGAAAATATGTTATAGAAGCGAAACTAACAACCCGTATTGTATCACAATAGTTAATTGCAAAAATAAAAAAGAATAATGAATGGAGATGATGATGGTATTTTTATTATTTTTTGGAAATTTAAGTGCAAAATCAACCAAGCAATGCAATAAATATTTCTTTTTACGTTTGAAATTTAATATAACCATTTCTTTTTAAACGTAATAATTCAACGAATCCAATAGTAATAAGAATAAAGATGCACCTCTCTAATCAATATGTCTGCTTGGCTTTCTCATTTATCAGAAGGATATCTTAGAGGCTGCGTTACTTTGAAGTTTGTACCTCCTTTTCACTCTTCTGATCGCTTTGTTTAGCGGCATCTTGAGCATTCTCTTGCTGAACACCACTTGCTAAGATGCTCACATCAACCTTTTCGAAAGAAATCGATTTAGTCAAAATATCTTCATTAATTCCACATACTTTCGTTGTAATCTTAGACATCGGCTTGCTTTTGCCATCAGGAATAAAGATTAAATGCAGCTCTCGGTCAAAATCAGTTATTTTGTCTACCCGATCGACGATAAAGTATCCCCTTCTCTCTAGCTGAACCACCGCGCCTAGAGAAGAATATTAACGAATGCATACTGGGTTCTCACCTTTAGCAAGAGTTTTAAGGTTGGGATCCCCAAATGCTTGAGTGATAAACTCAGTTTTCTCGTTTAGGACCGACTCGAAGTCCATATCATCCTCAACTTTCTTCACATTGATCAAGTGGTCATACTCATGCAGATGGACATTAACCTGAAGATTAAATTGATGAGAATATGGAGTGTTAGCTTAGATAATGAATTACGAGCAGATCACATTTTGGAAGCCAATTGACTTTTTTCGTTGTCTTGAAATCAGTATCATTCTCTATGATCTCACCCTCGAGATAAAGTCCGTCACCATCAGGCCGAATATCCTTGATGATGCAATTCGCCCATCTCATAAGAGTGATTTTCTCATTAATCACAAACTCCTGAGCGTCATCATACTCGAGATAGACGACATTGGCGCGAAACAGAGGACGACTTCTAAGGGCAGGGTTTTGAGGATGTAGCGGAATTGTTAGTGTCTCCATTTCAGATCCAAGATTGGTAATTTTCAGAGTGCAAATTTTCTCTCTTGAGATAGCGGTATACCTTCCGGCTTGTGGGTCGATATATTTCTTGTTTTTCGCCCAAAGTTTGTCCCAATGCTGGAGATTTGTATTCTTGGTTGGTCCTTGCTCCAGCATGAAATCTGTGAGAGTCTCAACTGTGATCCCTCTTCTCATGATTCCTCGAAGAGTAGGGAATCTTGGATCATCCCAACCCTCTAATTTAAAAAGAGTAGTTTTGGTTAGGAATTTTCGACATAAAGAAATAAATTTCCTACCAACTCTTTTGGTATCGACGAACCATGTGAGTTTCCTTTTCGAGAGCGTTGTATGGATTAGATTAAACCTTGAAAAGTCATAAATAATTGGCTTTCGTAACCCGACCACATCTAAAACCCTTCGAAAATATATACCATTAATTAATTATTCTTTGAGCAAAATAAAATTTTACCAATTGTACATCTCGTTTCTGTCCGCAAACTCGTTCGTCCTAAGTGTATGAGTGACTCCTTCAATGCTATCAACAATCGGGCAAGCCCAATCATAGGTTGGGTACACGTTATATTTCTTGCCGACACGATGGTGGGATACATCTGAACTTCTGAAGAGAACAGGGTCTCTCATGCATTTATTCTTGGCTGACATACTGATTTTCCCTCTTACGCACCACTCTTTGGCTCTGCCAGCTCGCATGAGATCCCAGATTTTAAGGTTTTCCTCAGGAGTCATATTTCGGTGTTTCGACTCAATTCCGTCACCTCTCTCTTTTCGCATAACCTCAACTGGAGTATCGTCACAATAAGCTTTTCCTTGCTCGATGGCTTTCTTCATTAACTCTTCCAACTTGCCAAAATAATCTGACGTATAAGTGACAACATCAGCGACAATGCCTAAAGTAGCGAGATCCTCTAGGATCGATTGAACATACTCAGTCTTCTCTTTATTTGGATTCGTATCATCAAACCTTATAATTAGCTTTCCTTTCCACATTTTAGCGAAGTGGTAATTCAACATTGCAGCTTTCACGTGTCCGATATGTAGGTAACCAGACGGCTCCGGCGGAAACCGTGTAACGACCTCGCCATCTTTCGCTCCCTTGAGGAGGTGCCTATAGAAGTCATAGGTTTTTTGGAGGTCGAATGTGCTAGAACTGTCTTTGATGATAGGCTCTACCATTTTGTTTGAATCTTTGTGTTCTTTCTTATGTATTATTGGAAATTCAGTCGACTGCTTGGCTTATTGGATGGCAAGAGCGAATAGAATTACAACTGAGACGATTTCAAGCTGATCAGAATAACATCAGAAAAAATTTAATTTCGCAAATCAGGTGGAATATGGACTGAAGTAGCCTATCACCGTATTGTAGCCATTCTGATTTGCGATCGATCATCCAAACAAAACTTCTTACTTTGTCTGCTATTTGATGAAGATATTAAACAGAGAGGGAATATATCAGATTACCTAAACGCATGTTCAACGAAATGTAACAAAATGTATAAATCCGTGACATTTGTGAGTGAATCATAACCAACACTGGCAATATCCGAAACCATGAAAGGATGGAAAGATTTTTTTCCAAACTGATATTGCAGGTAAGTGAAAATATATGTTTATCTGATGAATGTAAAACTACCACATTTCTTCAGCATAGAAAGATCAACTACAGATGAAAATGGAATGATGGACCGAGTCCAATATAGAAGTCTGTGAACAAGTGCTATTCGTGTTGCTATTATATTTCTTCGCATCACAATCCCCCATGTAAATACTAAATTTTCAACGTTATTTGGAAAGTTGAATTCTTTTAGTTGTCTCTTCATCAGATGAGTTGCATCTTTGGCGTTATGTTAGCTAGGCACAGCACCTTGAAGGAATTATGAGTCGCATTTTCAAGTGAAAAAAATCAAAGATATCCTGAAAAGTGTGAATTTCCTACTGAAAAAGCTTTTTTATAAAATCCCCTTTATGCTTTCAAAATCAAAAAAAAAAAAACAAACGACGAAACTCAATGAAGTGATATTTCTGCAAAAATTCCTTTGTTTCATCGCCTTTTATTTTTTTATATATATATAGATTGATGGATTACAATTTATCTTTTGTAAACTTTTTATTTTCACGCCATCTTATTAGCTAAATATAACTCATTATGCTCAGCCATCTAAAGATAATTTTTGCAAAATGGAGATGCTATTGTCACCATCAACGATCATTTCCTAAATGATATTAATTAGTTAATTCATTGATTCAAACTCATGTTTTACTGAGGATAGTAGCGCTACACACTGAGAGAAGGTGATCTGCTGATGGTTGAAAGGGTCAATGGCCATCAGCATTTTAGTGACATCTATATCTACTTTGTGACTTTCAATGTAGCTCAATAGATCTTTGAATTCATTCTAATGCATTGAAATTAGATTACTTCAGAAACCTATGTAAGAATATCGATAAGCATACCTCGTTTATGATGCCGTTATTATCTTTGTCGACAAGTCTGAAGTAAGTCAAGAAAGTTTTAAGGAACTTCTCATGACTTTTTAGTTGGAAGTCTAGAATAACTTTCTGAAAGAGACTATAGTCGATCATATTTTTCTCTTTCTCAGAAAGTATTCTCTGCTGTTCTTCTCTTGAGAGTTTCCTTCTTTAACAGGAGCAAGGTCAGATTTTAAGGAAAAATAAATGTGCGTCATTTACATTTCCGCTAAATTTTTTTGTGGAACAGTATAGAGTTTGCGGAGTTTAGTCAGTAACGTTTCAGCATCCTCCTGATTATACATATACTTGATAATGTCATTGCATTCTTCTTCATAGACGACCCCATTCATTTTAGCCTCAAGCATCTCTTTAATTTCTACGTTCTGTTTAAATGGGTACTTTCCTCGGAGATACATCTGGGCGAATATTAACAAATTTATCCCAAAAAAATCTCTGTTCGCTGTTACCTTGAGAAGTTCAGAAATTGTGCTTTTGACTTGATTTTGCACGAACCTGAACTCTTCATCGCATTCATTTCTCAAGATTTTACCGAACGTGGCTACTTCATTATCTTCAACAGAGTACTTTTTTATTCCATTAATAATTGCTGTGGCCCACTCAATAATCAAATTCTGAGAAATTCATTACAACCACATTCAAAGATAGGAAAAAGATGAGTACCTTCAATCCGTACTTCTGATTGAGGTAAGTATACATATGCTGCTCCATGGTTTCTCGTGGTAACTTTGCGTCCGCATATTTTTGGTCATATTTTGATTTGGAGGTATAGATTTCTTCAATCATGTCCTTTAATTGCTTTAAAGTTAATGCTCTCACAACCGTGTGACCAATAGAGGCTTGCTGATTGTGTTGCATCATCATATTTCGATAAGAATGCTAAAGGAACCCTCATTCAGATTGATTCTCGTATGAAAAAAAGAACTACCGTTTTTTCCTGGTGATCGGAAGCCCCATTTTTCTGGGAATACTGCATCACTTCTGCTGCTTGGGGGTCTCTCTGCCGCTCGAATAGTTGAGCAGTTTCTTTTGATGTTTTGATAATCTTGTCAAGGTACTTTTGATTCTCTTCTTCCAACGAACGGATTTGCTCCTGGAACTCATTTCTTTCTTCATTGAATTGCCTCATGAGTTGATCTCTTTCAGCTCTCAGCCTCTAAAAGCATCTTATTTCAGACAGGGAGCTGAAGTTAAATTCTACATTATTTTCTTTTTCTAGCTTTTCAGCTTCTTCAATCAACTGGGCTGTATCAACTTTTCCTTTGACCGGTTGATTTGCTCCCATTCCAGGGATTCTTCCTTCATCAACGGCTTTTTGCAAAGAAAGGAGGTTATCTATAAATTATTCGATCAACATTCTCGCAATTTTAGTTAAAGGTCACTTGTAATTTCTTTGAAAAGCAGCGCGTGGGCGTCATGAACTCCTTCTAATATCGAGCAGACTCTTGGATCAACACCACCCACGTATTCGATGATCTTGCTGAAAATGATTTCATACAGAGCATATTTTGCCTAAATCCAGTTTACAAACAAAACGGTTATATCCTCACACAGTAACATAGTGTTATACCTTGAGAACATTTGTGTGCATTACAGCTTTTGAGTCTTTGGAGTTCAACTTCACAGTAAGATCTCTCATCACATGTTGGACATGCTCATCGAATTGATCTGCCAACAAATTGTCTTTATCAGGATTTTGCTCTTTGAACAACTCTCTAATGCAATCGTACAGCACAGCAACGGCTTCTAAGTCATCTGATCTGAGACCCAAATCTCCACCTTCGTATTCTTGATTATCTTTGTTGCTAAAAGAAGCATAGTCTTGCAGTCCTGACTGACTATCGTTTTTTCGAGACCCTGTCCTAGGCTCTCTTATAACTGAGTGGTTTTAGCAGATGGTCACTAAAATACACAAGTTACCGGTTGAGTTTAAGATCTCAAGAAATGGGAGGTTGTGTACAAGCTCCTCAGCTTCTTCCTATGATATAACAGCTCGATGGAACAACAATATTGAATTTACCTGGTCTTTGATGTCAATTGAGAGGTTTTTTAGTCTTGGGAGTGACATTAATCCTTTCATCACTTTTGATACCTACATAATCAAATTCATGAGGTTTGCAACTAGTTTCGACTATCCATAGTTACATCGAGTATCAAATTGCTGGTTATATCAAGGATTTCTAATGCACGAAGAGCAGAAAGGTCGTCAGGTAGGGCTGCAATTCGGTTGCCATGCAAAGACAACTAATACAACAAAAGGTTAGTTGATAATTTCTTCTGAGAAAAGGATTAAAACCTCTTTCAATCCATGAAATTTGGCGAGGAAAGGAATGAAAGTCTGAAGATTTGAGATTTGCCTATCATAAGGAGAAGGTCAACCAATTTTTAGTCAGAGTTTTATGGATTTACTGGAATTCCAGGCTCAAGCTCTCAATATTAGGATTGCTCTTGTAAATCTTTTCAATGATCTCCATGGTTTGGATGCTTTTAGTTTCTTAACAGCAAATGAAAGCAATTGCTAATTTCTCTTTTATTTGAAATTAATAGCTCATTCCAATATATCGGTAGTTGATTGAATGAATGCGAAAGGAAAATTAGGATCTTGCTGATTTGCAAGAAAGTTACTTTTCCACATACGAATTCTTTTAGAGAGAGAGTATGCTTATTAATCTAGGCGAGAATTATTTTTGGTAGGCTATAATCATTATCTTATCGTTCTGAAAGCATTTATGCTCTCGAATGTTTAGGATTTATCATCTCGAAAAATAAAAGAGAAAGGGTTTCGTTTTCTAACTTGTCTAATGAAGATTCTACAAGTAGTCTCAGGTCCTCAAAAATATTACTCTGCAAAATCCGTTTAAAGAACATTTTCAATAAGTGAGGAACCCTACTCCAAATTCTACCCAAAAGAGAGAAATGTCAACAGTTAGCAGTGTACATAGTAAACTATACCCATTGTGAGTATGAGTCAACAACTTTGCAAGATGTTTTGATCTTTCTTTAAACTACTTTCAATGTATCCGCAAAATGGATTTTCTTCAAGGATAAGGTCTTCAATGAGTCATTGAGTCAGTTATTTTGCAATAAATTTAGCAATATAATTTAATTTTCCAGTTTTTTCTCTGAATTCGTCAGAAATCATAATAAGTTAATTTGCTTGCAAATAATTATCGAGTCCTCTATAGAAATCAATGATCAGTCTACAAACAGAGCTCAATCTTGCTCATCTCCTCAAGGCAATTGCTGATTCTGAGAAACAAGTAGAAATTGTTCGACAAGTTTTGGCTGAACAGCGGGATTTTGAGCCATATACTGCATTTAAAAGAATAGATGAACTCGGAGTCGGCTATATTCGTGACGCAGACCTCCACATGTTCCTCAAAGAGAATGGCGTTGCTGCATCAGAGAATGACATTCTCTATCTCTTTAGTTTATTTGATTCTAACGGTGACGGACGTATGACATACAGCGATTTCTTAAAGGCTGTTCTTCCAGTCACAAACCCATCTTTAAGACAACGCGCTTCTCAACGTGAGTCGTACTATGTTGGAAAAAACGAAACCCTTCCATATGACGTGGAATGGTCTCTAGCCCGAGTCTTTGAGAAGGAGTTAATAGCCTATCGAAAAATTGAAGTTCTCAAAGAGGATCTCCTTTCAAGACGTGACTTTGACATCCGGGACGCTTTTCGAACTATCGATTATGATCGATTAGGGTTCCTTGATCATGAGAGTCTGTATAAGTTCCTCCAACGCAACAGAATCGGAGTTTCTGATGATGACATTCTTGCATTACTTCGTCGAATTGACAAAGATCAGGATAACCGAGTTTCAATTGCCGAGTTTGCGGATGCAGTTAATATCATCGATCCAGTTCTCAAGCTTGAAGCTCAGACTCCGAAACGCACATCCTACCGCTCTGTCGAACGGTCACCCACCCGGACCACTAGCAGAATGTCTCCCTCCCGCACCACAACAAGAATGTCTCCCTCCAGAACCGCAAGTAGAATGTCTCCACAATCCAATAGGAAATCACCTAACCGCTCGAAAGCGCTTGAATCATCAACTCTTACTCAATCATCACAAAAACTAAAGAGT
>ENA-UOTX01001636-UOTX01001636.1-compost-metagenome-genome-assembly--contig:-NODE-1636-length-15061-cov-28.293246_pt1 | contig 15061 bp, 6 predicted proteins | sample MGYA00238143_ERZ746982 | MGnify/ENA primary metagenome ERZ746982 (study PRJEB28758, sample SAMN06268862) | compost metagenome | isolation source: single cell | place: USA: California, Emeryville, Joint... | reverse complement strand
CCTCTTTGCTCGGATTGCGGGAAATTCGTTTGATTATTGTATTCATTAAATCCATCATCAAAACCATGAGTACCAGGATGAACTCCCTGCAGTGTCTCCTCTGATGTTTCTCTCCAATTTGCACTTATTTGACTATTCTCCCCGCCATCAACTCTACCAGGCTGGTACTGCTCTCGGCCTGCTTGCTTGCCTGGACTGCCTCCCTCAGACCGTCCTGTGTTTTGTTGCTGCTGTCGCATATTATTCGGTCTATTTTGAAGCTCGCCTTGTTGCTCTCTGTAGTTTGACACTTTCGAGTCATGGCTAAATTCTCCCCTTTCATTGGACCTTTGACCTGGAGTCTGAGGCTGGCTGTGCCTAAGCTGGTCCTTCGGAAGAATTTGTTGCTCGAGTCTCTCGCCTTTGGCATTCTCTCGTGAAGCTTGGAATTGACCTTGCTCTAGATAAGGCTGTTGGCGTAACTCTCCGCTTGTTGTTTCTACTTCTCCTTGATCCAAGGCCTGAGACATGACGTAATTATCGTAGATCCTAAACGGCTGCTGGTCGGTGGCAGATTTGCCAATTTGTGAGATGTTTCGATTATTCTCTCCCTGACTATGCGTTTTTTCAACAACGGAATACTGCGTCTTTGGGAAATTCGAACTCATTCGCGACTGATAAATCGAGGAACCTGCTTGATAATTATCAAAATCAGGTTGGTTTTCTCCATCCTTCACACTCAGCCCTTCTGATTTCACCGTGCTGATAGTACTTGGGTTTCTTTGGTCCAAGCGCACTTCCATTCCCTCATCACTTCGCATTCTTAAATACGGACCTGGGGCATTTTTCTGGTAGTTGCCTTGATAATCTCCTGGAGGATTAATCTCAATTTCTTGGTTATCTCGGTCTTCATGCTCATCTTGATCTTGGTCGTTTTCTCGCTCTGTTCCATTGGCTTTGAAACCAGATTTGTGCCCACCATCGATCGAAGTTTCAAATTCGCTCACATACAATCGATTATTAGGGTGATCTGATTCATCATCCGCCCTTTCGCTCTGCGGGGTGTTGCTCTTGCCTATGTATCGTGGCTTCATATACCGAGCGAGTAAATTTTTGTTTGACTCTCCCAATTCGCCTTTCGGCAATTGGCTTATTTTGCCTGAATCTTCTGATTTTCTGCCATAACTGCCAAACTGATACTCTTGCATCGGTCCAATCGACCCATACATCCCTCCTCCAAGCTTCCCCGACTCATTAGCCGCGTTTGGTTTGTCTCGACTGAACTTATCTTCTTCAGCACCAAAAATCTCATTAGAATTTGATCTTCTGCTTATTTTTTCGCCTGCTTCACTCAGAGTTTCACTAGTCAGGAAACCTGCTCGATTTCTACCTGATGAATGATCCCCTTTATCTTGTCTCCGTGACAAAGGAGCTTTGTTTCCCATTGCATTTCCATGCGTTTGTGACGAAGCGCCTTGAGAAATGAGATTTTCAGGTTTCCAGTCTTCAGAATCATGGTCCCTGGGTCCTTCGCCGTCTTCAGAGTCCTGGATGTAAATCGCTTTATTCTCATTCTGACGAGCAGGAATGGATTTTGTATTATTATTTCCGTGGTTGGCACTGTCTTCTTCATTCTGTGATCGAATAGCGAATGTTTGGGGAACTCCCTTAGCTTGCATTCCTTTCATTTGCTGTGATAGAGGGGAAAGAAGCGATCCGATGGAAGTATCTACTTTTTTTCCAATAGTATACGCCGAAGTACCCGCAGACGCGGTTCTCATTATTTTCGGTTGATGACCTCCAGTTGGAAGCATTCCTTGCTGTTTTTGAGCATCGGAGCTGTGTTGGTCTCCGAATGTAGGCCAGTTGACATAATTCCCTGGTTCAGACATCCTTTCAACATCGTTAGATTCCGCTGTATCCAATTGTTGTGATAGCCCTCCTTTTGTAGAGTCGTATTGAGGAGTTGCTAGTTCGGTTGTCTGGAAGTTCATTGGGCTGTTTTGGAATGAGATCAGCTTCCCGCTATCAATGCCATCGTTTGCTTTCGTTTGCGCAACGGCAATTTTAGTAGGGGTTTGAGAGTGTAAAGGTCCTTTTTCTGCCTGCACGTTGCCCAAGTTTCCTTTCTGCAAACCATATTCTTCTTGAGATCCAGTTCTAAAATAGCTCGAATCAGTCGACCTCCCTTCTGGGAGTTGGTTTGAGGCTCCTTGCTGGAATAGTTGTCTTGAAGGTGATTGGCCTGAACCGTTATTTTCAACTCGATTTTGCATAGGTTGCATAAGCTTTCCTTCTTGGTTAAACCGCTGAAGATCTGGACTCGAGTAGAAACCTGACTTATCTTTGTAGGGTTTTAGATTGATTGTGGTTTCCAGCGAGTCTGCTTCCTTTAGCAGAGGAGAATTGACTGCATCTTGCTCAGAGAACTGTCGGTTATAAGGATTCTGCGCGCGGATATGGTCGGAATATTCACCTCTTCGGTCGTGATCTGGGAATTTAATGTCTCGAGGAAGAGCGTTGGAGTCCCCCAAAGCGCTTTTCTCTCTATTGGGTGTGTTATCGTCTCTTCTAATTTCTATTGGAATTCAATACTCCAGAATCTCTATAAAAGAAAATTACCACTTAAGCTCAATTCCAAACGTCTTCTTTGGCTTGGATGCTCAAAGCCCGAGCTATTCAATTCAATCTTTGGAATGAACCCAGAAGACGAGAGCATTTGGTTCTGTTCCTGGCAAGATATATGTTTTCACAACTAGGAAATCGATTAAATTTTACCCCAATATCATTGATGCCAGAGTGAGAACGCCTTTCTCCCGTTACACTCCCCTGGTGATAAATATTAGACATGATTAGATACTCATGTTTTCTCAACTCAGAGTCAGTCTTCCATAAGCTAAGAGAGTAATCATTAAGGCTTAACAACTCTAAACGGACGAATTTACTTGAAAGCATGCGCTAAATTCATGAGAGCGTTCTTTTGGAGGATATTTTTCAGTTTTATCGCTTTTACGCTCTGAACGAACTGCTGCGTTTGATTAAACGTCTTCAGCAAATTAAAGGCCCATGAAACGCAGCGATACTTGTGAGATCGTGCGATATTCTCCATCAGCATTCCAAAAACTTCTTCCTTCTGCTGCCTTTTCGCGTCCATAAACCGCATCGAATAATCCTTATGAAGATTCTGGAACGAAGTCTCTTGGCACGCATGGATAATGTCATGCAAGGCAGATGTTAAGCTGATTTTGCGCTTGAATTTGAAAATTAAATCCAAAGTTTTTGCCAGATAGAGTACGTTGGCTGATATCCTTTGGTTTCTATCCAGAACCTCTGACTCGACCGTATTTCTTTTCAATAAGCCAGATCCTCTTCCAAAAGCCTGAGAGAGTGATAGATTCTCCTCTGTGGAGTCGTTTCTTTGGTCTTTGTTCAACCTGGAATCAATTTTCCCTTCGTCGATAAAAGTGCCTGATTCAGAGCCAGAACCGGTAGTTTTGCGGCGCAAAGACGGTGATTTACGACGGCCGCCTTCTCTTCGAGGATCTTGACTGTTCTTTGGCCATGACGAGTCTGAGCCATTTGATTCTTTTAGATTTTTCGAGGTTTCAGGGTGATCTCCGTCTCTATGCTGTGCACCGGGTGGACTTCCATCGGTGTTCCTCCTTTTATCGGTTTTGAAACCCGAAAAGAAGAAGTTCTCATTAGCCTTCATACGGTCCTCGAAAGGAGTTGGGTTCTTTTCTTTGGTGTGGTCTTCGTCCTCGAAGGTGTCTCGATCGCTTGTTAGTCTGCTCTGGACATTCCCGAAAGTCTGGATAGAGTCATTGTAGTGATCGCGCTTCTGATGAGGATTAGTTCTGTGGGAATTTTCTCTTTCGACTGAAACGTCTTCGTTTGACGGACCAGATTTTTCGTTTGGCAGACCAGACTTCGGGTTGGGGTTGTGGCTCGGAGACCTTTGTGCTTCAGGAAATGCCTCAAGTGCCTTGGCGACTCCGAGTTTTATCAACGAGCGATTATCCGGACTGTTGCTATAAACGCTATATCTCGGCGATTTCGATTGGCTCTTCCGATCTGGTGAGCTGGAAGGAGAGTTTGAAACTTCCTTTTGATTGATATCTAATTTACTCAGACCACCTTGCTCGTGCTGTCGCCTTTGATTGGGTGCAGAGGAATTATCACTCTCACCTTTTGTTGCAGTTCTGTCGTTTGTCTTCTGAGCATGGTGACCTTGGTCTTCAGAAGGCAATTCATTAGAGGAGTGGAAATATGGCTTGGAGCGTTTCGGGTCAGGGTTTGTATTGGAAGAAGTTGCATGCTGGTCAAACTCCGGTAAGGAGGATATATTTTTGATGAGTTTCTTATCGGACGTGAGGCTATCAGTGTATTCAGGCCGGCGCTTTGAGCTATAAGTATCGCTTTCTCGAGACGGTTGCTGATGCTCGGTGATTTCATCGCTCTCATTTTCTCGTGGGTAGAAAGAGCTCTTTCGAAGTTTGCCATCTTCGCGAGATTTTTCATGACGTTTGGACCTATGCTTTCCGTTGTCAGAATCAGTGAGTCGATCAGGGTCTCTCTCACTCGCTCTTGAATTTTCAGGTCTTTTTGATCCATGTCTTCCACTATCTGAATCGTTTAACCGTTCGGAGTCTCTTTTGTTGAGCTTGGAACTGTCGCTTTGCCGTAGGTTTCCTGCGTGACTTGATTTGTAACTTTCGCTCCTTCTTTTGCCATAGGCTTGAGAGTTTGGATCCTTTGCGTTTCCGGATTGCGACCGCTTTAACTTGTCATCATAGTTATCGTATTCACTCTCTCCAGAACCCTCGTTGCTCTCCGTTCTCGAACCTGAATGAGATTTTTTACGTTCATACCCATGCTTAGATCCGCTGCCTCTCCCTTTGAAGGCGCCGCTTTCTTCCACTCTATCGCTCTCATCGGAGTGTGAATCTGATTCTTCCTGCCGAGTTCCTCTTTGAGCATATTTAGAATGACCACTATCTTTATTCTTGTGTGGATAGTTTGAGGATTTCTTTGATTGTTGCCTATCTGAGCTCCCAAGACCGCCGTGCTCTTTTTGGTCTTTTTTATGTGCTGTCAAGCCATCTTTCTCGTCTTCTCTGCCAATTCTGTCTTTTGACCTCATACTCCCTTGTCTCCGAGATGCTAGCTCACCAGAATCTTGATAATGCGATTTATTCCGCTTTCTTTCAGGTCCAGTAATTTCATCAGAATCAGTTTCCTGTGAATCACGTTCGGGTGAAGAAGGCTTTTTTTTCTTAGCTTTGCTGCCAGCTTTAGAATCATCTCTGTCTCGGTGCTTTGACCGATAAACATCGCTCTCTCGGAGCGCTTTGGGCTGCTGATACTCCTGCATTTCATCATTCTCGTTTTCTCTTGGGTAAAAACCGCTCTTCCGGAGCCCAGTTTCCCCCTGTCGTTTCGCTCCTCCATGCTTTTCACTACCTGAATCATCTAATCTCTCTGAACCTCTCTCGCTCACTCTTGAATCTTTTAGTTTCTTCGATTCATGTCTTCCGCCATCTGAATCTGCGAACCTCGCTGACCCCTTCTCACTGAGCCTGGCTTTCTCACTCTTTCGCTTATTTCCAGGATAGCCCGAGTGATAACTCTCGCTTCTTCTTTGATCATAAGTCTGAGGATCTGAATCTCTTGAATTTTCTGAGAAAGAGCGACTTGATCTCTGCTCAAAGCTACTGTTCTGACTGGCTCCAGAGCTCTCATTTCCTCCAGCTTTTCCTCGTAACTTCGATTGGTGACTTCTGTGTCCTCGAGGGTCTCTTTCCCCAGAATCTCGTCTATAGCCAACTTCTTCCTCGCTACCACTTTTCTCAAAGCTTCCCCTTGAGTCTGCCTCTTCTCTCCTCTTACTTCTGCTACCTTGTTTTGAATCTCTTTTCTCATCATCTAAATTAGTATATTTGCTGGGTTTTCCCGAGCGCCTTCGATTGTCTTCCCATTCAGCGTCTTCTTCTGAGCGTCTGTTTTGCTGTTTTTGATGTTTTTTGCCCTCTTTTGGAGCATACTCTAAATAATCGCCATCACCATTCTTTCTCTTTGTAGAGTATTCTTCTTCTTTCTTCTTCACACGCTTGGCCTTTCCTCCGTGTATAGCATCACTCTCCTGCTCTTCATAGTTATCCGCATCATCATCACTATTACGATTACGTTTGATTTCTGACTTTGCTCTGAGGTATTTGCCCGATTTTCCATGTGCTCGATCTGCTTTTCCCTCTGAAACACTACCAGAGCCTTCCTTCTCACCATAACTTTCTTCCAAATTCCTGAAAAATGTTGGACCTTCATGCTTAAGCATCGTGCCCAGCACCTGCTGAGCTCCCTTTTCAATCCTCATTTCTTTTTTTATACCTTTATCAGCCAATGCTCTGAGACATCTGAACGCTTGTGCGAGATTCTCTTGCAATTTTGCCTTTAGCACCCTTTGGACAATAAGAGCCCCTCCTCTCCATGTCAACGGCGTCTGCCCTTCTGACATCATACCCTTTAATTTCCCGAAAGTGAACATTGGCGACCTCCTTCTGCCAGTAAAACTATCACTTGCGCTTCCAGAGCTAAACCACAGCACAAGCTGCAAGTGCACGAAGCTTTTTTCAAGCACGATGTTCTTTTTCAAGTTTAAAATCGAGATAAAATTTCTAAAAGTCAACAAATCCAGCTTCTTTTGCTTAGCGTTGTCTCTCCACTTCATGAGAGTTCGGTGCAACGTCATTTGGGTTTTCCCTTGCAATCTATTCAGGATCTTTACAAAGCAGCGATGAATCCTCGGGTCCAGATTCCCCCAATTCTTTAGATTTTCAAAAGAGTAATACAACTCTCTTTTCAATGCTCCTTTGAATACTCTCAACACTTGATAAAACGTGTGTTCGTAGCGAAGATACCTCTCTATCTGCTTATCCTTGAACGCGGGGTCTTGTTTCATGACAACCTTCCTCAATTTCTCCTTGATTAGCTGCTCGCGTTCATGCAGGCTTTGCTCCTCAGGATCCTGGAACCCTAACGGGTCTTTTTCATAAGGACTGATCTCGCCGCCATCAGACATTCGAAACGATTTAGGACTTTGCTTGTCTCCAGAACCTGTCCTATAAGCACTTCCTTTTTCATCTGAAGAACCGAACCTTCTCATCGGCAGGAGAGACGACGCGACGCCGTGTGTGAAGGAAGCGGAGGATGGGGAATCGAGATTATTTGCTCTTTTTATTGGGGCTGAATGGTCGCTTGCGGTTCTCAAATGGTAGTAATCAATGGATTTCATCTTACGGTTTTGCCTATAAGAGAAAATTTGCGAAATCTTCCCGATGTACATATCATGGCTTCTTCGAGCATTTGTCCTTGAGGTGTCTACTCGGGGACCCAATGTCCTGTCTCTGAGTATCGCAAATGCCTTTTCTTTATAGGTATAAATATAATCCGTGAGCTTTTTAATTCCAACAAGCAGTTTTTCATGGTGAGACAATTCAGGACTTTTATCTCTTGGGAGTTTTTCAAGCGTAATGCTGTTGACTCTATGTATCGAAGATTCTGTATCAAGTGCGATCGATTTTTGCTGGAAGTTGATGAATGCAGTTTTCGCCAGAGCAGTGAAGGCATATCGCTTTGTACTCGCTTCTCTGAAGATAAGATGCAAACGGTTGAGCAGTTTCCGCGCCGCAAGTGCTTTGTCCACGCTTTCTTTAGTGATTAACTCCATAGGGGTCGTTGCTTTGAGATAGCATTGCGGAATATCATACATATTAAAGTTATTGGGCACTGAAAGCTTAGTCTTTAAGTTCCTTCGCGCTGCACTTGGTGTCCTTACTCCCTCCTCATCGAGATATCGAATCTCATCGAAGACATTTCCTTTTAGAATTAGGAGGTTTCCTTTGAGAACTCTGCTCATTTTTGTTGTAGCTATTTTTTTTCTGAGAAAATCCTCACGTTCTGCTTGGAGCTTCGCGAAGCAATGGCTGAGTAGTCTGCGTCGAGGACGGTCGATATGTCGCTCGAGGATATTGACAAGTACTAATTTGTGCTTTTCTTCTTCATTCATGAAAGTATTTGAGTAGTTTATATAAGATATATGCGAAAATTCCGCCGTGGGAAAAGGGATTGCTGGGTTTCCATGTGGAGAATCAATTACACGCGAAATGGGTTTGTTTTTTGGAGTTGCGTTCGCCATTTCTATTCTCTGTTCGTGTGTAGAATGAAATTAAATAAGAATATAACACTATTCGGTTTCTCTTGCAATAACTGTTTAGCTAATTTAAATCAGAGTAATAAATTCAAAAAGCAAATTCAATCTTTCAGACCTCAAGGTCCCTTTCAGAGGGGGACTTCATTGTCATGCCTCATAGAATTAATTCTCAAAATAGCTGCGTTGGATCATTAAATAGCTTCAATCCATGGTATTCATGGTAATGTAGGGTCGACGCAACGAGGAAGGAGAGAAATGCTAATTGGCAGAGAGGGATATGATGACTCTCAGACAGACAGACAAGCGAATATAGTTATTTATTAACTACAAACGTATTTTGGCTGGGAAATTCTGGTTTTTTAGAATGGTTCTGTGCGTGAGTGATAAATGATCAAATTATTGGATCGCATTTAAAAGGAAAATTATAAAGAGCCAGCTTAATTTGTCTGAAAATCATAGCTTCCAATGAATTCTACCTTGTCTCAGTCAGTGGTAGGTGACTCAACCGGCTCTGGAGGATACAATGCGCTGAGTCCAGGAATGAATCGCTTGCACTATTCCAATTCTCTTGTCGATCTCTCTCGCGAGACCCTGGATCCGAGTCTATCAGACCGACCGAGGGTCAGCTCGATTCTCAAAACGAAGGCGAGACTCGCAGAGAGCGATGGAGCACTAAGGAAAGATTCTAGCGGGGTTAGGATTCTTAACGGAAGCAAGCAGCATCACATTTGCTTCAAAGAAAAGATTAAAGAAGAAAAAGAAGTAGAAAGCTATAAAAAATATAACCAGCAGGTCCCAGGCAGCGAATGCATAGGTTGCACAATATTTTAACGCACGTAAGCTCTTCAATATATATATACACCACAGTTTCTAAAAATAAACCAAATAAACTATGGTAATGATGCCATGTGATTTTCGTAGGATCGAGTACTATTCATATTGACTTCGTGATTTTCATATTACTTTGCTGTTGCTTACTTATAATGAGTATTTTTTCACTTAACAGCTAACTTAATCGACTTCTACCTCTCTTATCTTGGGCCAGATCACCTGCTTCCATGCCAAAGGCTTATTCCACTGCAAAAAAATTGCTTTTCAGCGCTTATTTACCATTTTTCGTTGGTGGTGAGTTACCATTCATGTGCTGGAGTTTATACGTGATGAGGCGGTTTAACGCGAAAAAGTAACTCTCTATAGCGTTTGGGCAAGGGTAACGTTGCTGGATGGGAGCTAGTAAACAGAGGCGATGAGAAAAATTCAGTAATGATCTGATGGAATTAATTGAATCGGTTTACCGGAAAAAAAGAAGGTTTGATAAAATTGAAGGTATTTGCTTGCTTTGCCTGATCAATTAAGAAATGATCTAAAAATTTTCCTAATTCTGATCAATGCATCAACGACTGAATAAAATTACCGTTATTCAGTCAATTATCTACTGGATTAATCCAAAGAATACCTTTTAATTATCTTTACGATCAGCAAAACAATTAGAAAATTTTAACTATGCAACAAGCTGCTCCAGTACAAAACAAGAAAGCTAAGCTGACTTTTGACGACTTCGAAGAAGTCCTTCTCCCTGATAAGCAAACCTCCGCGATTGGCAAAGGCAGCTATGGTGTTGTAAGACTCGTGAAGCAGAAAAACACACCGAATGGTCCACTTTTGGCTATGAAAATAGTAAAATATTTGAGTTTTTGAGCTATGTGACCTAACCTTCATGGCTAGATAAATAAGAAAATGGTCGTTGAGAGCGGCTCAGTCAGTATTATCAACCGCGAGATTAAAATCCACAAAAAGCTCGAGCATCCTCATATTATCAAGCTCAGACACGCCTTCGAAGACAAACAAAACATATACTTGGTCCTTGATTATGCTGAGCATGGAAGTCTGTTCCAATACATAAGAAAAAAGAAGAAATTAACGGAGAAGGAGATATTTGTATTCTTCTTCCAAACCTGCATTGGGATCGATTATCTGCATAAGAAGGGCATCTTACATCGGGACTTGAAGGTAAAGTAGCTCGTAAAGCTGTTATGATCTAACAATCTGCAACTAGCCTGAAAATTTACTGCTTGATAATAACGGAAACATCAAAATATGCGATTTTGGATGGAGCACCGAGGTTGCCGATGGCAGGTATAGGATTTTCATTTGTGATTAAGAGTAATGGTTTTTTTAGAAACACTTTTTGTGGGACAATGGACTATATGGCGCCAGAGATGGTGGAGAACAAATCTTATGACCACCGAGTAGATATTTGGTCGCTCGGAGTTCTTTTATACGAATTGGCCCACGGTCACGAGCCTTTCCGAGCAAAATCGCACACCCAAAAACTACAGCAAATTCTCGATAACGACTACACTATCAGCCCTGAGATCAGTCCGCTTATCAAAGACTTGATCGAAAAGCTGCTCAGAGCGAACCCCGACGAGCGCTTTACCTTCCAGCAGATTTTCGAGCACGACTGGCTGAAGAAATTCGCTAAAGATTTCAAAATCGACATCAAGACCTATGTTTACGAACCATCCAACCGCAGCAAAGTTGCGACTCATAAGCGCACTGTCTCTCAGAATAAACCAACTGAGGATCTCAACGACACCAACACAAATCTAAACGACACCTGCAATACGAGTCTGAACATGACTGTCGTGGATTTCGAGCCGGTTACTTGTCAAGAGAAGGGAAGCGAGGGCAAAGTAGCGAAAAGCGAGAACGTGCTGGCAGAACTAAACGAAATCCAAAATCTTCAAATGAAGATGGGATTGAATGAGAGTAAATCGCTTGCGGACATCGCATCAAACGAAAACGTTCAAACCGTAGCGACAGCCGACGATTCGGTGAGCAGATCGAGGGTTGAGGAGAACGGTGCAGCTGGTAAGGGACATACCCGCAAATCGCGCAGTATTTTAGAGAAATCTACCGAGGAGAAAACCGTAACCGTGATCAAAACAAAGAGATCGGCTACTCCTCTCTGCACTCAAGAAGGCTCTTCCTGCGAGGTTACTTCGACCAAAGGCAGACGACAGCTAACACAGAAGATCAAAAAGACTCCTGCTCAAGAGAAGAACGTTAAAAGCATGCCTCAGTTAGACGAGACACTTGACGCGAACGCCAGCCAACAGCTTTCAGAGTCTCTGCAAGTGTCTGCTGAAGGCACTTTCGGACAGGAGCGATTTGAAACAGCTTCTAAGCTGAAGAAAACGCCATCACAAGACGAAAGCTCCATTCAATTGGACAATTCTGTAGTCGATGAAAACATGGATAATGTTCCGACGAAATTGATCCCTGGCCTAAGCGAAATTCCAAAAGATCGCTGCAACTCGAGGAAGACGTCAAATAGTGACATTTCAGGGTGTTTATCGAATACAGGCAAGGCTACACCGATCATGAACAGAAATTGGTCCAATGTGAGTGGTTTTTCTGTTGGGGCTCCTGTTGAAGAGAAAACCCAAGACGCTGGAAACCCAGATTCGGCTTCAAAGGTTCGACTGACTGACCTAGATAAATATTTCAAAGACATCGATAAGGACGAGACTGTTAAAGTACTGAATAAAGTGGAAGCGCGCTCAAAAACTTCATCGCTTAATGACCTGCCAACCAAGTCTTCAACGCTGCAAAAAGTTAAGGAACCCAGCCCAAAGTCCGTAGAAGACTCCTTTGAGAAATCGGAGCAGATGATCTTCAAGAGGGAGATCTCCGAGGAGAAGAGCTGGGGGAGCATGGATCTCACTAACCAGCCTGAAAGCCACGGAATGAGCTTGAATTTGAGCAAAATCGACAACCGTAATTCGGAGGAAAAAGTGAAAAGTAGCAGACGTGGCGATGAACTTACTCTCGAAAAGAAGTTTTCTTTCGGAGAGGAGATTTCTCAGGACCTGTCAACAGAAACCGAAAAGCCCAAGAGCTTTAGGGAACTCAGCAAGAAGATGGTCGCTAAAAACACCCCTCAAAGGGCTGAAGAGAAGCCAAACGCCTCGAAAAAGAATGTGGATAATGATTCGGACTCCAGTGACTCGGACTCTGATTATGGGCATCCATATAAAAACAAGATTAACAATGATAAGGCGACTGCGGCAAGCAATGCTTACAAGATCTCTGAGAAAGGCAGCGAGGAAGAAGTAGACAGTCCGGACGTCCACAAAGGGAAAAAGCTTCATAACAGGTCTCATTCAAGCATTCAATCAGGAAGCCAATTGGAAGATAGTCTAATTTCCAAAGCATTGAACCAGAACCCAAGCCCATTGCAGAGAGACAACTTGCTCGTGTATTACTACCTCGAGATGGATAAGCTCCAAAACAAATATAATGGTAAAGCTCGTCTTGACTCGTCCTTGGATGAAAAGGAATCGCCTTACCTCGGTCCTAAGCCTCAAAGCAAATATGATTTCAAATTAAACCTCAACCGGTCGTACCAAAACGATTCATCTGAGTCTAAGACGGATAGAACTCACAACAAAAAGGCGAACCAGAAAAAGCGAGCCGCTACTCCTCCGAGCGAGAGGTCCTCGATAAGAGATTCTGAAGGATCTTCACAGGTGAGAGGATCCAAGGCCAGTCCAAGCTTTGTGAAGGAGAAACTCAGCTTCGGACCAAAAGCAGATGCATCCAGCTCTGAAAGTCCAGGAGAAGTCGGAAAGAAAGTCAGGTTCGCTAAGAAAAACAACCGAGGAAAGCCAGAAGTGACGATTAGCCCGAAACTCGGCAATGAGTCTGCTGCAGATCCGAATCAATCATATGACGTAGAGTAATGAAAATTTGATAAATTTCGCCGAAGCTAACTCTTTTTTGTAATTATAGAAGAGAATTTGGGTTGGTACCAGGCGAAAACGCCACTAGGCAAGCGGATTCGAACGAAACAATTGAAAGTGCGGTGAAATCGAAGAAAAAGGATGGGAAAGGGAAAAAGGCACATAATAAATACCAGGCTCCAGTGCCAAAGCAACAGGTATATATAATGACTTTTTGATTTATTAAGTGCTAATTACAATTTTCGAATTAGAAACTTGGATTTTTTGATCGAGTCATCAGCATGTTGACTTGTGCTAAGAAATAAGAGAGAAGTGCTGCTATCTGCTACTGTTTGAGTTATAAATTGTAGATAATTTTAAAACCCCATTACATGTGTTAAATGGAAACATGATTTTATTTCGCATGTAGTTTTATCCAAGAAAATCATTTTTTTGATGTGCATGTGAAAATTTGTAAAATTTAAACACTTAATCCAACAAAACAATTTGGAGCGTTTTGATAGTTATTTTACGATAATTCAAAATACCCCTCTCTGTCTAATTTACAATGACGACAAACATTATAGCTCAAGAACAATGAATAAACAGACATACTGGAGACATTTTCTGAATAATATCATATTAATGTTAAGATATATCAATAACTCACTCGATCATAGGAAAATAAATAAATATATATCGGCGTTGGCCAAAAATTAATGCAAGAATCCAAGACAAGCAAAATTTTCTTCAAACATTTATATGTATAGATATATATCACTAATCTGTTTAACATGTGCTCCTTATTGCCTTGGTCCCATAAATCACTTTAATGGGTGATGAGTTAGAAAAATTTATCCTTTTAATGTCCAACACTCTTGTATTTATAAAAGAATACCTTAGCAGCTATACTGGTTGAGTCTCAAAAGAAACGGCTGATGGTGCCCCAGAGCACCATCAACACTCCCATAAGCCTTTAGGCTTTCGAAAACTGGGAGGGTTCTCTTGTTGGCTGTGCTTTGGCATTCGAGAAATTCCGGAAATAGGAGAAATTTCGAATAGTAATATTCAGAGTTGATTTCCGCGAGGGTCCTCTGCTCATGGGCGAACATGCAGCGCACGCCGTACGGACACATGTTGTTTGTGAAAAACGCATGGCACTTTCTGCAGCGATAGTGGGATTTGCTTGCTCCAGCTTTTTCCATTAATTCGTGCCTGCCATGCGCAAACTTACATTTCTTCCCATAATTGCAAGCGCCATGTTCGATCCAGTTCTTACAGAGCTCGGTTTTGTATTTATTGTCATCAGTGACGGCTTTCCTTTTGGCTTTGAGGGCTGAGTTAAGAATCAACGTATCTCCGTAATATTGCGGACCGGTTGAGCTTGGAGAGTGTGTCTCATACTGGTCTGCAAAGTGTTCCGGGTAGGAGCTCAGAGAGGAGGCGTTCGAGTTGCTTTCATCGGTGGAAGGGTCAGGTGAATCAATAGCGTTCCAGTCGAAAGGGTATTTAGCCCTTCTTTCAGGCGTTCCTTTAAAGGGCGAAGTTTTGTTTGAGTGGTCTAGGACGTCGTTGGTAGAGTCGCGGAGGATGGATCTGGTGGCCATAGGGTTGTGGTAGGGCACAGAGAGAGAGGGATATGTAGTCTCTTTTAGGGGTATTGCAGTTAATTGATGCTTTTAAAATAATTTCGTCAGCGAAAATAATTATTCATATTCGAATATTGATGATAAAAACTCAAATTAGAATTCGATACCGATATTTTCTATTGAAATGGCTCTTACTGAAAAGGAGCAAATATTATCCAAATCGATTTTTGATCAGAGTTCCAGGAAAAATTGAGAGGGCTAGCCGACTGATTTGAGGCTCTCCATCAGACTGACGCTAGTATAGTTTGAGTCTTAAACATCCTTGCGTGATGATAGCGAATAATAAGCGGGAGATCAGAAATAAAATACTTCATTTCATTTTCTAAAAATCCGGAGCTTTGGAGTATTGGAGGGTCTTGTTAAGGAGGCGCTCGGGAACAAATGGGAGGAATTTCTTTGTTAAAATGTTCCTGAAATGGGAAAAATAAGAATTTCGTCTTTCTTGTTAAACTTGGATCAATCTATGTTAATTTAGGCAAATCTGTATCACCAAACAG
>ENA-UOTX01001635-UOTX01001635.1-compost-metagenome-genome-assembly--contig:-NODE-1635-length-15062-cov-13.954288_pt1 | contig 15062 bp, 2 predicted proteins | sample MGYA00238143_ERZ746982 | MGnify/ENA primary metagenome ERZ746982 (study PRJEB28758, sample SAMN06268862) | compost metagenome | isolation source: single cell | place: USA: California, Emeryville, Joint... | reverse complement strand
TTGCTGTATTGAATACGTAGTAGGGATTGCCAACCGACGGATTTGGATTTATCCATATGTTTAATGAACCCGTAGATGAAAAGTAGTCGCAGCGGAGAGAAACGAAATTTGTTGCAGTGTTTCGAATGCTGAATATGGTTTGAATTGATGACTCGTCTGAATAAGGATAGAAATCCATGGCAACATCTAAGCCGGTTTTTGAAATAGATGAATTGAGAGGAAATGAAGCGATTTTTCCTGGTCGACACATCAGCATATTATAAGGTCCAAATAATGGGTCTTGATTAGAATATGATGAAGAATACCCTGCAATGGGGTCAATGATAGAAGACGAGCATTTTGTTTGCAATTACCTTTAAATCCTATCATACTTATCTCGCTTAGGTTTGTCCTACTATCCACCTTGAAAGTTTGATTGTTACTGATATGCTGATCAGAAGCAAAATAGAAACGGTAGAGTTTTCCTATTCCGAAGAGTGAAAATAGCCCAACATGTAAAGCATACCATCAGGCTCCATCAATGCAAGATTTCTCATTTTCTCTTCTGAATCTGCGAGCCAGTCCCAATAAATCCTCAAATACTGGAGATAACAAACACTCTGATAATATTGGGTATCCTTCCCACCCCAAGTAATGACCGTTGAAGGACCCAATTGATAACAAGGGCCATTATTTCTGCTTCTAAATATCACATTATTTGGTTTGTTCGGCAAATCAAGGTAATATCTCATCGCATATTGTGTGTCTGTAGTCTGGTCCACAAATATACTGATAAAGATCCATTGATTCTTGATGAGAGAATTAGCTTCAGTTGCCTAAGCTCAAACCATGAATAATCTCCAACAACTGGTTGTTTACATTTTTCCAGTCGCTCCAATCTCCGGTACTACTAGTTGTGGTGCCCAGAAAGATCAGGCGATCAGTTGGGTTCGTATTGCTGCAAACAAGGAAGACTCTTCCAGCAGAGTAGTCATCCCTTCCAAAGAATGAGGATAAGTATTTAGATTAGGGTACTCACGTTATGTCGTTTGAAACTCTAAGCGGACAATTCCAATTAGACACCCAGTCTACCTTGTACACCCAGGCACTAATACCGTACTTAGTCGAAGTTGAGCACGTAGGACATATGGCCGATATTGTTTTTGTTAATTGTGGAGCGGTAGCTGTCTTCGAGGTTGCATCTAATTTGGTTTCTTGTAAATAAAATACATCCACTATGAAGAGAAGAAAAAGTTGACAGCATATTTCATCTGAGTTACTTGAAAGCACCATTTCTAGCGTCAGAATGGCTGCTGCGATGAGTATTAACGCATTTTTGTAAAGCAGAAAAGTCCTTGCCATAGTTGCTAATGTTTAGAATACTTTTTAAATAAATTGCTTTTAGGATTTTAATACCGGCACTGGAAAGTTGCAAGTTTAATTATACATTAAAAGCGGGTTTTTATTTAGAAAAAAAGCCATGTTCTGAGAGCAGTTCACGCATAAACTACGTGTCAGTATGGGCGTTTGGCCCAGAGCCACCATATCGACCCACATGGTATCAGAAAATGCAAATTTCAACGCAGAGTTTCATTAAGATTTCAAAAAAAATCTGTTTTGTAACATATGCTTTCTCGTAGCCTTCATTTTGGCAAGAAGATAATGAATGCAACTTAATTCAATCTAAGCAGAACTTGAATTAACAGAAGTGTTAACATAATTTGGTTAAAAAGACTATTCAATGCTAATGTAACCAGATGAATATAACATTCTTCCTTATATATCCAGAAATCCACCGGAGTTTGCATATTTTGAACATGGTGAGAGCTATAATGAGGAGCTTAGACTTTCGGAAGGGAGCTACCTCAATATCAAAGACTATTTTCTGAAGATAGTTGATATTTTCAGAAAACGAGTTGAAAGGCTCAACAAAAAAACTCAATATACTTCATTTATGCTAGTAATAGATGTTGATATTGTTTCCAGAGAGTTCCTCTTAAGTTTTACTTGAAAGGCAAAGCATTATTCTGAATATAATGTAAAATATTATCTAAGTTGTTGGAGAGTCATTTCACGATCTCGGTTATTGGAAAGTCTATGTATACACTTCTATTCAAAGAAACTTCCTGAAAGCTCTTTGAAAATAAAGTAATTTTGTAAGTTTCGAAGCGCTTAGAAATGTATCTTGTTTGTTTGTTTTCACTTTTTTAAAATTTTGATAAACCTTATTAGCAAACTCGAACAAATTTTGAAATTTTGGATTTTGATCATTTCAAAAAGATTTCATAGTTTCTTCAATACAACCTTTTAAAGTCAGCTTGTTGCGAAAAAATATATCCCTTTTCTATATCCAGACGAGACTATCCCATACTTGGAGCCATTCATTTTCATTCAGCTTTTTCAAATTTTTTGATAGTTGATGTGATCTTTTTCGGTAAAAGATATCAGATCGCATAAAATTTCCCGACCTGACGGTAATCTAAGGGCATTTAGATATAAAAAAGTTAAGTGATTGACTTAATTGCAATTATTCGAATCAAAATTCTAATAAGTTAGTGGAAATCTACTTTTAATATTCATATCCAAAGTTCTCTAGCAATTATGATCGATACAGCCAATTGAGAATTCAAAATTTATATAGCCTTGTGGCAATTTTATGACCATATGATCGTCGTTCCAGTCCGTCAATGGCTGATCCATTCAAAGCTAATCATACACTCAAAGACGCATTGAAAAAAATTGTAGCTTTTATGCACTTGTATGAAAATCATTTTATGCTGGGAGAGCACAACCGAAAGCCATTTTAACAAAGAAGTATTCCAGGCCAAGTCAGGCCAGAACTACACATATTTTTAAATTTACTTTGATGATGGACATCGAGCAAGCAAAATTCGTGAAAAAAATTTTAATACATTATTCATCTGATCACGCACATTTCTTGATTTCTAGGTTGTATCTTACTGTATGAGATGGAGGCCAAGCGGCGATATGACTTATTCAGTTGATCAGGCAGTATTGCTTTTGGACATCAAGACTTGAAAAAAGATTATTTGGGAAAGACTTCAAATGGAAGTAGCTTTTCATTGTTTATTAAATCAAAGATTTCTCATTTAATTATTAGATTATGCTTCATCTGTCTGTTTCATTTGAGAAAAAATCAAACTGAATGACAAGGACATATTGAAAGAATAAATCATAGCAGAGTTTCATATACATCTCTATTATGTGCAAACGAACTGCTCGAACCAATACACGAGGATAAAACAATTATCTCAAGAGACTTTTTGCTAATTGTAACAGTGACAAATCAGGTTGACTTTAATTAGATCAATCAGAAAAATAAGCTCGAAATTCACTTCTTCCTTCTTTTTCTCGCATTTTACATTGTTTCTCGAGGAGAGAGCATAGAAAAGGTTGTATTAGGCTCTCGAGAAAAACTTATTTCTTCTCATCAAGAATTTATATTGACCTTTAGTAGTCCACATATTCTACTCAACTCATGTAATTAAATAACGATCCGATAGTTAATTAATTTTTCAAGGACAGCAAGAATAAAATTTATTCACTCTCAACAAAAAACCAAAAATGCATTCCAAGAAATCAGAGCAATCACAAGACGAAGCACAGAAGAAACCATTAACAACCATTAGTAATAAACTTTCCATCTTCAGCCTCCATTCTCCTGGTCTTATTATTTTTTCACAGAAAACATCCCTTCAAAACCAAGTTTGCTCGCCTGGTCCTCACAAAAAACAAATAATATTAGCATTGTTGAACTCGAAACGAAACAAAAGATAGCTAATTTCGATGGAGTGAAGCTGAATAAGACTGGTGGTAGTTTTTCAGCTTTTTCATCTTTGATTCAAATTCTGTCACATAAATTAAGATTACAGCACCTGGACACACGTGAAAGAGATCATAAATACACGAACGCTCGTTTCTGTTCATCAACGCTGGGACGGTTCGGCTAATCTAGAAGTATTTGATGTCTTACGGGAAGGGCAAATCAAAAAGGTATATTCATTCGAAGAAGTTCTTGGCAGTAAACCTTAATAACAATCAATCTCTCTCATAATTGAATTCTTTTTGAGTGGTTGGCTATGGAGAGGTGGCATATAACCCACGAAGAAATGTTCTTGGCGCAATGTGTGTTAAGGGCAAGATTGCTTACCATCTTTACAATTTCGCCTCTTCAAAGGATGGTAGTATTGTAAAACTCATCCGAAAATCGAAATGGCACGATCAAAATACTAAGAGAGAAGGTTATTATGACCTTTTCCAGTTCAGCTCATTTTTAACTTATTCTCATTTAGATAACGTCATAACCAGTCTTGATTTTAACCCTACTGGTGAAACTGCAGCAACTCTTGATTACTTTGGAAGATGTTTAATATCAAATGTGAATACTAACAAGTGCAGCTTTCACCTGGACATGAATAAGATGAGTTCCAATATGGGTACAAATTTTGAGCACTATTCTTTCTTTCTATGAGAACCAGGCCTATTAGTTCTTATATAATTTATTGGTCATTTCTCATCTCATAATAATTCTCTTTAGATGCTTGGGGTCGATGCAGATGGAGTAGTTTTCCTGGAGAACCCTTATTATTTGTCAAACATCAAGCCAACAAACTCAATATTCTAGATGTTGAGAAGAAAACTATACTCACGCTGAATAGCCCTATGGAAGTGAATAATAGTATGTGCATTAGTGTCTATTTACCATTTGTATGTTTCAAAATGGCAATTCTCAATAAAATTTGCCATGCTTTCTCTTTTCTATAGAAACGAAGAGAGAGGTCGGCTTCTTTCTTAAATTTTTCAGCTTTAATTTTTTCTTTTTCTTCTTGATTTGATATTCGCTGCTTTAGATCTAGCATTCTGGATTGACGTATGCCCGAGGAATGGTAACTTAATGGCTATTGGAGGTAGGGATCAAGATGTGAAAATATTTGATAAACGGAGATCAAAGATGGTTAACAGTTTCTCTAGAATTCACAAAGGTAGCATTTTTTTCATTAGTTTAATAAATTATTGCTACGCATCATTTGCTCTGCTCTAGATTGGATCAACTGCGTGCGATGGAGCGCGAGCGGTGACATGCTTGCGAGTGCTTCAAATGATAAGACAGTAGCACTATTAGACTTCAAGACTGGAAAAAACCTTTATAGTGAAGCCACCTCAGATGGAAGTAACTTTTATTGTTTAATCAGTATTGTATTATTTTAACTTCTTCCTTAGGTTTTGCTATGTCCGTCTGCTTCATTTGAATAAAAGATAAAACCATTAATCTCCTGAGAAGAGAGAAAGGACACAAGAATCCATTTTGAGGAAGAATTATTGATTACAACGATTAGTCTTTGAGATTTAAATAGAACTTATATATGACTGAGTCTCATCATACATAGCTCCTTTCGATCTGAAAACAAACAATTAGGAAGTATAGAAAATCAAGAACTCATGCCAAAATCACATCAAATTTATCTCGCGAACAGCAAAGAAAAATCAAACGGAAATTTGATAATTTCCTCTTTAATAATAAAAAAAGCATCCCAAGAACGAAGTTGTAATATGAAATACCAGTAGAGATTGATAATATATATCTATCTCATTCAAGCACCGTTAAAGGTGATACACAGAAGGAGGATAAGAGAGAGAAGAATAAATATTTTTCTAAAAAGATGTCATACATAGCTTCAATAAGAAAAATTATTATGAACTCTGCTGTTACAATGTGTGAATTATTGATTTGAGTTTGGGAAAACCTTTTGCTTTACGACGTGTTAGAATGGATTGAGTAAGATTTGGATAGAGATTAGGCAACAACAAAAAAAAAAACAAAAACAAATTAGGCATCACGCATGTTAAGTCTCTATCATTTCAACTGTATATACGTTTAGAATAGTCATAAAGAGATGCTTCCTTTATTTACTATTTTCTCTGATCGAATCAAATCAAATTTCATTCGCTCGTTACCTCCTGATATCTTTGAAGATTAACAATTTATATAAACTCTGTTATTAATAAATTGAAAAAGTCATAGCAGCAAGTCAGAAACAGGGAAAAAAGATTATAAAATATATTGCCATGAACATTAAGAACAGCAACTAAATGCTTTAGTGATTGCGTTGACGAACATTTCATCCGAAATTTATAGTTGCTTTAATTAAAACCACCTTCCAGAAAAGTTTTTTTGGGCTTTGATCAAAATTAGAAACTTCATTGTAATATTAGGCTGTGCTCCGTGAAGATGCTTCATTTCAAGAGGAAATTCAGCAATTCATCCAGTGATTGAAGAAAGGAAAAATCGCTGAGGTCTTTATTACTGAGCTGAAATAAATAGGTGACATTACTGCCATCTCTTAACATCATCTCTCAATCCAGAAAGATTTTAGTAATTTTTAATAACTGTAAAGATACAATGGACAATGAAACATGCAACATTAATGTAGCAGAAGCCTTTTAAAGTATGCAAATTACAAAAGGCAAACCGAGTTTACTACTTTCCCGGAACCTTAGAGCACAATCGCTTCCTAATCTTGCTAATCGAATTAAATTGCAAAAGTAATCTCAAAATAGGAAAACTCAATTGTCTTCCAAATTTTTTTTTCTTCTTCTTCTAAAATACCATTGCTAGTTGCTAGATTTGAGCTTTGGTGAAGCAATGGTTCTAAGTATGATTCCAAGCAACAATTTTGTAGCCTTCTCTTTCTTAAAAGTAATTTAGGATCACTTTTCAAATTTTTTATGATTCACTTAAGCAAGCATTCCAGTTTTCCAGTGTTTTCTAGCTAATTTAACGTTTTTTGGCTTTAACGGTGTTTTACACAATCTTTACAAATAGCAGGCTCTCTGTGATAATACCCTCCAAATTTCTCGAAATGATATGTAAAATCAGACTCTCATCGAAAATGCGAGTTTCGACAATATGCTAATATAAAATGGCTATGATAGTGAATTTGAATATTTCAAAAGTAAGTGACACTCGTACTGCAACGTCGGCAACAAAGTCTGAGAAACCATTCATTTGTGTGTATAAACCGAAGAATTATCTAGAACCCAACTCATCATAGAATGCAAATATCTCGGTATTCTCCGATAAGGATAATAACCTCCTCCTTGTTCTGAAAGACTGAAATGTGAGGACAGAGAAAAGCAATTTCAAAGTTCTAAATGGATGCCAAGTTTAAGACATAAATCATTTGGAGATCAAAGGATGCTGAATACTCTCAAAACAATCCTTCTACACCACGGTTGTCGAGTCTCTTGCCTCATTATAGTTTGTTCCTCAATAAAAATCGACTTTCTGATTTCGTTTCGCTTTATTAGAACGGATTCGTAACTTATTTTTAACAAGAGGAATCAATTTGCAAAACAAGAAATAAGTGCAACGCTCGTAATTGAGATTAAGTTTGTTAAATAGGTATAAAGCAAATGCAACGTATTCTCTTAATAATAAGGACAATGATGTAAATTAAATTCTGTTTAGTCGATATTTTTGATAATTCGTTGCCGAGTTCTTTTCCAGCCATACATAATTATGGGCAAATGCTCCTTTTCCAAGGAAACTACATTAGGCTCAGAAATAACTATGCTGGTCTCCAAAGAATTTTCAAAAAAACGTGAAAGCAATCAGAATTTGAGCCATCATATGAGATTAGATGAGTTCGTTTGCGGTTGGGTGAAAAGTTTAGAATTTTGAGGTAGTTGAGAAGATGTTCTGGCGTTGATAATGATGTAAGCATCTATTTCTGATCTCTTTCGTTAAAACCACCGGAGTTAATTTGTAAAGGATGTATATGAGATTAACCAAAATATAACTTCGAGAGAAAAATAAAAGACTACAGGCTTATTTCGGAAAAAGCTTATTTTGACTGTCAAGCTCTTTTCAGCTTCTCACAGCTATACAGCAGTAAAGTTTCTTAAGGTCCAGCTCTATATTTAGAAATCTATGAGAAAATTTCAGCGGTTTCTACTCTGCCAGCCAAAACTTTGAGGAATTTCTCCTGGCAACTTACTTGAAGCTCTTTCCTCCGATCTTTTACTTATGTTTCATTTTTTTCGATGCTTTTGTGGTTTTAAATCCTAAAACGGAAAGCTTCTGTCAGAAAAATGACAAATATTACCAAGAGGGCCAAGGACAAATCAATACCGAAAGAAACGAGCATCAATAAACGTTACACATCTCCCTGAGGCTAGTAGAGGCGCCGATCGTGAGAAATTGGAAAAAACGTTTTAACAATGTATTAAAGTTGAGAGGAAAAATCATTATGTGACAGCAAAGGCCTCCTTCGATTGAAAGTATAAACTTTTCTTCAGATCGCCTTGATGACCTCAAAAGAAGCTTAATTGAGTGAGGATCTCTCAGATTCCATTTTTAAATGTCAGAAATACAACTAACTATCTTCAAGATTTTCAGCATCTAACTTCAAGAATCATTTTGTCGATCCTCAATTACTATTGTCGAAGATTCAAGAAGGTTTTGACTAATGTAAGTCTTTTCAGAGGACGGTCCTCAGTTTTTTATTTTCCTCCGGTTTAATTTACTGGGGTTTTTTGAAGACTCCGGAATAGGAAGCTATTCTAATTTATTTTATGACGCCAAATTTGTTGTATCTAAGTCAGCTCTGACACCAGATTTCAAATTAATCATCCCCTTTCTGAACCGATTTCTATCGTTCCTCTAACGACAAAGGCTGAAAAATTCAGGGACACCTGATTCATGAGAGAAAAGTGGCCTGGGAGTCTGATTTTTCTGAATACATTTTGAATTTTTTTCAAAAATATACTGGTTTTTTGAGTTGCGCCATCATTTCCAAGGGCTGTTTATATTGGAGGGGAAAATTGCTTGGAAACCTCCCCCAATACAAGCATTAAATTAACACAAAGATTACCGTTTTAGTACTTGAAGTCGGATCGATTAATCCTAAAATAAGTAAATACATTCTGGTTTCTTAAGCTTTTCATATATTCCTCTACAAAAGTCTATGAAATTGCTTTCTATGCCATATTATGAAGGGCTATCTAAGTGCTTCTCTTCATTTCTTCTAATGGTTACTTTCCCAGCACGTTATTTCTCTAAAACTTTGAAAATGGGGAAAAATTAAAGTCAAAACTCTTCATGTTGCTCGGCAGAGTTGTATGGCAGTCGATTTAGAAGAAAAAAGATCGTCATTTCGAAGTTACCGCCGAGGAATTTAAAAATGTATAACCGTGGTTTTATCTGATAAACATCAGAAATCAAATCTGCGTTTGCACGAATTTAATTCGCAGACTTGTGAGTTGAGATCTTGAGCAATAAATTCTGACCGACAACAAAAACCCTGTGCCTAATAAGGACACAACGAATTATATTTATTTCAAAAATCTCAAATTTTAAAACAATTTACAGCAACGATGCTAAAATCGATTCTCCTTCTCTTGTTAGTTGGTCTCCCATTCATCACCGCCAAAGACCTTATCGTCGATGCGGATCTTACGAGCGCGGTAGGCGCTACCTACCCTTCATTAGCAGAAGCAGTCAGCGCACTACACGAAGACAACTACTTTATTGATACGGAAAATACGATAACACTCAAAGCCTCTTGTCTTAATGTTCCTCAAACATTTCCAGGAGGTTGGATCGCCGGAGGTGAATCTGAATCCCTGTTGATCCAGTTTGATCCTGACTTGACACCATCCACAATTAGTCAACCTTCTCACTGCAGTCAACTCCCAACCGTTGTGATATCCTCGAGCCAAAATATGGATTTTGAATTAATGCATAATCTCACATTTGTTGGTTTAAATATTCAATACCATGGCTCTGACTATTATAACATGCTATATAGTGTGACAAATGTCCTGTTCTCCAACTTTTGCTTCAACAATTCTGAACCCGATTACCCAAATCCGACGGATAGCCTTCCTTCACACTATTATACAAAGTTCTATGCGTATTACATCGAGAATTTTACCATGACAAATGGAGTATACTTATTTGATGGTCTCAAATCGTTTTGGGTAACTGAATCCTCTCAAATTACGGTGAACTCAATGGTATTTCATGCTCTGAGTACAATGCATGATAGGTGGAAAGCCGCTATTGAAGTTTGGGCAAATTATTATTACGTGGCCGCTGTGGATATTATTCAGACTCAAGCTTCTTGCGACTCTGAAACCATGGTTATGCCCATGGTGTTATACGCCGCTTGGATCAACAAAGTAAACATAACTGGGTTCGAGATCTCAAACTGTAATTTCAATGGTGCTGCAAGCAGTGCTCAAGGATTGATAGCAGTCTCTGGAGCATACAGCTTCATTATGGATGATTTTACTCTTACCAATGTCACTTATGGCTTGAATGAAGATCAAGCGATGTGCTGGCTCGATGGGATCCAAAACCTGACTCTTTCAAACATCGAAATCAATCAGCTCACGATACTCTCTGAAGTATATAAAGTCTCTCATGTATTTGATATTCAGGACTCATCTGATACTTATTGGTATTACCCAACCAAGACGTACTTCATAAATTGGACTTTTACTGACTGCATTTTCGAAACCTACAATGACGCCGTTTATCTTTACTTCGACGATTCTGAGAGCTACAGCTTACTTCAGATGCAAAATATTTACGTATCCAATGCTTCCTTCGAGTGGCACTCCTACTTTATGAGTCTTGGAATTTCAGCACCCACTGGAAATACCATCTACTGGTACTATGACTCCATGCTATTGGACAACATTACCTTTGCTGACACTACTGTGTCGTTCTCGAACCTCTTCCAATTTACCTACGATTATACGCACTCTATCAAATGTGATGAGTTATTCCACATTCAGATTTCAAATGTTAAGTTAGAGAACACTTCTTTTTACGAATCCAAGTTTTTGCAATCAGATGGGTATTTAATCGCAGCCTCCGGTTTTACAGCTCACAACATCACCTTGAGTTCATCTTCCAAGCTATTTTCCAGCTCCACCATAGTTAGTACATTTTTCCTCACGAATTCTCAGTTTTCAAACTTCACCCTGTCGGATCTATCAGGAATAGCGATCTCAAATATAACTGAGGCCAGAGATTGGAAGCTGGAATCCTGCTACGATAACGATGATACAATATTTGCAGAAACAAGACCTTTCATCATTTATAATACCACTTTTACAGATGTAAATGCATTAAGGAAATCAGTCCTGTTCAGCACCACGAATCCGATGGTGATAATCCAAAGTAACACTTTCAGTGAAACTACACTCAACGATTCGAATCTATTCGAAGTTGGAAGATACCTATATTTCCTGAATACTCAAAGTTATATGATTCAATGGTGGGTTGCAGGTGGATATTCTTATTACCCTTATCCGTGGGCAAGAGATGTGCAAGAAGTCTTTGTAGCAGTAGAAGACTCAATTTTCAGAGAAAATCCAGAGTTGCAACTGATATATGACAGCACAAGATCAAATATCGAAGCTTATGAACCCAACAATGCGGTATTTTTCCTCAACATCCAAGACAATTTAATTGACACTCTTCAATCCATTGAAAATGACGGTTTGATAGTATTAAAAAATTTCCAGATAGATTTTGGTACAGTTTTTGTCAAGAATAACACATTTTTGTCGATCTCAAGCGATGTTGACATCGATCTATTCGAAAGCACAACAATTGAAAGACTAATTGCGACCAGCAATACCCTCTTGGATGTAACAGTATCCGGATATCTACTTTCGTTAACCAGCGAATACATTGAGACTTTGATCTTAGACTCAAATAATCTGACGGACACCCAAGAAATTGGAAAGTTTCTGGTAGTATCTCAGGAATGTGGCACTATTCTGATAAATAATACCTTCGCCTTGAATATTCATGCAGAAAATGCTTTTGTCAGTATTAGCTGCGACGTGATTAATACGGAAGTGAAACTACTGAACTCTAAATTCGAAAGTATCACTCAATCAAGTACCACAGGAGTTTTGGAAACACTCAATATGATCGCTCTCACCACCAAGACAAAATCAAAAAATGGAAATAGCCAGATTTCTCTTGAGAATAATGATTTCAAGAAGATCACTGTGAACGGTGATGAAGGCTTTACCACAGGAATTTACCAAAGCTCTTTCCTCTTCATTCTGGCAATCGACTCCACTCTTACTTTGAAGAATAATACCTTCGATGAGGTATTTGTTATCCCACAAGGAAATGCGTTCACGATCTCCATCCCTACAATATATTTTGCTGATTCAGCGTTTAACAACTTCCAGTACTGGGATCCAAATGGCGCTTTCAACATGATTTGCTATAATCTTTCAATCACAAATTGCAGTTTTGAATCCAATCTTGGACTCAATTCTGATGGTGTCGGTTTGATGAAGCTTACAAATCCGACTCCAAAAAATATTAACACTCTCTTGAAGGTGACGATCCACAATTGCACTTTCGAGAAAAATATTGGTCCTTATGGTACTTTTCTGTTTACCAAAAATACTCCGCTCGAGTTGTCATTGAGTACGACCAATTTCTTGAACAATTATGTCACCTCATCAGGTGGATTGTTTGAATTCTACAATATTTCAAATGCTAGTCTCGCTCTCCGTGACTGTGTATTTGAGGCTATTGATGGATATCTTCCCGATTACCCTGAACTGCCGGTCTTCTTCTTTCAAAACCCAGGTAAAAATGTAAACTTGACTATCGAAGACTCGCACATGACGATCGGAGATAAGATTGCAGGCAGTTTCATTCAAGTGATGAATCAAGAAAAAATTAACCTAAACATTTCAAATTTTATACTGACAACCTCTGCTGCTTTGACGGACACCTTGAATCAATTTTCGATACTGGTAGCCGATAATGTTGACGCTATTATCGGATCTCTTGAGGTTAGCAATGTCGCAATGAGTCAAGTGGGTTTGTTTATTCTGAACTGCGATATGGCAAAGAGCTTAAGCTATATTTGGAGCTTGCAGATTTGGAACAGCTCCTTCACTGGAGTGAATCTTACTCAAGGCCTGATCACTATTAATTCCGGTGAATATAAACACCAGGCGTTGGATAATTTGACCGTTTTGATACAAAACACGACTTTCGAAAATATTGACTGGTCATCGAATGCTGGAGGTATCGTGACTTCGACGACATCCCTTATCGGCAAAAGTCAAGGAAGTGAATATGCGATTACTATGACGAACTGTACCTTTAAGAATCTGAAAGGAACTCAAGGCCTCATCTACGGTGGAGTTGAATCAGAATTCAACTATATCCTCTGGTTGGATAATTCGAACTTCGACTTCTTAGAAGTAAGTGGCCAAGGCGCTCTGATAAATCCGACCTCCTCTCTTTTATCGACTACTTCAACAATTAGTGTCCTCAGAAGCGATATTACATTCAAGATGACTAATTGTGAAGTAACCAATGTTGAAGCCCAAGATGGTGCCGTCTTCTATTGGCAAAGTGCGAGCCGAGGAGTTTCAATATTGCTTGAAAACACCTTCTTTGAAAATATTGCTTCAAGTCTAAATGGCGGAGTCTTCTCAGGGTCTTTCGGAGTCTCCACTTCCAGTCAGACTCTGCTAGAGAGTAGCACTGTGACCATCAACTTCAAGAACTCTTCAGCAAAGAATATCTCAGCTCAAAATGGAGCTGTCATCTACTCAGAAATAACAGCAGAGGTGCTGAACTTAACCTTTGACAACAGCTCATTTGAAGATATCAGATCAACTCAGAATGGAGGAGTGATGACCATGCTTGCCTCCACAGTTGAAACTTCTTCTACCACGTTAAGACTTCTTGAAAGCACGAGCACATCTGTGGGCAACGTGACGGTATCGAACTCCAATTTTAGCGACATCACTGCTGAAAATGGGGCATTGATATATGATAACACCCCAAACAAGACCCTATCCATTTCCCTCCAGACAAACACTTTCCAATTTGTCTCTTCTACCTTGAGAGGAGGAGTACTATATTTAATTCAGCCTCTTCTTTTAGCAGAAGGTAACTCCTTCATCAGCTGCTCAGCGGGACTATCCGGTCAAGTTATCTATTCTCTTTCGGGTGATATAAATATGAATGACTTTAACGTCTCAAACACGATAGTCAATATAACCTCTCTGTCGGATTTTGCCCCCACCAACCTCAAAATTGAATTTATTCCCTTGGACAACTCAGAAACTTCACTAAGTCTTGAAAATTACCAGAATTTTTCCACGAATCCAATCGTTCCAAATTTGACTTCATACTCATTGAGCGAGTACAGCATCCGACTGACACTGATATACTCCAGGGACCAAGGTTTTGCTATAGTGCCTGATGTGTCTTCGAGTGTTTCACTCAAAATGACCTTCACTAACCAAAACACCCGGGAAGCTCAAACCCATATGACCTCAAACTGCGCAAATTCAGTTTGCGAAACAACTCCCACAGAAATTATCCTCGCGGGTAAAGCTGGGGATATGGTGGTAGTAGACGCTACCTATACCTCTGACTATTATACTCAGTTCCAGCAATTTTATATAAGACTCAGAGGGTGTTTACCAGGTGAGATAAATGAGACATCGACTGGTGGGTGCAAGTTATGTGGATACGGAACCTATTCCGTAAATCTCAACGATACGAAATGTAATGAATGTCCCACAGGTGCAATTTGTCAAGGAGGAAGCAACATTTTAATCAAGGAAAGTTACTACCGTAGTCCAATTCCAACAGAATTGTTTGTTGTACCTTGCAATGATAGTAATGGTACAAGATGCATTGGTGGGTATAACAACACATGCTCCGAAGAATTTACAGGGCCAATCTGTGCCCAGTGTAATTTCGAAAACGGATATCTCACTTCTGGAGAAAACAGTTGTGCGAAATGTTTCGAAAGGAACATGCTCATTGCCATAGGAACCCTACTCCTCTTATCTGCAGTGATCTATCAGATTGTGCTCGTTGTAGTCACGTATAACGAAAATAAAAAGTCACACATTCAAGCGAAAGAGAACTCCAAACCAGAGGATTTGCAGCCAGGTGCATTTATGGTCATATTATCAACATTTGGCCAGATTTCTTCAATTATCGCCAACTTTGATGTCGGGTCAGTCACTAGTTTCCTTAATAT
>ENA-UOTX01001634-UOTX01001634.1-compost-metagenome-genome-assembly--contig:-NODE-1634-length-15096-cov-25.242959_pt1 | contig 15096 bp, 9 predicted proteins | sample MGYA00238143_ERZ746982 | MGnify/ENA primary metagenome ERZ746982 (study PRJEB28758, sample SAMN06268862) | compost metagenome | isolation source: single cell | place: USA: California, Emeryville, Joint... | reverse complement strand
TCTTTACAACAAGGCCAGACAGGCAAGAATTACCATGGAGCTGGTCGAAGTCGTGTCCGGAGCAAATGCTTTGTAATAATTTTCTACAGAAAGCAAAACAAAACAAAAAAGATAAGTCTCAGATTTTCTGGCTCGCAAAAATTAACTCCGTAAGTTCGCATGGCTACTTAAGATCTGAAAAGAATGAATTTTTTGATGTATTGTTACTCTGCATCAAGATTTCTTAGTAGAGAGAGATGTGGAATCAGACTCAAACCACAAAGCCGTAACAAATCGTCTTCAATTAAATTAACAAATTACTATCGTATTACCTGTGGCGTCTTACATAAGAGCCAAAAATATGAAATTTTTTACAAAGATAGGTTCAGCCCACTAGTGAGTTACTCTGTTGGTGCTGCTATATGAATATATAGACTACTAAGAGACAAAAATACGACTATAGCGCTCAAAATAATCTAAAAAATTGAATCGTTCGTTCTAATTTCTCGAAAAAATATTATTGTAACTACTAAATAAACAAAGTGTTTGCTAACTATGACCTGACGGCGTCTGTCACAATACAGCCGCTAATAGCGCTGGTAAAGCACAAGACAACTGGCCGATCATTTAAATGTTGAATAATTTTTGCCTTCCACCAACTTTCTTGCCTAGATATGAAAATTTAGAGTCAGAATCATCCAGTTTGCTCAAATAAATTACATTGTTCAATGATTGTTCGTTTATACTTGGTTTTTGAATCGGTTTCCGCGGAGGAAGCCGGCCGGAAGTGATCGGATACTCTTGCGAGTTAGACTTTGAGTATACCACCATATCTCCCACATTTTGCATTTGCTGCTTGAGCTTAGACTCTTTGGGGGATTTAGGTGCGCTTGAATGTCGTCCTTCTCTTCCGTTGGGAGTTCTCGCATGTTTAAAACTGTTTGTATTGAAAGGTTTTTTATTATAAGGAGTCGCATTGACAGGGTCTTCGATTGGTTTACGTGCGTCTGGATTATGAACTGAAGATCGGATCCTGAGGTTTTTTTGATCGAATAGAGCGTAATGATTCGGGTCTTGAGGATTATCAGCAACTTTCAAATCCAAAGCCGTCGCCTTGGCCCCTTTCAGAAGGCCGATGTCAGACGACGCTTTAAATATTCTCTTGGTGGGAGCCGGGCTAGTGGCCAGTTTTTCTCGTCGACGACCGCTGCCAACCAAATCAGTTAAAATGTCTTTTTCCTCAGGTTTGATAATGCGTGTTTCTTCATGTTTTTGGTACGTGTTTTTCCCATTGTTGTATGGAGTTTTGTTAATCTCGTCAAGTTTGTAGTCCTCATTGACTCTATTACGATCTTGTAAGTTTTTCTCTCGCTCAACTTTCGCAGCAGAACGGATGCCGCTGCCTTCCCTCGAGAACTCTGAACTTTTTTTTGAAGAGTACATAGGTGTGGCATTTGACTCTACCGGTTGAAGCATTTTATTCGCGAAACTTGAATACGAAAATTTTGATCGTTTGATACCTTTATCGTTTCTATAAACCGAGAAAAGTTAATTAATGACTGCTGAATTAGAGTTTACATAATGATTCTCTCGTCATGGCTGCCTCTTTCACCAGAATTATTCGAATTTCGTTCAATATCTGGAGATCCCCTAGACTTTGAAGCAGAATCCGACAAGCCTGGTGATTTGGTTTTCGACTTAATAAGTGATTTCCAATCATCCGCTTCGCTAGTCTTTGAACGATAAATACTCGGCGCACCTGTTTCTGGGTTAATGAGTTGGAATGCTGCTTCCCCTTTGTTTTTAAGTTTAAATCCCGGGAAGTCATCAAACGTCTGTGGCACTGCTAAGTAATTTGGTTTTCGCTCGTTGTTGCTGCCATTGCTATTTTGGCGAACGAGATTTAAACCATTATTGCTTGTAGGTAGTAATCCTCGACTCTGCTTGGAATCTAATAGATCAGTATGGTCTATGGGTTCATGGATAAAATTCGTAAGCGTGTCAATGTGTTGTTTGCCTTCGCAACGGTGTTCCAAGGGCTTTTGGTCGGCTCGAGCTAACTTCTGCAAATGTTTCACAAATGCAAGAGCTTTGATCGCCTATTATCCAGAGATCGTAAGCCGTCAAGAGATAATTCAATAAGAATACCCGAAGAATAGTTTGCTGATTATAGAAAGCTTTCATTCGATCAGTCAGCGTGAGTGGGATTTTATCCGTCAAGCGTCGGGTTATCCATGGATGCTGCAGAACGTCGGAAGCGCTGTATCTCTCATTGGGATCAGCAACTAAGAGTTTCATCAAGAGATGCGCCGCCAGCCTATAAACAGATGAATTCTGATTTAAATCACGGACTTACTCTGAGCACGGCGGAGGTTTTATGTCGCACTTTTGGATTTTCTTCGTATAAGTGTCAATATCATCACCATGCTGGTATAGAGGATGTTTCCCATTATTGAGTAGTTGATACATGATAATCCCAAGGCTCCAGAGATCAACAGGCTATTATCAACGCAGTTTAGTCTCAGCGTTATTTCCAATGTATTCTTACCTTGCTATATTCCATTTTATTGAAGAGCTCTGGCGCCATATATGTTTTCGTCCCGCACTGCTCTGAAAAACTCTGGCTTATTTCTGTATCATATTGCACCGATAACCCAAAATCTACGATCTTCACTGTCGTTAGATCATTCGCATCAGCAAATAGTATGTTTTCTACACAGCAATCGCATTAGCCCACGAATCCAGAGATGATGGCAGAAGCTATACCTGGTTTTAGATCTCTATGAACGGTGCCTTTATTGTGGATATACTCCAATGCAGATGTAATCTTTTGCAAGATGATACTGGCTTCTTCCTCTGTGAAGGACTGACCGTTTTTTGCCCTCTGCTCTATCATTTGTTTCAGCTGGCCTCCGTTTAGACATTCCATCACGAGAAAAAACTGCGTTTCGGTTTCTATGATTCTTTTGAATGAAACAATGTTCGGGTGGTTAAACTGAGAGAGAATGTAAGCCTCTTTCCTCAATCCTTCAATGAAGCCCACATTTATAGATTTCTTCCGAATAATCTAGTTTGTTTAAGGGTTCATTATTATTTGTTGAGGACATTTAGTATTACTTTCACAGCATGCACCGAATTTCCAAACTTTTTGTCCTCTGCAGCGACTACTATGCCGAATGCACCGTCGCCCAGGACTGATACGAAGTTAAAATATTCAGAGAACTTGTTTGAGCCGTTCTCTGGGTCTATCTCTGGAATTTTTTTATTCATTGAAGTTTCTTTCTTTTTCCCATGAATTTATTGTAATCAAGATAAAGCTGCAATGAGAAGTAATTTTCTTCGAGATGGTTTTCGCAAATCAAACTCGAAATTTAATTTGTATCGAGAGAACTGGTTTGACACACTATTTTTTAATTAAGAACTCTTTTGGAAACGTAACAATTAAGATCTAAGTAAATAAATAACCTGCTCAGAACAAGCAGTAAACCGCACAAGAGTCTACCTGCAATAATATTCAAGAGATCCCTGATCTTTGTAAGTCGCATTATCAGGACTTATTGTCAGCTACGATTTTGCTAAATTTTATGAAGTATCCTGCAGAGTTTATAGTTTAGATACTGAACGTGTGTCATTATTTGAGAGACCATGGCTCAATATAAAAACTTGAGAGTTTCTACTAGATGGAGATGGGCATAGACAACGGAGACTATAAGAAAACTTTTTCGGACATGACATGAAAATGCTTGAGAATTGAATATTTGTAAGCTTTCTCTCCCCATAAAACATTCAAGGCGAGGCGGCTCAAAGTAGCGAATGAATCATAAAACTTATTTGCCTAAAATATTCAAAGTATAACTAGATTCAAACTGAGTTCCAGAGGATGTAAGCGATATCAAAACTTTGTTGAAATAAAAAAAAAACATACAGAAGGAATTAGATTTGTGGTTCTCCTTGTCCATCTGCCTGACCTTCACCTTGAACATATGCCTCTCCATCTCCATCTCCATTAACATCTGATGATGGCTTGTCTTCATTCATGAACAGTATTTTCAGTTCTTTATGTGGCGATGGGGAGTCCAACTTCATTCCAACATCATGATCCAATTCCTGTTGTTCATTCTCAGCAATTTCTTTCACATCATCTGTCTTCAAAGGCGTGTATAGCAATCCCTTCTCAAAAGAACTAATTTCGTCTTTTAACTGACTTTCATAAGTGCTCAAAATTTCTAAAAAATTCCGCGTCATAAGTAAAATACAGTCACATAAAGCAGTTTGTTACGTGAGATTTGCTGATCAACAGATTCTTTGAGCTGATTCTCGAAGACTTGAGTTTTTGGGGTGTAGTATTGGTAATATGGTGGGAAATATGTTTCAGGGAACTTGAACAGCTGGAGTTTTTTGAAAGCGAAAATGACCATGGAAATAATCAGCGTGCATGCAAAAATGACCCAAAGACCACCCATAGTTTGCAAACTGATCTTCGTGTCGGTGTTTGTACAGTCGATAGCAGGGGAGAGATCGAAATATGACTTCTTCAGCAGTTGAACTCTAATAAAAATGAGCTCTTCCTTTCCAATTCAAAGGAAAATTACGAATTCTGCTCGTTAAGTCTAACGATTGATTGAGTTATTGAAGCTAAGAATGTAGCATCGATCGTGCTGCTGAACATGATTGCGTAGTCGAACTCAGTATACTGAGCTTCAACATCGTAAATATCGCATTCAGTCGTCATAATATAGTCTGCAATTGGATTCTCAAGGATCGCGCCTGTTATGTTTCCGGCCAATAACTCAGCAGCAATTCTCTAAATAGACACATAAATCACGATAACCAAACAATGCTTATTACTTGTGAAGTAGCGAGGATAGTCTCGTCAGGAAGGGAGTCATAGTACAAGATACTCTCATCGTAAATCGTGTTTTGGAAATAGCTCTATTAACAAAGGATTTTACATTGAAATTCTGCGTAAGGTCATACTCGATAGGCTGAAGGGGCTGCAATTTTGTAACCGAAGTTGATACCATCGTCGAGAGTACGGAAATTCCCTATTTATATGGTAAGAGGGTCGATTTTGGAGTTGAAAAGTACTTCTAAAGTAGTTATTCGAATAGATCGCAGTGAGATCAGCTTGGTACAGCGAGAGGAATACGAAAAGAACGAACCAAAACATCCACTGGAGTAGCTTCGAAGCAAGTCTTTTCAGCTCGATGGCATTCGTGTAGAAATATGATGCCAATGAATCGTAGAAGACTTCGTTGAAGTTGAGCACATGATGCATGAAAGGACGCTTGACTCCTTGCTCTTCAAAGAGCCAAAGGGCAAAGGCCACGATTATCGTCATGACGATGAAAGCCATGCCGACTTCTATAGTAATAGGGTACAAGAACGACCAGGCGTCTCGCTCATAAACTTTCCTTCCAACCAATTTCAATCCACTGGAGTAATATGGCTGACTGAATGTAAATCCACTTGAGATAGCATCTGAATTGACAACAAAGCGTCCCACTGCCATCACGGCGGTTCCATCCTGCACCATAGTATATGCCTCTGATTCTGATACGCATTGGTAGACGAGATCAGCTTCGAGATCCCAGCCTTGATCACTTGCTATCAAGCTAACAGAATTATGAAGGTAAGTACTGGATAGAGAGAGAGAATATGTTACCTCATAAATTCGTAGGCATAGCCTGTGAAGTTTAAGTCTTCCCATGCAGCGTCACAGGTTATCATTGGAATCCAGTCGGTAATTGCGATAGTGTATGGTGGCGATGGTGTTGCTAAAATTCTGCGATGCGTTTCCTCAGTTGGATTTGCTTCATGTTCCTTCAGAAGCCGTCTACGGTGTTCTTTGTACTTGTGATTTGGTATGTATCGTCTACTAAACTCTGTGTGGCTTCTTGCAGCCTCCGTGAGCGTGGCGCAAGCGACTGCCAGTAATATCAAAGTGATTGTTAGTTTCGCCATTGAGAGTGAGTGGAGTCTGGTATTAAAATTATAAAGTTACCTTCAAATAAAGGTGTTTTTAAATTTTTCTTATTTGAAATAGCGCATGCGAGCCATGCGTTCTCCTCAAAGTTAAAGAAGAACGAAAAGTTTAATTTTCATAAATTTTCATCGAGTTTATTGATATTTCTTGGATGTTGAGCCTACAATAAGGACAACTGAGAGGAATTCCTTCGATTAACTGAATAAATCTGAATAGGATCTGGTTTTCGGTTATTGACATTGGATTTTAAGTGACAGAACTCTTAAGCCAGTGCGTGATAATTCAGATTTGGAAACCAGAGAGAAAGAAAGTACAATCAAATTAGATTTAGGCTCAAACTCTTCGGAACATGAATAAGCAGATGAATAGACTCTAACAGTAGGTAATTAACCACAAAATATTTTCCATAATTAAGTAAGAAATGGTTGGGAGCATTATATCGATTAATTTTGCCGATTTTTTTTTCTCTCCTTAAAAATTTTTGTCTTTGTGCATATAGTTAATAATTCCAGATTAGATAATGAGTTGCTAAATTTCGATATAACTGCAAATTTGCCAATGGTATTTATTTTTCAGTCAACAAAAAGATCCCATTGCCTCATCAAAATGATTGGCTATATGTTTGTTCAGGAGTTAATATGGCAATTTGATCGCCTGCATTGGAAAGTTGAAAAAACCCTAACCCTTAGAAAGTTCAAGCGCTCTTGATTTTCAAAAATTTGTTCGATTCAGCAAAGAAATCCTATACATTTCAGGAATTATGGTGCCTCTCTCTCAATCGATGCTGAATCTCCACAAAACAAGAATTGTTCTACGATTTTCTTATTGATAAAATCGTGAAATATCTTAAATGACTTCTTTTTTTTCGATTTAGTGGCAATGATCTAACACTCAAAGTGAATTTGACTCTTTGTTATCATATTTTCGATGTTCAAATTATTCAATCCTTCTGTAATCTATATACTCTCCTGTTGATCTTTTCAAGCATTGCTTGAAACATTTTCATAAAGAATCAATAATTTCGCATGGCAGAATTTTTGACCGGATCATCTCGAAAATTCTCTCTATCAGCCTCTGCCGATAACCTTCCAATACGGCATTGTTCTCTTAGGGTTTTCTGCGACTATATCTTATTTAAATAACAACAGACGCATAAAATTTTATTGCAAGTTAAAGGTTAGTTATCACACAACAGTACTGGTAGTTTTTGAAAATCTTCCTTCACATCTCAAATCCTCACATCTACAATCTTTAAACTCACCATGGCACTCGCAAGCAAAGCTTCTCTTAAAAAATCAAACTCAGTTGAAAAGTCCGCTGATAATCAAGCAAATAGCTCCATCGCCGACGGGTCAAAACAAAACATCGACCCTCTTGACGGCGAGTTCGCTCCTCGAGGATCTAGACCCAATATCGACAGCGACCTTTATGTTAAATACGAAAAAGTCGAAGGAAATCTCAGCCACGTAAGCACTCAACAAGATGCTCTTCTTCCATTGATGAATCTCCTCGAACTCGCGCCTACTGTCCAGAAATCAGTCGGATTAATGAAAACTCTCGATAAGAAACAAGAGGAGAGCGAAAAGAAACTCTCAAAGCTGGAAGAAATCTTGAGACACAACCAAGAGCACACTGATTTGCAAATTCAAAAAGCCAATGACAGACAACCCATTGACGTGCCTGACTCCGCGTCGTTTGAAAAGAGTCTCAAGAGCGTCTTTAACAGAGTCGCAGAGCAGCAGTACCAATACAAGGACCTTGAGAACAAGCTGTCGAATCTTGATAAAGGAGTTGTAAACAGACTTAAAGACGAGCTCGGCACTCTCTCGAAGAATGTTGAGTCGAAATTGGACAAGCATAGACAAGAAACGATCTCGGCGTTGGGAGAATTGAAGAACGGAACGAACACGAATTTGAAGAAATTTGATGATGTGCTGAAGGACATCATGAGCAAAGTATGAGATTTATTTTGAAAGGGGATGGTGGTTCTAAAGCTGATTTGTATAGTCTGAAAAATTTGCTGATTTTATGCAATATAATGAGAGACAGAAGATTTTGGAGGATATTAACTCACTTATCACGATGAAAAATCAGCAGCATTTTGAGTTTTTCCGTGATAAATACGACAAGGATATCGAAAATCTTTATCGGGTAATATTAGCTTGTAGCCAACGAGCTCATTAATAATAATTCATCATAGGAGTTCGGTATCTTGCGATCTGAAATGGATTTGTACTATGACGAGAAGAGGCAAATCAAAGTCCACCAAATCCTTGAAAAATTGCCTGATGATCTCGTCCCGACTGAGAAAAGACTCAAGATCAATAACATCGATCAGACGTTTAACATACGTAACTAATCGCTTTGTTTATTACGATCGTGTTAATTTACTCTCTGGGAATAGAGGAATTGGATAAATTTAACAGAAATAACACGCAGAGAATAATGTACGAGCTCCAAGCGCTTGACGATAAATTAGACCAGGTGCAGAAGGAAATGAACAAGCTTAATAAGGCGGTTCAAAAAACTGGGACTATCAGCACGACCAAGAATAATAAGAATGGTAAAGGGACAGAAGAAAACGAAAAGCAACAGGAAGGTATAGTTGAAAGGATATTACCACAGTTGGCTTATCGATTTGGACATTGAAAATAGAAGATCCACAGAAAGAAAAACTAAAAGAGAATAAGGAATACGTTGAGGAGTGCTATCTGAATATGAAATACCAGATTGAGGGAGCGTAAGATTAATTTTAACAAATAATTCAAAGCTGATGGCGATTAACTAGCAAAAAGAAATATCTCTTTGATATGAAAAAAATTGAAGAGAAGATGGACAAGATCGTGAAAATTAAAAAGTAAAATTCAAATTCGGCGTTGGGGCACTTATAATGAAATCAGGGAGGCTGAAGATGAGCTTATCAAAAATCCAAAGCTCAAGAAGAAGCGAGTGATACCAACTGAGATCCAAGTCATTGATGAGTTCCCAAAGAAGGTTTATAATAAATATTATTGATGTGTTAGCCTAACTATCCTTCGACCAGATAAAACACCTCATGGAAGAGATAAACAAAAATTTCGATACTACGTTTACTCGACTCGAAATCATCGACGAAAAGATGAAGGAAGTCCTGGATGCTCCAAATAACTAGTGTTGCTGCTTGAATATCCATATAATCCACGCTTTAGATTTATTCATCGGTTAATAGAAGAAGAAATAGCCAGAATTTCATAACAAAGACATACTTTTCCCCTATAAACTCTGCGAGGTAGAGAAGGAAGTGATACTAACTATTTGTTAAAACAAATAAATTTCAGCAAATTAGTCAAATACTGTCTGTCAATCAACGCGAATATTAACTGAATCCTACAATATTTGTAGTTGTTGCTCCTATTTCCCCTTTCCGAAATTGAGTGCGATAGTAAACTTCGCTTAAAGTTATCCATGAACTGTAAAATTCAAATGAAAAATACAAATTATTATCAAAGCAAATTGAATAAATCAACGAGAAAAAAATATATGATCATTGAGTTCTTAGACACATCCTTTTGAAAATCATAGGAGCGCTCTTTCTCTTATTATTCGTAAAACTATATCATGGATTACCTTTTATAATACTTCTTTATCATCTCTGCTATCTTTTCCTTCTTCACAGGCTTATTCATATATTCATCCATTCCGCATTCAAAACACCTATTCACCTCCCTCTCATTAACAAAAGCTGTCGCTGCAATTATTGGGAAAGCTGGTAGCTTTCCAGCCTTCTGCAGCGCTCGTAGCTCGATCGTTGTTTCAAACCCGTCTTTCACTGGCATATCACAGTCCATAAATACCAGATGGAACGCCTTGCAGCAGGGATTCTGAGCTTTTTCTTTGATTATGTTGATAGCAATCTCTCCGTTATGAGCGGTAGCTACCGAAAACTGGAACGATTCAAGGATCTGCTTCAACGCTAACAAGTTAAAATCGTTGTCATCGACAATCAAGATGTCCTCACAGGTGCAGTTCTTTTGATTTTGGAATAAAATCAATGAGGTCTTTGAGATTTTCGTTGAGATGTTGTTTGAGGACCCTACATCCCCGTTGCTTTTTGCTCCTCGCAGGAGATCCATCGATGGCGAGTGAGCAGATTTGATAGTTTTTTTCTTGTCGTTAGTAGGAGTCACTGGCAGGACGTCTTTTGATTTTACTAGGAAGCTGCTTCCGAGTAATTTGAGTCTCCCGGGAACGTCATCGGAAGTCTTGATCGGGTTTGCATTATCAGTTTTGTTAAACAGAGGCGATTTTGTTTGATCTGTGTCAGCTGATATCGAAAAAAGCTCCATATGGGAGGAGCAGGGTTGGTTGATGTAAGCCGTTGTGTCTTGCTGAACCAACTCTCCGTTATTGCTCGGCGTTTGAAGCTGAAACGAAACATTCAATCTCGATGAAAATCTTATTGGTGAAACCAACTTCAGAGGGATGGCCTGGTGGTTTAGTTGAAGCGAGATCATATCAACAGCTCGCTGCTGATGAAGTAGAACGGCATCTGTGACATCCTTTTGAAGAGTGACATTTTCGACCGAGCCATCTGGTAGGTACGTCCCGGAACCCCCGTTTTGAGAATCAAGAGACTGATAACTTTGGAAGCTTCCTTTCAAATAATTGTTTTTGTGTTCTGCCGCATTAAGAGCCATTCGATTCAGCATCCCCATATTGAACCCCGGTCTCATGGTCTCTTCTCCTGAAGTATCTTCGATTTCACAGACATCCATATCCTCAGCTCTCTTCTTTTCTTCCTCGGGTTCTCTGTGGGTTTTGCGCTCCTCTTGGTCACGTTCTCGCTCTTCTTCCTCTCCTTCTGCGAGCTCTTTCATCTGGTCCATCATCGTGTTTTTCACGCGCCGGTATTCTATCGTAAAATAGAACCTAGAGCCTTTCCCAAACTCAGATTCCACCTTAATTCCTTTGTGATCCTTCGGACCCAGTCTGCTCGCAAGCGATTGAGAAATCGTTAGTCCTAAGCCGACGCCCTGTGGATTCAAATGATCGTTCTCGAGTTTCCCGAATGCTGAAAATATCTGCTTCACGTTTTCAGCTTTGATGCCGACGCCAGTGTCTGTGACCCCAATACAGACTTGTTTTGGACCTTTAGAGGCAGCTTTTAGAGTAATTGAGCCTTTGTAAGTAAATTTAATTGCGTTGTTGAGCAGATTCACAACGATTTGGCGGATTCTGGTAGGGTCAGAGTGTATCAGTTTAGGAATCGTTGAGTCGTACTCAAATTTCAATTCGAGATCTCTGTTCTTCGCTGGGATCTCGAAGAGAGTTAACGCGTCTTGGAGCACCTCCTTGAGCGAGAACACTTCATAATAGTGCTTATGCATGCCAGCGCGTATTTGTCCGAAATCGAGGATATCATTCACTAACGACATTAGCAGCTTTGAGCTGTTAATCGCAGGATTGAGGTACTGAACCGCCAGCTCCTCGCTAATATACGGTCGAAGCATTTCTTGCATAGCGAGAATGCAATTTAGTGGTGTTTTCAGCTCATGCGAAACGGATGCCATGATCGTATTTTTGTAGTTATTCGTCTCTTTTAAACGGTTAATCAAGTCTCTTTCAGTCATATCCTTCACAAGCACTAAAATTAGCGGCATGCCGTTTAGTAGCGTAGGTGTTAATTTAATCTCAAGGGACTTTTCTTGATCCTCAGAGATTTTTAGTTTGCTATTCATAATGATGCAGTAGTTCTCTTCGTCTATATTCAGCCTTATCTCCGTCTCCTTTGTGTTTTCTGCAGTCTGCTGCAAGACAGTATGAGTATTTTTCTTTCGGAACAGGTATTTCTTGATTTTGCTAAAGAACGAAGTATGGAAAAAGGAAGGGGAGTAACCGCAATCTGTGGGTCTTGGACTCGATGATCGGACTCTAGTCTTTGCATCGCTTTTGAGCCGCCGCATAAGTGACTGATAAGCGAGGCCGATATCGCTCAGAGTAGTGATATATGATGTAAGTTTTTTGTCTTTCTTCTTCTCCTTTTCAGGTTCGTGTCTGATGGATTCAGACTTTTTTAAAGTTTTAAAAGTTTTCAAAGTTTGAAAAAAATGAGCTGTCTTTGAATTTTTCATTTGTCTTGACGAGGAGGGAAGGATAATCAGTGGAGTCTCTCCTTGAGGTGCTTGGTCGGGAGAAATTTGAAGACCAGGACTCGCACTTCTTTGCTGGGCTGAATTATATTGTGGCGAGTTTTTGGGTTGGGTAAGGTTATCAAACGACACTTTCCCAGTTTTGATGCTTTTGGGAGTACAACTGCCAGAAATGCCGTTTTGGGAGTTAAGTTGAGAGCGAGGAGTTTTTGGATTGTAAGACTGGCTGGAATTGTTAATAATCTGTCCAGATGGCTGACCTAGCTGTGTTGCTCGAATTGGACCAACAAAAGAGATTTCAGAACTCAATTTCCTCTCGATTTGAAACGTCTTTTTCCTAATGAAGCTGGTATTGTGTCCAATTCTCCCTGCCTTTGGAGTCACATTTCCTGAGCGCTTATCTTCGCTAATCATCTCCGATTCTCGTTCATTCAAAGTCACGGTTGCTAAATAGGGATGCTCTACCCTATTCTGACCAGTGTTCCTCGCACTTCTTAGGATGGATTCTTTATCGTAGCTTTTGTCTTTCTCCAAATGAGCTGAATCTTCTCCCATCTTGATGCTATTACTATTCGCATTTAATTGAATAGTATGCACAGACTTAAGTTCACTCATTGAATCCGAAGAGGGCTTTTTATGAGTCACATCGTAAGTATTGGCCCGATTAAAGATTGGATGAAAAGTCTGTCTCTTCCTTTGTTTTAGTTTATTTTTTGCCAGCTCCAAATCATGCGAATGTATTTCGGCATTAGCCTCGGGCATTTCAATCAATAGATCCTCTGCTTGGAGGGATCGGTTGTGCGCTAATGATTTCTTTTTGAAATCTAACTTCTTACTATCGTTAGAATGATTTTCTTGCATATTCTCAGGAAGTTTCTGAAATTCGAGTTTAAATTCAGGCTTTTTAACTCCAGACTCATCTTTCTGCTCATCAACGTTGCTAAGACTCAGCAAACGATTCAAAATGCTCTGTTCATCCCACTGATCGCAGCCGAGAATTCTGTATAACGAACTATTTGCATACTTCAATTCCTCTCCATCAGCCAAAATAGCCACTCCTTCCGGCAGGAGGTTGAAGAAAGCATGGTATATCTCCTCATCATTCTGCGAAGAATCGTGCTTTTCAAAAAGAACCTTTTCGATTTTATGACTCTGCATTACGATGATGACTTCGATAAGTATTATGATAATAAATGGCACCGTCAGTTTCGCTTGGAAAATTTTACAACGAACTGCCAATAGCAAGTTTGCAAGCGCCAAAGGCGCAACGTTTTCAAAACCTGGAGTTTCAAATATCATGAACCCGAAGTTTAGCATGAGTAGCTCAATAAAAAACAAAGTTGCGGGAACCATCAATGAGCTGTTTCCTGAATTCGTCAAAGGTATGACTGTGATTTCTATGAAAAATACAACATATGCAAGTTGGAGCACCAATCGACAGAGTTTTTGTATTCTTATTCCTCTGGCATATCGAGCAGGCAGCACGCATGCAAAAATTTGTAAAACAATCATAATCGGAGCTGCAATCATCTGTGAGAGACAGTTTTCTTCAAACTTCTCTTTTAGTAATGCACCCAATGAATCGGAGAAACTTTCTGTAAACCGCCAAAGTGCTGATTGAACTGTAATAGCGATGAGGATGCACGAGGTGAATAAGATATACAATAATTTTCTCTTTTGAAATTTCTCTTGCATTTGCTGTGTATATATAACACCAAGTCCGTTGTTTTTTAATCCCATGATGTTGTTTTTAGTTGCTTTATTTGAAGTTTTCGTAATCCTGCAAAGCTTCAAACTTGGAATTTAAAATGTGTTCAAAGTTCTTAATTATTCCTTTATTCGCGAATTAAAATGCCCTAATACTGAAAAATTTTAACCAATAATCTTGGTTTCTTTGTGACTTCCATTTGCGCCCTAAAAGAAAAAATTCTTTCTAAGGCTGAAATACAATAGAACTTCCAATAGTTTGATGATATGAGGATGAGGCGAGAGCTTTTTAAGCGCTTGGATCTCTCTCAATTGATTAACCTGACCATAGTTAGAGAACAACGACTGGATATAGGGAAGTTACCTCTTCTACGGAAGAGAAAACATTTTTCATACATTTAATCGCAACATAATTTCCGGTTTTCAAAGACTGAGCTTTAAGTACTTCCGAAAACGTGCCTTCTCCTTTCCGACTGATTAATTTGTACTCTAAAAAATTTGTTGTGTATGGTTATGAGAAGAGATAATATGGATTACGGTTCATTTGTGGAAAAGTTCAGTTTTTTTCAGATTAATAGTTTCATTAATAATTAGTGACAGAATTTTTATTGCTGTTTTATTACGGATTTCTCTCCGATAATCTAATTGTTCTCTCTCATTTGGAGAAATCTCATAAAACTTTTTGCTAAGTGATAAATCAAATTTTGTTTCAGATGAGATTTTGTGTAAAGAATATGAACTACGGAATTTACTAAATTAATTCCATTCATGGATTGGAATTCTGGATAAAAGATATTTGTGCATTTACTGTTCGAATATGAAGAATTTGTTGAGAGATTGAAAATATATATGTCATTGATCCTGTTGTTTGATAAATGAAGAGAAGTAAGGTTCGTCCAGGTGGTATTCTTGCAGAGTGCCTTTGTTCCCACGTCACCGATCTTGTTCCATAATAAATTGAGGGTAGAAAGGTATGTCCAGGCAGTGTTCTTGCTAATCGCCCTTGCTCCCTCATCATTAATCGAGTTGGATGATAAATCGAGAGAGGTAAGGTTCTTCCAGGTGTAACTCTTGCTGATTGTACTTGCTCCCACATTGCCGAGCTTGTTTGATGCTAAATTCAAGGTGATGGGTTTTGTCCAAGGGGCGTTCTTGATTGAACTTGTTCCCTTTGCATCGATCTCGTTGTGGGATAAATCGAGAGTAGTGATGTTCTTGCAGAACCATAAAGTTTCAGCTCGACAGTGCTAGTTTCATAATCTTATTTTGAAGCGAATTGAATTGCTAATACAACCT
>ENA-UOTX01001633-UOTX01001633.1-compost-metagenome-genome-assembly--contig:-NODE-1633-length-15109-cov-21.428220_pt1 | contig 15109 bp, 8 predicted proteins | sample MGYA00238143_ERZ746982 | MGnify/ENA primary metagenome ERZ746982 (study PRJEB28758, sample SAMN06268862) | compost metagenome | isolation source: single cell | place: USA: California, Emeryville, Joint... | reverse complement strand
AGGAAGAAAAGCAATTCACCATTGCTTACCAGCAGTATGATTGTTAGTAAATAGCACGCTAATCCTGGGAATTAAGGTCCACAAGTCGTAAGGAGACGACCAGCCAAAGAAATAACTGGAGAAGGACTTGGATACCAAGCAGAATTGAATAATGAGACAGTGCTACTCCCAGGCACGAATCATGAAGTGCAGGTTTTCTCATTAGATAATCCATTGCAACCAACAATGAAAAATAAAACGCCGTCTAATGAGTATTTCCCTTCTATTTGTGCACGAAAATCATTTTATTTTCAATACAGGCGCCAGAGTTCATCAAAGAAAATGAGTAATGTTCCTAACCACAGTGTTCTTGCCATTGCCAACACATATGATCGGAACGCAAATTACCTGAATTATCAGCACGAGGCAGAATCTGGAATGCATCTGGAGCCTTCTATGAATTTTAGTGTCGCTCTCGACGAAAGGTCAAACCCGGAACCGCGTTTTGATTACGTAGTAGAAGAGGAGAAATCTAACGATAATACAGAACGCAGCCAATCCCACCAGCCAGAACAGATTATCAATCTCCATTCAATAGAATCAAGCGATCAGCCTGCGGCGGCAGTGCAGCAGAGCGAGGTTAGTGATGCGGAGTTGGGCAGGATATATGAGCTGTATATTGAGTTATATCTGGCAACGTTCCTTTTTGGAGTGATATTACTGGGGATTTTCATGCAAGTCATCCATTTTTCGATTCTCTTCGTTTTCTTGATGCTGATTCAACTGCGCTCCTTACGTCACAAGATGCGAAAGCTCAAATCGACGCCGAAATCAGAAAAACTAGTGCGAAGGCAAGGCATGTTAGCGGGGATCGAGATTATACTTGCAATCATTTTTCAGGTACACCTTATCGCTACTAGACCTCCTATCTGAAGGATATTATAGATATTCGTTGTCATAAATGTCGCAACCGGATATAAAGCTATGATTTCTCCGATCTGCTCTGTATGCTGCTTCTATGCACTTATTTACTGCTTATTTGAGGGCAAATATTCAATCCATTCAAAATTCGTAAATGGAACTGATTTTCATTACTGTAAAATTGTTATTGCTGATAGATATGGATCGTGAGCAGGTTTTTCGGTTGGATGCAAATACTAGTAGTATGCATCAGAACTGACGGAATCATCGATTGGGAATGGAAAGGGATTTTCTGCATTTATTGGTTTTTCTGCTTCCTGTTGTGCTTTTACTGCGTTGGGCTTCTAATCGTGTTGACTTGCCTCTGCATTCTGCTATTTTTCAAGCAAGTCCATTCTTCCCAGTGTAAAGTTGTTTATTTTTCCTTCGGTTTTCACGGTTAATATAGTCACTGGCGTTTTCTGGCTGCTTATGCTTCTGGCTGGGAACTTCGGATGCTTCACCGGAGTTATTTGGAGTTTCACGATTTATTCAGAAGATCCGACTCAAAGAAGTAATTAGCTCTGCTCTTTGCTGTTCTTTAATTTTACTCTAGAAGGGATGATATTCTCGATGATTGGCTCAATGAGCCTGCAAGTTGCGCTCCTGCTCTACAGCATCTTTTTCAAGAGCAATTTATAGTAAATCCAACACTTCAATGAGAATGAATGACCTTATACTGCAAATCTTAGCCGATTTTATCATCATTTGCTTACTCCCCATAGACGAACCAAACAAAAACAAGGTAAGCATGTTCTACAACCGTATCCTTAAGATAATCCGTGTTAGAACCGAAAGCAATCTTTGAAAGAGTTGATCGCAAAGAGCAATTTCCAAAAATGCTCTTTATGTTTTCTTCAACATATTTCATTCCTGTGGAAAACTTCTTTCAGAATACAGCAGCTGAAAACATGGCTGATGTCAAAACAGCGGATTACCCAGGTAAATTCTTCATACTTTTATCCAATCAAAGATTGAATTTACTCCTATTAATATAGGAAGAGGCGGTGCACGTCATCAGATGCCTGGCAATACTGTTTTAAGCAAACGTAAAATCGAGAACGAAGCCGCTTATAGAAATGGAGAGCATGGAAATAAGAGTCACCCAAAACAGAAAAATAACATAAATGTGCTTCCCGGAGACGCTAATCTTCATGATCCATTGAATGATCACCTTCGTTCTAGTCTTGATCTTCCCTCGCTTAATCACAAGAACTTGCCACAAAACGGAACGACTCACCCAAACACGCGACCTCTTGGACTTGAGAACAATAGTAGCCGCGATATTTCTATTCAGAAAGATCCAGCAGAGGCTGATCTGAGAGCTGTGCTCAGCGAAGGCGACGCAGAATTTGTTGACGATCAGAAAGAAGAGATAAGGAAAGTGCTCTTTGCTTTACAAAACGACCCGAACAACCACAATAAAGAAAACAAAGCCGAAGAATGCCTCATTTGCTTCGATAAAAAACCGAATACAGTCATCATGAACTGCGGCCATGGAGGTCTATGCTTCGAATGCGCGATAAAGCACTGGGATAAATCCACTGAATGCCATATTTGTAGAAGGGTAATACACTTTCCTTTGCTTATTTAACCAATGTTTTTACCTCAAAGGAAATTGTTCAAATACTTCAAATTGAACAAAACTCGAACAATAAAACTATTACTAAAGTAGTCTCTGCTTACAAACGCGTGATTAAGCAAGAAGAAAATCCCAAGCCATATGTAAGTCGGTATGATGATTACAATGTACAGCTTTCGGAAGACCGTGGTGAGTAAGACAATCACTTTGACACGCTAACTTAGCTATTTATTAAACTAATACATAAATTTTTGTGTAATAAATTTATCGAATTCATACTGCAAAGCAGACTGTAAGCCATTCATTGATATGTGTGCAGTCTTTTGTTCTTTTTCCTGTACTTAAATTGCATTTGTCCTCGCGAAACTGACCCTTTCATGTAAATATGGTTAAACCTCATGTTTTAAAGATACAGGTATTCTCTTATTAGTAAATACATTAATAGCATTCAAGATTTTATTTAAATTTTATTTACAACAGGGACGCAGGAGTTCAGATCATGGGAGGAGTGAGCTCAACAAAATCTAAAGATGCCATACGATTTGATTCGTATCTCAGAGCTTTGAAGAGCGACAGGAGGAAATATCTGACAACAATAGCTGCGAGAGGTCAGTCGCGGGAAAACGAGCATATATGTCCTCGTATCACGAAAAAAGTCGCTACATTCTTCTCTGGAGAGAACAAGAGAGTCATTTATAATACAGTTTGGAAAACTAATATGATCGAGCAGTTGAAGAATGTGGGTAATGAGGAGTGGCCGACTTTATTAATAGCGTTTTTAAAATCATGGGATCATGACTCGACGGATTTGATTTATCAGTCACAAATTTCTTGGATGGATTTCAATAATAACAGTAAGCAACTCGAATCAATCACCACTAAGCAGTATCTTCTTTTCAATAGGATCCGCTAAACTCATTGGCGCCAGCATGCGATCAAACATCACAAGCTCTAAAGATGGAGACTCTGCATATCTGGGTAGTTATTTGATAAATGAACAGTTTATTAACCCAATTTCCTTCCTTCTTAGTCCAAGGCAAGGACGAAGAGAAAAAAAAGGACCAAATCGCTGAAGAGGAAGAAGAGGAAAATAAGTTGAATGAGATGCTCGATCGAACAGATTTATTTGAAGAGAATTTCTATGCTGCCCATGGACGCACTTCTGCAAAGTCGTCTATGAATATAATTCCCACGCATAATGACAAATACGATGAGGAAAAGAAAAGTTTCTCTGTTTCAAGGAGCTTTACGCCCCAAGTACAGTACAAAAATAACACGTTCATACACTCAGGCGTGCCTACTCGCAGCATGACGAGTCAGTACAGTGATCAGAAATCTCATATTGAGCATTTATATGCGAGTATCAATTGCTATAAGCTCGTTACCGGTCTCATTGAAAGACACCTTCAGTCCTCAACACACGTATTTAATCAAATAATCTCAAAATTCACAGATTTTTACGTGAATAAATACGGAAACGTGCTGAAAGGATACTCTCAGAGCCAAGAAGATTCTCAAGGAGAGATCTACCTCAAGATCACCTCCGCAGTGTCGGACCTCCAGCAATTTATCAGAATATTATATGAGGGCATGAATTTATTCTACAACTTGGAAAAACTGAAAATGGGAGATATTGCTGCAAAGGAAAACCTATTCTGCCGCGACAACATCCTGAATTTTATAACTTCCATCGTGTTGAGCGTCCCCCTTTACGAGCAGGTCTTCGGCCTTCTCCGCATTAACGATCTCAACACCGAAGAGGCCTTCCAAAAAAATTTAAAGGCCTCTAGCAAGATGACCCCTGAGGATATGGGCGTTCCTCCAGAATATTGTCTGAATGAGAGAACACTGGAATTTTACTATGGAAGCCTTAGTGCTGGACTTCAAAATTACAAAAATCCAAAAAGTAAGCAAAGATCAAAGAGTCCAACTGAAAAAGCGAGCTATAGTGAGACAGAGAGGTTCGTGGAAAATGTTATGTCGGTGAACCGGCCGAACACGGCAGAAATCGAGGCTAAGAAACTCATTGCGGAGCCGTTCCAAAAGTGTATTGATACGCTTAAGAGAATCGAGGAGAATAGAAGTCCGATTCACAAGATGAAAACGATAGTTAAAACAGCAGAGCTGATCCACAACTCCATCTACAGCTTCTATAAAGCGTTTAATATCGATAATAATTTCAAACTTGATTCAGACCAGATGTTGTCGATCTTTATCTATATCGTGGCTCGAGCCGGAGTGAAGAGCCTAGCGACCCAAATAAAGATGATTGAGAAATTCGCGACAAACAACGTATTGAACTCGATATCCGGGTACTACGCGACGACGTTAGAAGCTTGCATAAATTGCATTATCAACCTCGAAGTCGACGAAGAGACCGCTTCGCGAGAGGAGTTCTATGATAATGTAAAGACTTTCCTTAAAAAATCAGGCAATTATTGAGCTCCAAGAAATGAGCAAGCAATTCAAACTCAAATTTTTTGAGGGGTTAATTTGTTAAGGTTTCGCAATGAATGAAAGCCTTTATTTTTTGCAAGAGTCTTTTTATTTTACACGTCTCGCTGTTAACGTATCGGAAGTTTTGTTGATAGTTGTATTAAATCAGCTAGTTGAGCATACACCTCAAATCGCTGTTTATCAATCTCATCTCATCATCGCTAATAGTTCATTTTTTATTTCTCATAATCAATTTCTCATAATCAAGCTATTCATCTTATCTTGTTACGTTTCAACAAAGTTTCTATGAATCAAAACTTTCTGCGTTGATTTCCAGCGAATACAATCGAATCGATATACAACTGCTATTTCTATTTATTTAAATTATATAACAAATACGATGAATAACCGAGTTGGTCCCTGGCGAAAGAAACCTCCAACCGAATTGCTTCCTCTCATGGAGCAGGCGCTGGACATTCGCTTGTATCTTATCCAGGAGCTGGGACCTACCCTATTCGTTTTTAAAGACGACGACGGGAATAAAATCAAAGTTCAGATCGGTCTTCACCTCGGCTGCTCGCTCTGCGACCCGCTGACAGACCATTGCATTCACACTCTATATGTAATGCAGAGGATTTATCAAATTAACGCAGAGAACCCGTTGCTTTGGCAGTGCTCTTACATTGACAGCGAAATTTCAGATTTATGTAGGCTGCGATACCGACCAGAGACGAGAGGCAACAAAAAACACAATTACCTTAAACGGCGCTCTCAAACAACGAATTCGAAAACAAAAGAAAGAAATATCGGTAGTGCAGGAGGTAGTATCCGTAAAACTTATGATGAAAATGACGTGTGTCCCATCTGTCATGATTCTCTGGCTGAGGAACAAGGGCTAACCTACTGTAAGAAATCGTGCGGCAGCAATTTCCATATAAACTGCTTGCTTATTTGGGCTGAGCATCGTCATTCGCATTCAGAAAAAATTTCTTGTCCTATGTGCAGGACAGATTGGGGCACACAGGCTTACCCCAAAATCAAACAAGAGAAAGAGGAGTTTGAAGCGAGGTTTATTCTGCATAAGGGCCATAAATGCGCGTCTTGCAAAAAGGTGATAAAGGGACGGCTGTTCCATTGCGTATATTGCGAAAACACTGAAATTTGCGAGAAATGCTTCCTTGGGTTCGAGCACTATATACATGATAGGTTTTTGGTGAAGGAGAATGTTGCGGATACTTGGAAAATAGCGAGGTCACGTGAGAAAATGTACTTGAAGAAAAACCATGCAGCGCTGGGGAATATTAAGAGCATTGGGCTTTCAGAGGAGCTGTATGGGATCGATCATAGGATAGCGATACTGAATTTGGAATCGAACCCGAAACCAGATGAGCAGGACATGAATAAAGAGCTCTGTGTTGATAGATACATCGATTGGGACGCCTTTATCGTGAACTGTTTGCCGAATATTGGATTGGATGACGGAGACAGAGGAACCGAGGGCATGGGAGTCGGATTGCAGATTGTTGGAAGGGATTTGAGGAAGAAATGCGTCATATGTCGCAAAGAAAACGCTGATTCAAGGAAAATGAGGAGGTTATTTTGCGGTCATCCCGTTGACGATGAGTGCTTTGTGAAAATACTGAAGAGCCGAGGGAAATTTATCTGTCCCGAGGACAACCTAGAGATGTTGAAAGGCTGGCCCACTGCTTTTAAGAAGCCGAAGACTGAAGAGCCCAAAGCTGAACCTGAGATGAAACGAAACGATACACTCAAAGAGCTTCTCGAGCCCAATGTTAAAACACTTGAGCCGCCATCAAATAAATCTTCAAAAAGCCAAGGGATAAAAAGAGAACTGAGCTCGCAGTTAAAGGAGAATAAGAAAGTAGGACAGCGGGTTCTGCCTCCAAGAACCGGCCTCCACAAGCTTCCACCCAAACCTCAGAAAAAACTCGAGGTCGAAGGATTTGAATTAGAAGGAATGAAGTTCGGGAGCAATTTCCAGAGTGGAGGAGATTCACAGCCTAAAACTCTGGGACTCCAAGAGGCTTTAGTCGGCAACGCGATTAGTTACGGAAGATCAACGAAACAAAAGAAGCCTCCCATGGCCCATAGACTGCCAAGTATCGGGGACGGTCCAGAGATAGTTGCAAGGAAAATTGAGCCGACTGAGATTCCCGTGGTGGGAATGAAGAAGCGTGTTGGGGCTGTTGGAGCGATTAATAAAAAAATATTAATAAACGCGAATAAATTCAATCGGCAGAACTCTGGAGGCTTGTCAGAGGGGGTAGAGATGGCTTTAGCTGGCAAAGCAGTGCGGAATAGAGATTCTGGAGGTTCTAAGAATCAGATACCGGTGTCAGGCGGCCGCTATTATCAGACGCAGGAGTACGATGATTTTGAAAATGAGGCTCAAATACGTGGATTTGAGGATCGTGATGATGGTCCTGAAGGAATTGATCACGGCGATATACATGAATTGCAGAGCGAGGATCGAGGAGGGAATAGTGTCCATAATGATGGTCCTGTAAATTTGAATGATTCTGAATTCGAAGATAATCTTTAGATTTATGTAGTCTAGTTTTTTGTGAGATTGAATATGCTAGACTGTATGTTAACTATCAATGAAAGTTCCTTTAAAAAAGTGAACAAATAAAAATATCAAAACTTTCAATTTTTTCCTAAATAACCCGAAGCAGAAGTTTGAGAAATTTGGAATCCAAAGAAAACCCTCGTCTGGGGTGAATCGTATACATTATAAGGAGTTTCACACAAGATGAAAAAATAGTTAAAACTCGCTGATTACAAAATATAATATATGTAATATTGTTATCTCTATTATTTTATAACGTCCTATGATAAAGTCACATTCAAGGGTTCTAGTTTTTGCCTTCCTTTAAATTTCATCAACACGTCTTCCCTGAGAGAAGAAATTTTAGGATATTTGCGTAAAGGGAGGGGATGGCCACTTTCTTCTGGAGAATTCTGGGCAGGTCCCTTTGTTTCGGAGTCAATTTTCAGGAACGTATAACCTCAGCTCATGGGTAATTAAAATATGTTAATCACATGCCAAGCTACAGGGACTCCTGGAAAATAGAAAACTTTTAATTGAAAATTTAAAGTTACCGAAGATTATTAAGATTCTTGCAGCATAATTAATAAGTGCCTAGCAGAAGAATAAATTTCAAGCTACCAGAGAATTTCGAAAAAGATGAAATTAGAACTGAAACCTAGTATGAAAAGCTTAACATTCTGAGTAGTAGAAAAAGAATCTATGGGTTTAGACCCATGAACAACAATCATCATCATTCAAAAATGAAAATCTTAAGTCTTACTGTTTTTTTTTTGTCTCCAATAGAAACGAGATACAATTTGATGGATAGGCCGCATCACTCATTATAAAATTTTTAGAAACTTTATCATGGGAAGCAAATATGTGTGCTCTGAGCTTAGAGATTCCCGTATATTCTCAGGATAGCAACTTACTACTCTCCATGCAAGGGAGTGGCATGCTTGTTTGCTTTCTTCGAGAAAGAGAGCTGAATGAAAAGATGTACTTAATGACAAGTTTAAAGCATAAGTGAAGAGTTAGTGTTTTTTTTAAAGATGCAGGTTCTGTACTCAATCACTTTTCGAAGACTGAGAGAGGATTCAAGGGAGGCCTGTTTCTTGAAGAATAAATTAGAAGTATATATATATTACTACGATCAAGATAGATAAAAACATCGCGATCATTGGCTATCCTTTAGTTTTTCCTTTGAATAGTAAACAAAAAATGCAAGTAACATCTAAAAGTGTATGTAGACTTAACATTACTTTACATATAAATTATCGCATTGAAACTTAGAGATTCTTAATATCACAAAGAATTTGAGGAAAAAAGTTTTTTCGGTTGCCCTTGATGACTGCTGAGTACATGAGAGCGATCTGACTTTACACGATGGAAGTCAAATCAACAATCAGACAAGACACTTTGGCCGAGTGGTTAAGGCGTTGCCCTGCTAAGGCAATGGGGTTTCCCCGCGAGAGTTCAAATCTCTCAGGTGTCGAATTTTTTAATAAAAATTCAGTTTCATAATAACGTCTATTTTTTGTGCTCTGGAAGTGATAAAGAACTGATAATATAAATAATTTTCAAATCTAATAGAGAAATTACTGTTTTCAACGAAGAAATCAGGGTCCCATGGGGGTCCATCAAAGAAATCCCAACATGAAAGGCAGATACAAAGAGCTCGCGAAGTTTGTCTGAAGAAATCTCCTTTCAGCAGGATCTTGAGACATCACTGGAATAGAATAAGGCGTCTTTTTTTCTCCCAAATTTATGAACGAGTTAATAACGTTGGCTTCTCCGGATTTCATTGAAGGAAAAAGAATCACATGGCATCACACAAAGAATGCATGAAGTATGAAGACCCCCAATTAGAAAGCATGCAGATATTTCTAGATTGCTGCATGATTAGATCAACAAAGAACTTTGCTATTACATATGAATGATTTATACGCAGGCAAAATTTCGCTCTGTTCATTACTAAAGAAGTTTTAACATTAATAAGAGGATACTCCCAGTAATACTGAAAAACTCTCGCAGCTACGGAATTCCTTTAGTTCCTAAGTAGATAATTCGCTTTGCATTTTTAGGTTCAAAGCTTCTCACTTGAGTAAAAGTAAAGCTAAAATGACTTATAACTATGAAAGAAACTTAACCATTTGCGACTGCTTATACGAGATTTCCACCCTTGATTGGTTCAATTTGCATCTTTCAGCAAGTTGCTGTTCATGCAAACGGCTAAATGGAAACTACGAATTTCATCGGTATTTCGCTTCAATAAAATTCCACCTCCATAACATTAGAAACCTTAATTTTTAAAACTCAGTGAATAAAATAAATAAGCGATCCATCACAGAAAACAATGTATACAGAAAGGACAACCGAAAGCGACACTTACCGAAACATGAACCCAAGCGTCTCGTTAACACCAAGACTGTTAAAAGTCACTCCCAAACACAACAAATTCCATCAAAAAACGCTCTCAACTTTAGACAATTCAGCCGCTACTGCAATTCAAACCAGATCCACCGAAAACGACGAGACCGACCGACGCTTCGATCCATTATCCTTCAACACTTCCCCCATTCCATGCCTCAAACTACCAATCGATACTCAATACAAAGAATATTTAGGCAAAGAATTCAATGGAGATTACAGCAGCAATCCAAAACCAATTCGAAGTCTCTCGAAGCGTTCATCTTCAAACGCTCATATCGATACGATTACCTCGAAAAACGATAGAAATTTCCTAAATTATCTCAGCTACCTGGATAACTGTGACAAAATAAGCGATGATACTTGGGAATTCCGCCGTCAATTACTCAAAAAAGGCGAGAGTCTTCGCAAACTAGATGAATTGAAGTCTTCGAAGATTGAAGAACAAACAGACGCTCCGATACTATTCTATTCGCCTCAGTTTATCAAAGCCATGGAACAAACCGCTCAAAAATTGGAAAAAACCACCTCGATTTGCAGTCCTGAAATACCCCAAAAAAATTCAAAATCTAAATCAATCACTTTGAAACTTCCCTTGGTGACCCGCGACCCTTCAAGAAGCGTTTCGATATCGGAAAAGTCCCAAACCTCTCGGGGTAAATTACCTCCACAGTTAGACACAAAAACCCTCAGGAGTTTAGAAATGCAGTATAAATCGCTCGTGGAAGAGGTGTTAATCAACTACGAAGAGTTTCTCATCCAGAGCGCTCGGCACCATCTATCGTATTATTATATTAAAGACTATTTGAAGAATAAGCCGGATTTCTGCGATATTTTCCTTAGCAAATATAACAATCAGTTTAGAGAGCTCCCTCAGGTCAGGAAAATTCTGCTGGAGCAGATGGTTACGACTCCATCGATAATTAAGTCAGGGTTGCTAGCGAGTCGCACGACCAATCTAGCCAAAACCTCAACATTTTCAAAGGATCCAAATGCGCAGACGAAAACGATCTCGGAGATAAAACCGAAGTTAGATAAAACGTTGCTGATGCGACTGAATCTGTTTAACCAAGAGCTGTTCAAGATTAATGTTGAAAGGCAGTTAAAAGATTTGGAGATTGTGTCGGATACTATGATTAAAAAGCATTCTGATGATAAGAAGAAGTATGATGAGCTTATGAAGAAATTGTACCATAGCAACAGGAAACAATATCACAAAATAAAGAATCTGATGGATGCCGTCAAGCGGGACTACCCGACAATCAGCACAGGTATTATGACGCGAATTGAAGAGTGTGAGAAGAGATGCGGGGAAATACCTGAAATCAGATCGCGAACTAGGACTCTTGGGCACTGCCTTGACGATGCGATGGCAAAATGGACGAAGACGATATATAGTCAGGAAGAACTAGTAGAATCAGCCATAAATTCACCAATCTAATTTCAAAGGATGAAAACACTGAATGAATTAAGTCTTAATAAATGAATATTCAAACTGAAGATACAAAACCTAAGAGGGTATTTGAGCAGACTGTTGCCCTTGAATCAAATTTTTTTGGCTTTCGTGGCAGAAGTATTTGTCTTCCTCCTTGCATGAAATAGCCCTTGTTTTTTTATAAATTGCATACCAATAACTGAAAATACATTGGTCTTTCTAACTATCAAAATTGCCACCAAAGCAATTTTTCTGAATATAATAATGGCAAGTCTCTGCTGAAAACATTACACAAGGTTTGAGACTCAACAAACAAAAAAAGAAAAACACGTAAGCACCTATTATTCTCTAAGCAATCTTCTATAAATCATTAAAAATAGTTGATTTTTCATGCACGTTTATTCCATTTACTCATTCATCGGTGCAAACTGACTTCGAATCTCACTGCTGAATACATCCTTAGCGATCTATTTGATTGTTATTACAGAATTGCTTTGAGACATTTATAATTCTACTTTGAATCTCGCGCATGTTTGAGCCAACTCTTCTTTTTTCCTGTTTACTTCCTCTCTTAAACCGATCAAATAGTCATCTGTGTCTTTCATATTGTCCAAAAGGCTACCAACAGAGAGTCAAATACATCATTGTTGAAAATAATGCTTACTTTACGATTTCTGTTGGAACCATGATTCCACCTGCCTTTGATTCGCAAAGATCAATCATGTCTTCAAAGTCTTTCCTTAAAGCATCACTAGATTGCCGGTTGAGGCATCGATGGAAGACGATTTAGATTTTACCATATTTCATCGGCATATCGGGTCATTTGAGGGTCATTGGTTTTGCATTTTTCCTTGAGTTTTTTCAATTTGGAGAGAATCTCATCGTTTTTGCTGTTGATAATGCTGGTGACCTTGACGGCAACGTCTAAATCCATTTGAATTTATGTTTGGTGTTTTATTCACGAAACTATGAGTATGTGCGCCGAATTATAATAAAGGCTCTTTCATTCTAGAAAATAAACAATTGTCCTAGTCTAAAAGATATAATATTCTCTTGCTCATTGCCTCAATGTAACTCAATCTCATCGACTCTAAGTCAAATCTTTTAAAAATTCAGTCCGTTGTAAACAAAGACAAGCTAAGCTAATTAATTATTAAGCCCTTAGTGTGTAAGAAACGCAATAGCAATAATTTCTTTGAATAATTAATAAGAGAGAGTTTCAGCTATGGTATTCGATCTGTGTATACAAGTCATAACAAATGAGAATAACAAAATTGCATGAATTGCTTGAATTGGAATTGGACGGGGGCTAAAATTTATTATAAATCATAAATAATTATTTATATATTTCATCTAGTAGTTCAACGATCGCAGCTTCGTTCCTAACGAATCATAGTCGACTATCTTTTTGGGGCTTTTTCTCGCTGACTGTTGCTTCGATTGCATGAAGGTCTCCATAAAAACGTTTGAATTTTCTTTTTTCTAAAGTCACAATTATGAATACACAGCCATCTCAATTTAATCCTTACCATCATTTCTTTGTAAAGAGCAAGTTGCTCCAATGCAACAAAGTACTCTTTCGACAGCTTTTTATTCTCAGCATCTTTCTCCTGCAATTGCTGCTTTAAAGTCTTTATTTCCTTGTCTGCCATTTTGATCTGTTCAGCAAAAGCCTTTGTCGCCTCTTCCTTGTTTTCCAATTTTTTGCTCATGCTCACGTTCTTCGCCTGCATGTTATCCAGCATCTTCTTATCAAGGTTCAAGAGCCGTTCTTTCTTTTTATAATTTTGCAGTTCTTCTTCATTCTGCTGATTCGTCTTGGCCATTTTCTCATATTTCCTCATGAATTCATTGATTCTCTTCTTCAGCAAGTTCGCTTGAGCATACTCCAGCCCGTCAACCTGATCAATTTGCTCACGGAAGCTTGTCCCGAGTTCAAGTGAAAGACGAGAGTTTTCTTCACGTAATTCGGTGTTTTTCGCCAGGAGACTAGCGATCTCTTTCTCATAATGCTGGAATAGGTCCTAAAGTAAGTGAGAATAGCAGTTATTCATACAGAGTAAGGAGTGGTTAGTTACTTTAACATCTTTATGCTCCTTGAGAAGGCGAATTTCGCTTTGAAGTTTGATATTTTCCAGCTGAAAATCGTTAAGTTTGATGTCATATTCCGTCTTAAACTCCTGAATCTTTTTAGCAACATCCGTAAAATTCTCCAAGAGCTGCTCACGGACCTCTTCCCCTTCGACAAACAGCTCCCAGAGCGCTTGATAGTTCTTTTTGAGGATAGCGTAGTCGTTTTGGATGCTCTGTGGACGAGGCGATCCTGCGAGAGCAAGATTGAAATTCTCAAGGATCTTTTTCGCGTGTTTAACACGATCATTATAATCTTCGAGGTAATTCTCGCTCTTTTGACGCTGCTTCGGTGGCTCAGTATCCATTCGCTGCTGCTCAGCGTAAGTAGTTTGGTACCCAGCCCTGGTAGAAGTAGTAGTATAGGCAGTGGGGCTGAAATAACCATCGCCTTTGGATTGATAGCTGCTATGACCATGGATTCTTTTGTCGAAATCTTGACTGTTAAATTCAAGCGTCTCGTTCTGTGCTTTTCCTGAGGTCGGGCTCTTGAGGTGAGCAACTTGATTATTTAAATCCTCGATTCTTCTCATGCTCTGTTCGTATTGAGTTCTCACTTTATTATAGGATGTTGTTGACTCTTGCAGTGGCTGAGACTCATAAGTAGGGGAATAATGCTTATGCGTGTCTTCCTCAACAAATCTCGTTTTTTTCTTTCCGCTTGACCCTTCTCGCTCGCCGATAGTATTACTTCTTCCAGGACTTGATGTATAGGTGGATTTCTTCGAAAAATCCTAAGTTATATACAGATTTAGACTCTAAAACTAAAGTAATTCTCTCGCTTACCATTGACTGGACGACGTTCGGAGTGGATATCGGATTCACAGTCGCATCTCTGAAGTTCGCGTCCTCATAGGTTTCGAGGAAATTCTGAACCGCTCGGGAAAAGGCTGGGTAACTCATGATATTGATCTTTTTCGTCATGTTGATATTGTCTCGGTCAACGGAGTATCTCAAGGAGTTAAGCCTATTAATAAAATAAGCATTTATAATTGAGACAGCAGTCATACTTTATTAGTCGTTCAAAAACATCAACCAGCTCTTCAGATGACGTGAAAGCAGGTGATATGGGCGTAAAAATAATCGTTTGGGAGTTCAAAAACAGCTGCGATACAAACGTCACGATTTTCATCGTATGGGCAGAGAGTGCAGAGAAATCCCCGGTTTTGGTGTTCTTGAATTTCATATTTTTATATTGGTCAGCTTTATAGTGCTCGATTCTATCCTTGACTGAGTATAATTCGTCGAAGAACTTGTTAACGTGAGTAAGACTGAGCTGCTCTAATGAATCGCTTCTTGTCTAAGGAAAAGATAAGCTATTGAATGATTTGCTGTATCTACGTTATCGAGTCCAATCAAATCCAAAAGGCAGAACGAGAACTGTTTCTTCTCTTGGATATCGGTGAAACAGAGTCGGAAAATCAAATGGGAGCTGTTTGGCCTGTATTCCAAGTTGTAATTGTCTTTGTCCTTGCTGTGAGAATTTATTCAGCAAAATAACCTCACAAGCGAGAAATTACTCATAAATGGCTGACCAACTTTTGCTTCTCCTACGAGCGATGTTCAATACGTTCTCCAATTCAATAGTAGATCTAATTTGAATGGA
>ENA-UOTX01001632-UOTX01001632.1-compost-metagenome-genome-assembly--contig:-NODE-1632-length-15115-cov-3.418274_pt1 | contig 15115 bp, 7 predicted proteins | sample MGYA00238143_ERZ746982 | MGnify/ENA primary metagenome ERZ746982 (study PRJEB28758, sample SAMN06268862) | compost metagenome | isolation source: single cell | place: USA: California, Emeryville, Joint... | reverse complement strand
TATTTTCAAAAACTGCCGCCACAGCAACGAAGTTTGAATAGAGTTTGTTAACATAGGCACCGATGCTTCGACGGACGAACTTGCCGGTGCTGTTAAACTGATACATAAGGGTGTTCGAGACGCTGAAGTAAAACTTCTCTTCGTTCTCTTTACTGATGACAGCTTTGTAACCCTGGCCGAAGTCAGGTATTATCTGCTGTAGGATGTAAATAATCTCATCGAGCTTCTGAGTCACGACCTTAACGATCGGTCTCTTCTTCAATAGCGTGTCTTTTTGTAAAATAACTTTACTTAAGTCCTCCTCGGTGATGGGATCGGCTTCCACCAAGACTTGTTGGTAGTTCCGCTGGTTGAGCAACGCAATAGAGTTGATAAACTGCTGGAAGAAGGGCTCTTCGTAGAAGAGAGTCAACTCTGTCAGCTCGCAAACGGAAATAGCCTGCACTTCATCCGAGGAAGCCGCGGATAATGCTTTTTCATCCTTCGGGAAGGCATAGTAATGAAAACGACTCTTCTCCGCCTTACTCTTGCGGGTCATAGAGAGCACTTGCGTCAAAGATTCGTGTATATCTTGAATTATAGCTTGGCTGTTGATCGTGAATACTTTCTCTCGATCAGCTAGAGTTAGTTCATTCACGAAATTTTCCAGGCCAAACTGGTCGTAAAACTTTGGAGGAGGGTTGTTGGTCTCAAGCCTACGCTTAAGATCGTTGAGAAGCAAAGTGTTGAATTTTGAAACCATTTTTTCAGTATCTATATCTTGGCAAAGTAGCAATTTAAAAACTAAATGAATTATAAGTTGAACACGATCCGTGTTTATTCGAATTGCCTTAAAATGGAAAACTGCGCAGATAACAATTAAGCTCATACCGTCTACAGCGCTTATTTTAAGGAAAGATAATGTTTTCATCGCAAACCAATCAGGAAAATCATTGCTAAAAATCGTGATTAGCCCCAAATCTTTCAGTGGAAAAGGAGCACATTTAATAGCAAACTTCGAAAAGTATGATTTTGACGTTATTGTTAGAAATAGAGCTTTTGTGAATATTTAAGTCAAGCTAAGGTGCATGAAGCATTGATTTTGAGCCAAAATCAGTTTCAAAAACATGTTTGAAGGTGATTTCTTATTTTTAAGGAGAGTCCGCACATCAAAAATTTAAAAATTCAAATCAGGTTCTCAAGAAGGAAATCTGATCAGATATTGGAGTCATTTTGAGACGCCCAATTATTGTTTTGATTTTGCGTGTGTGGTCCCAATTGGCCAAAATACCTAAATTGCACTTACGTGTCATATTGAAGAATTTGGAATCCAGACCGATATTTTCCAAAAAAATGTTGACTTTAAGTAGAAATTCGTCAAAGTACTCTTTCACAATTGGAGATTAGGTTAGAGTTCTATATTAGCGAGAAAATGTTAAGTCAAGAATTTTTCTGTGAGCAATAACACATTGAAAGATTTTTTCGGCTCTTGTCATTATAAGGTCATTTGAAGACTAAGAAATGCTTATTTGCTCGTTAACCATTGAGAGTTTGAGATATGAACCTACCATTAGGAAGAAGAATTCTAACAACAAAAAGAGAGCGCGCTCTCTCTCTCTTCCCTAATTGTGATTTTTAAAATAAGGACTGGTATTGCTCTAGAGAGAATAGCAATAAGAAACTCTCTCATTGCTAGGAGGAGCAGCCACAGCAAATGACAACAATATTTAACTTTCAAAATCTCGAAGCGACCGGTTAGAAAAGTTTTCAAATCATTTCCGTTACTCATGTGCTGAATGATTTCTGAGAAATCATGTTCGTCCTCTTGCTTATCTTTAAGCAGTCAAACCTTCTCTAACTTTTGGTTAAGCTTAATTTTACGAGGGAAATTATTATTTCAAAAACTCTTTCTTCTGCCTCTTAATTAGGCATCCTAGTGCCTTCATTGCACGTATATAGTCATCAAAGTCTAAAATTTTCATTCATGATACCGAATTAGTCATAATAGATTCTTATTGGTAATTAATTAGCATCCTGTAGATCAAATCAAACTTTTCCGTTTGATCCTGATGTTTCCAAACCGCAAGAACAATCTTTTACTTTTCTATTTTTCATGAAAGCGACAAATGAGCTGAAAAAATTTCTGTCAACTGATTTTTATAACTTACTCAATCTAGTCTTCTTTCTTGGTAATTCACAAATAAAATCAGGTTTATTCTTCGATCTGCTTCTAATGTCAGAAGTGCTTACTTTTGAAATTTCTAATGCAGAACTCAAAAGAAAAACCAGAATATTTGGCAAAATGGATGTATATGCAGTTGTTCAGATAAACCAGCAGCGCTTTGAGACAAAAATCTGCAAAGGAGGAGACAAAAACCCCAGATGGAACCAAACATTTGAAGCAACCGTTGACAGCGGTCATTATCTGATCACCGAAGTATGGGAACGCGCTGATGGAAAACATGTACTCATCGGAAATGGTAGACATATCCTTCCAGAAATAAATAATGACGTTGGTCAACTACTATGGATCCCAGTTTTCCATAATCAAAAAGCTGCCGGCAAAATACTATTAAATCTGATTTCAAGGAGACCGAACCTTGTCAAGCCCGCTGCTTCTCAAGACAATACTCCAACAGCGATGAAAAACCCAGAGGGTGAAAACCAAAATCTGGAAGAAGTAGTAGAAAATAAAATTGAAGAGAAAAAAGAAGAAAAAATAAAAGAAAAAATCGAGCCTCAGGTCAATAATAATGGAGAAGAGGAGGTGAAAATTGAGAATAACTACTTTGCAGGTCAGAATAATGAAGAGCCTTTATTTAAGAAAGATGTCGCAGTTGCTGCTGAGACAAATGACAACGTTGTGGAGAGGAAAATAAAACCTTTTTTCTCTAAATTGGACAAATGCTTTGGAACAGATTTTACACGTGAGGAAATTGGACATTTGAAAGCTATCGACAAAGAAGATAAAGAGATACAATGTGATTTGGAACCTCCACAACCTGAAAAGAAGCGGACTCGAGATATAGATACGCAGTGCGAGGAAATAAAGGTGGAGATTCCGGTTCCGATAGTGGTGAAAGAGGAAAGAGGAAGTCAAACCCGAGACTGGGATGAGCAGAAGAGAGAGGTAATATTGGAACACCAAATACAGATCAAAAAGCGGGAAAGAGAAGCTCGATGGGCTTCAATACCAAGGCAACGTTCTACAGTTGAGCTGCCGACAAGTTATTTGGAGATGCTTACTCTCAATCAAAAAAGTATTCAGAAAAAAAGTAACGATTTCCCGGCGAAAAAGCAGCATGATTTATCTTTGGATAGAGAGAGGCCAAAATTTCAGCTTCCTCCTTTCAAAAAACGAGAGCAGCCAGACGAAAAGTATTCTCAATCGCAAAGGCTCGCCTATTTGGGAAATTATCTGGTTAATCGGCATGCTCCAGTCTATGATTTCTATGACCTTGAATAAAATGACGAGTTTTCTGAAGCCATGGAATCTCCTATTTTTCTTCAATTTCTGATTATATTCAGATTTCTTTCTCCCAATCGAGTCCAATTTGTTAAAATGAGACGTTTCAATAGAAATGAAACAAAAGAGCTACTATTAGTTTCAGCTATTAGCCCTCCTGCTGCTTTCAGATGGCGAGATTTTTTGTTAAAATTTTCCTTAACATCATTAATTCATGTTCATTGTACATTTTTTTTCTGGATACTCAATCAAAATCAAAGAAAAAATAATAATCATTTTTAAATTATTTGATTCTGAAATTTTAACTAAATTACTTGCTACAAAAGACAGATATTTAGAGAGAGATTCCACTATTCAAAGTAACAAGGTATTTAAATCAAGGCTAGTAATTGAATGTGTTTGGTATGTGTAATTCAAAAAGAAATTATTTCGAAGTAACTGGTTCGTTATTGATTGAATATAAGATAACACACACCTACAATAACTAAACTTTATTATTGGCTGACTCAACCTTTGAAGATTAATACTGAATTGTTTGCGAACAAAAAGATAAATAACTTCTAATCTCTCTACTTTCAGAATAGTTTACTACTCGTGGTCTTAAGGTCTACTCTAAACGAGTATCTTTTTAGACATTTTGAGCGGCATTCCTCGTTCTTAGTAAATTTATATAAACATATTAGTTCTTGTAAAACTACTAATAAGTAGTCAACCGCAGCAATGTAATAATGTAACCATGAAAATGTAATTGTATTCCTCTAAATCTATATATAACTCCTAATACCTTTCACATGAAGTATTTAATGAAACTTATACCGTTCATCACCACGAGCATATCATATTCATGATCTCTCAAACACTTTCTCAGTTGGTTTGTTTTTTTAGCCACAAAATGGTCGACTAATCCACAGTAATTCACAATAATTACAGAAGAATAAGCTTAGAACAGTGAATAACTTTATTACAAGACTGTGGTGGTGAGGACAGATAGCTTTAATGAGTTTTGAGATTCTGATCATCATATTCGATTTATTCTTCGTCGGCAAGTCTAATACTCCAAGTTTTCTAATAACTTCCAGGTTGGGTTAACTTTCAGAGTGTTGGCTTGTTCTTCTGTGATTTTATTTTTCGTTAATATTAGCGTTTGCAAATTGACCCAAGCGGTATTCTTACTAAGCTCGATAGCTCCCACGTCAGTGATAAAATTATCTCCCAAATCAAGCTTTTTCAGATTAACCCAGCTCGAATTTTTGCTCAACTCTCTCACTCCTTCGTCTCCGAGCCCGTTGAAAACTAAAATCAGCGTTTCCAGTTTCTTCCAAGTTGTATTTTTGCTCAACTCTACCGCTCCTTGCGTAAAGATAGAATTCCTCCCCAGGTTTAGCGTCTTCAGATTGCTCCAGACCGCGTTCTTAGATAGCCTTTCGACCCCTCTGTCTCCAAGCGCATGATAGTATAAATTAAGGACTTCCAGATTCACCCAGTTAATATTTTCACTGAGCAACAGAGCTCCCTCAGTAAAGAGAGGATTGGACCCTAGATCAAGTTGTACGAGCTTATTCCATATTTGGTTTTGACATAAACCTGCTACTCCACTGGCATCGATCGAGTTGCATCCTAAATCAAGAACTTGCAGGTTTTTCCAAGTTGTATTTTGGCATATCTTTTCAGCACCAGCAGACCTTATATCATTGCTATTTAAGTTCAAACTTTTCAGCTGAGTCCAGATGGTATTATTTCCTAATGTCTCTGCCCCTTTTGCTGTGATTTCGTTATGAGAAAGGTCAATGTCTTCTAAGTTCACCCAGATTTTACACTCTGCAAGCTTTCCAACGTGGCTATCGTAGATTTTGTTCGCACGAAGGTGAAGTTTTTTGAGATTTTTCCAAGTCTCATTTTGTATCAGCTCTGAGACAGTTTTACTCCCAATCCCTGTGGAGCTTAGAATTAATTCTTCTAAATTCTTCCAGGTCTTGCTTTTGGCAATGGCCTCTCCAGCATCATCACCTATCCTATTCTCGGAAAGATCAAGTTTTCTCAAATTGGGCCACCGTGACTCCTTCGCTATTATTAGACCGCTTAAGTTGGTAAGTTTTGCGTCAACGAGACTCAGCTCTTGGATTTTCTCGGCATCTTTTGAGCTGCAGAGGAAGCAGTTTTTAATAACTTCGTCTTCGAATTCATAGTAATAACCTTTTTTATCCCTAAAGATTCTAATATTTTCGTCGGACAGCCCTCGAGATCCGCTGATATTTGCGCCTAATAAACTCAAGCCTTTGTTATAGATGCCTTTCAAGAGTGCATTTTGTTGATTAGGGAGTAAATTGAAGAGAGATATCGTAGTCTTGTTAACGACTGCTATCTGCTCGCCGTCAGCTCTAAGGAAATAATTTCTCCAAATTTTAGGGTTTTCTGGGTGAAGTGGGTTGATGAAATCTGCAGGATGAGCAAGGTCTTGAATGCAAAGGGGGCTATCATAACGCTCGATCACTGTTGACCTTCCATCTAAACCAACAGGCCACCTAAGGGAAGAAGAAGAGTATACTTTTCTCGATTTTAGATCCTTCAACATGTTTCCTCTGATATAGTCAGCCAAAAAAGCATAATTATCGGTCGCGCTAACGAACTGATGACGATGGGAACTTAGTTGGATTTTCTCAGAATAGTAGGTATGTCTTTGTCTTTGCGTATAAATGAGTTTTCCTGTAACTAAATTGTGTATGCGCACTCCTAAATCAACTCCCACCAGTAACAATTTTTCATTGAACTTGTAGTCATTTCGATATGTTTTCTGCTTGGGTTGAATGAAATGTTGTAGAGGTCCCTTAGAAGAGAGATCACATTTTATAAAATCTCCGTCTTTGCATAAAATAAAACCCTTTAGATCAGGACTGAAATGAAGCACGTCTATGTCCCCTATTGGTAATTCGAATTTTTGTAGGAGCTGCCCAGAGCTAATGTCCCAGATCTGCAGCTGTATTCCGATTTCTCTGTTATCATGTTTAGTTTCCGTAAAGGTGACGATTTTTCTCTCATCTTTACTGAAAGGTTGACTGATTTTGGAGGCAAATTTGCCTGGAAAACTTCTGATCCCTTTTAAGTGAAAGGATATTCCATCAGCAGAACTTTTAAAAAGAATAGTTTGTTCTGTAATGTCTACAGCGAGGTACTTTCCGTTCGGCGAGTATGTGATACTTTTTGTATCCTTCTTGAGACTCAAGCTTGGAATCTTTCCGAAATTAACGTCTCGCATGTTCGAATGGATGAAGATAGTATTCTCAAGGCATGAACCAGAAAAATCGACCCCTTGTAAGTTAGATTTAGCAAAATTCGTACCTTCGAAAGTCCCATGGCATAGAATAGCTCCTGGAATGGAGATATCGCTTAAATCCTGCTTGCTGAAATCATATCCTGTAAAATTGAGAATCGTTATAGCGTTCGCAGCAGCTACACTCCAAGGAGACAACCAGTTGGGAGAAACTTCGTTTTGGAGCTCGTTGTCTTTAGTTTCTTTAAGGTTTAGTGATTTTTCTGGATCCTTTCCATTAGCAATTGGATGCTGCCCTTGCTCTTCCCAATCTATTTTAGACTCTTCTGTCTCCTCGACTTTTCTTGAAGTTTCCGACCCGTCCGGTTGCTTTGAAAGCTGAATCAGATAGAGAAGCTGATTAGATGTGATTTTTTCATCTCTGACAGCATCTCGAAGGAAACTAGCAATGGAGTAAGATGACGCGTCATGCTTCAGAAGCTTCTGGTTGAGCAACACATCTTCTAGAGGTTCGTTTTTTTCGTCGAGTTTCGAGTTGGTAACTTCATTTATTTCCTCAATCAAGCTTCTAGTTACAAAAAACTCTTGGAAAATCGATTGCCGAAACCTTATTTCAGAAAGGTTCTCGTCCCAGCATACCAGAGGATACAATTCCAATAGCATTTTCTCATCTTGGGTCTCAGTGACTGATTTACTTCTTTCGTAATTACTCAATCTCAGAGCAAGTTTCTGGAGTTGGTCTTTAATTTTTCTCAGAATTTGCTCTTCATCTCCCGCATGTGTTTCATGGTGCTCGGTAGCTTCATCCAGTCCGGACTTGTGTTGAAAAGTTGCTTTGATCATCTGATCTATGAAAGTTTCAATTAAAAAGCTCTTGCTCAATGCAGTAGATTGAACGGTTTCTTTATCTTCCTCATAAGGAAGGCCAGGAAGCACATTAGCGATGACCCATAGCAGAAACGGCACTCTCGCAAATTCTCGAACTTGATAAAAATCAATTATCTTACTCAATCTTTCGACGCAGCTCCAGGATTTCGTTTCTGGGATTAAAATAGCTCCAGGATTTACATAGCAGTATTTTTTCAAATAGGAGGTTATCTGTTCGTCTGAGAGCAGCTCAATTCTTCTTTGTAGAAACGATCCAGGAACTGCTGCCATCGGCTCGCTTGAGTCTTCCTTAAATTTTTCATCGAGTGGAGCAAATAAAAGGTCTTTTCTCTTGATACCACACAAATTTTCTTCCCTACATGTGACAACTATCTTCGCGTTTTTCCATTGTTCTCCCAGCTTATTCGCCTCGTAGAAATTGTTCTTCACGTAGTCTGCCTTATTCTTCAATGATTCAATACGGATATTTTGCAGATGTTCATCATAACCATCCAAAATGAATACAAATTGAGGGAGCAATCGTTGGCTTGGATCTGCATTTTGGAAAACCTTTATCTCTTCCTCTGTCAGGAAAAGCTCTCTTTCAAGCGTTTCAGTGATAGCTTCTGCCATCGATTTCTTCAAACTTGAAAGTGGGATATAGATAGCAAACCACTGACTTTCACACAAGGTAGGATCATGAGGACTCTCCCAATCAGAGAGAATTTCATTTTGAAGACGTTTACAGAAAAGAGATTTTCCAATTCCGACTGGTCCAATTAAGAGCAAAACTTTTAGCTCAGTATCACCGTGTGGACCTAAAAAGTTGGTTCTAATATAAAAATCTAATTCAAAAACTTCGTGTGTTGAATTAGTAATGCTGTGATGAGAATGAACTAGAGGCTCGACATAGAGGCTATATTCATTATCCAAAGAGTTGTCGCTCAAAATTTGTTGTTTATATTTACAGAGTTTGTTGTATAATCCCGAATAGTCCACGTTTCCGTCGCTTTTGGTACTTTCTTTCTCATCCCCACCACCACGAAGAGAGCTGGCATATTCTACAACGATTCGAGAGCAAGAATCTTCTGGTTTGCCCACAGCATGCCTTCCATTCGGAGTCCTTAATTTAGCCACATGGGATTCTCTGGAATTGGCTTTATTGGTCTCTCGTTTGTTATGGAACTTGGACCATTTTCCATCTAAATTCCTTGAATTGCTATCTTTCATGCGAAACTTATCGAGTTCCTGCGGTGCGTATCCAAGATCGGTGATATTGCCATTCATAATGGTTTTGGCTGTGCTTTCTGGAAGAAGTTCTTCCATTTCGTTAATTTCGTCATGATCATCATCAGATAAGAACTCAATTCTTCGTTGTAGTTGTAAACCTTGACGAAAATGAAGATATGTTTCGGTATCTACTATTGGCTGAGCTGAATCAGATGGGTCTACTACCGGAATAGACATAGCGCTTGCTGTTTCACTTTTGATAAAATTCTTAGCTTATTTTTACTTGTTTATCGAATAAAATAAATTCTGGTACTCCACATAAAAAAAGCTCATCGCAAATTTGGAAGAAACAATTTCCCAAGCTTTTGAGCAACCACCTGTAATGTTGGGTTTATCTCTTCTTTGGAACAAACACAACTTGCATAATACAGACGCAGGCAGGCAGATTTGGGATCATTTGTAGATGTAATTCGTTCAGAAAATTTTAATTAAACTGAATTAATAACAATATAGAAGGATGAAAGAAAACATTTGCAGAATAAGTTATAATTTCTCAATAATCTCTCTAATCGAGAATTTTAGGTTCCAAACTTTGGATAGTTATGGGATCCTCACTAACCATGCGCTGACGCTTAGAAAAAGATAATTGATCATTTGAGAAAGCGTAATGAGGTTGCAAAAACACTTGATATCAATCCAGCATGCCACAATCATGCTGTATTCTGCATCTAACACATGACTATGCTTAAGTAATGTCCACGGTTGATAAGGCTGAGAGGAGTCTACAAATTAATTTTCGAATTCAAATCTGCTCAGAACTGATCAAAATATCAACTTTTTACAATTCTGAGATTTATAACTCATTATTTAACGAAAACAAGGTATTCGATTTCATAATAAAAGAACAAAGCATTAGAAAATCCATCCAGAGCAACTCAGAACACACAGTTATCGTGTTGATTAACATCAAGACTCTCGCTGGAAGAATTATCCCTATTGAATTGGAACCATCTACCACTATTGATGAAACTAGACAAGCAATCACAGACAAAGAAGGAATTGCAAAAGACCATATACGACTCATTCACGGTGGGAAAAGCCTTGAAAACCACAAAACACTCTGTAAATATGACATCAAAAATGAAGACACTGTATACTTAGTTACAAGACTTCGAAGTTAGATCCTTTATCCATTTGTTTTATTCATTTTAATTTTTAAAATTTTTTTTGTTGAGAAAAATGCATTTGTTTATCTTGCATCTCATGCTTGTGAATTTTTATGTTGATTAATTGCTTAATTGCGATGCTTACTATTAGAGAGGTTGCTATCAACAAAAAGAGGAGTCGTTTTATCAAATTTAGGAACTAAAGGTTACTTTTTTAGAAGCTATAGTTCTATGCACACTCATAATCTCATAACAAAGCTTGATACGGTGAGGATTAACATTTCACAATCTAAAATTCAAACAATTTATCGCAAAATGACAGGTATTTGCATCCTTTGACAATCCTGGACTATTTTCAAAATTTGAAGGTGTATTTCAGGAGTTCAGTATCTTTGCTTACTCCATGATATTTCAATTAATGTAGCAATTGTACAACCAGACGACTCTAGTTCCGACAAAACGGCATAAACTAATGATTGAAGTTAATACCCCAGCGGAGAAAAATGAAAGCGATATTTCTCTCTAAAAGAAATCCTGAATAACCAGACAGATATAATGGAAAGCCTTGAAGCAAAACAAAAAAAAGCAACGAAAACTTGAAAATGCAATTCAGATCGGTCTCACTGGGTTCAAGAAAGCTGATTCTCAGCTGCAGACTGAAACTGTTTATTTCAAGCCTTCATCATAGCAAAGCATATTTGAAAACAGATGAAACCTAGTTAACAGCCTGACCGGACCAATAAGAGAAATCGACAGCCAATCCTTAGATAACCACTCCTGCATTTCCTCAAAGTACTCTGAGTATTGCTCTTGTCAAAGAATATGAGAGTGCAGGAGCAACAGCGCGATGGGGATCAGATGTCATGATCCGTCCTGATTGTCTTAACTGCCGCTCATAATAACTCTGATAACCAAAACCCGTTCAGAAAGATATATTCTCACATATGTCAGGAGTCAAGGAAGGTGAAGCATCTCTTGGGGAAATTGATGCTGAAGATGTGTTTGCACCAGAGAGTTCTATCAACCATATAGAATGAGAGAATGAGAAAACGATAAGAATTATAGTGTGAGCGTTCTGAAAAAGGCAGTTGGGAACAGACTTAGAGGCTTTCTGAATCATAACAAAATCGGAGATAAAAGGGTTATAAGTATCGGAAAGAGTACGACGTGGAAAAATTTGAGCGAGCTCAGATTAGAAAAAGTAATATTAGTGTCAGAGGTGGAAAAGCTATCGGGCCAAATCTCAGCTTGACTAACCTAGGAATACTCAGTCTTTCTGGCAATCCGGTGAGACCTGAAGTAGCAGCCTCTCCTTGAACGACTATTTCAATTTTTCAGATATTTCTCAGATTACAACACACATTTGAAGGTGATTTCGAATTATGAATATGAATGAAATTCAACGAGACAATACATAGGAGTTGTTTATCAAATTTACGATTGACCTATTAACAAAATAGCTTCTTAAAATCGGAAACGCAGTGTCCCGTTGCTCGTAGTATTTTGTGGCGTCTCGTTATTGTTGGTATTCTCATTCTCGCTATTATTATTATCCCTAGAGAATTTGACCGCGATCGGCACAACAATATACAAGATGACCGACAAAATAATCAAGCAGATTATGATTTTCAGCCTCATATTTCTCCAATACATCTGCCTTTCAAGCTGGTGCGCGCCTTTCTCGAATTGACCAGCCATCACTTTCATACTCTCACTTTTCCCTCTAACTTCCTGTGCAAATAATTAATTTGTAAACTCTCTATTGTAAAAAATCGATATTACTTCAATGTCTTGAGTGTTTTTCATCACTTGTTGAATGTTTTGATTCATCACCACCTGAATAGCATCCACATTGTGCTGTGCTTCATATAATTTATCCAATGCTTGAAGGTTGTCATATCTTAGCAGCACCGGGCTTACGATTTTTTTCGCTTGCTTAGTTATATTTTCCATATCACTGTAGTCCACTTGATTTCCTGGAACTCTGCTTTCGAGCTCTTTTTCAAGATCCTGTAGCCAAGATAAGATTAAAAACTTGTGGAAGAAATTAGATTTACGTCCATCATCGCGAAGGCATGTCTCTCTGGGTAATTGATGTTGCAAAGAGCTATGAAATTGGGAGTAAGCCCCAGAAAATCAAAAAATTTACTCAAATACGCGATATCTCGTTGATCTACTTTACAAAACCACACGCCGTTTTTTGTGTTGAGTCTCTGGCGTTCTTCGGGCTTGACCTCCATGATTTTCACCTTCGTTAAGATTCCTTGCGCTTCTGTTTTAAAGGTACTCTGATTCAATGAATAACCGAACTAATGCAATTACTTCTTGGGCTTTGTCCAAAGCGGTGCTTCCGAAAAGGTGATTGTTCGTGATGCCTGCATAAGTAAAGAATTTAATGTTTCCGCTCATTGTCCACGTGCTTTTCAGTCGCTTCTGTCAAGGTTTTTAAATTTTTTTGAAAATATTTCTTAGAATTGCAATCGTCAGATCGTATTTGGAATATTTTACAATAGCATGTCAGAAACTATTTTGATAAAGCCGTTTAACTTTTGATATGATAATTTGTTTTTTCAGTGTTTTCTAAATATAGAAGATGGCCATTGAATACGCAAGTTCAGAGAGTAGTGGTATGGAGAAATCGAACTTGCTATGTTATTCGAACGAGTGATGCAAAGCCCAATGTCTTTTAACTTCATTTTCCTTAATTCGTTGTGTGGAGAGTAACAGTACTGATATTCAAGAAATATGAGCATATTTGAATCTATTACAGAGCGATTGGACGAAAAGTCTTCACATTCATTACTTATAACTTGGCTTTTAAGGTCACCATGTAATACAATGTCATTTAGCTGAAACCTAAATGAAAGTTCCTCTAAGTACACAAGATTGCATACAGATAATTCTCGCTTTAATTGAGGGCTCTTATTTGATACCCTAAAAAATTTCAGTTAAGATTGACAGCATTTCATGGGAAAGATTCTCTCGCGAAGTCATTTAAAACAAAAGAGATAAAGAAACTTATCTGAATGAACTTCAGTTTGTATATTTGGATTATTGGAGCATCTTTAAGAATTTTAGAGACTAAAAATGCGCAATTACTTTGGATATTTTTTCAACTTCAAGTTCATATTAAAAATATGAAAGGGAATATTGACGTGTTTTTTATAATTGTCATACATTGGTGTCAATGTATTTTGCCTCGTCGTCTACATTAGCATCATGATCAATGGGATCTGGAATCATTGAAAGCATTCGCTGCGTAATCTCTTCTTGTGCCGGCGCATGTTTCGAACAGCAAAGTACTTTGAGGTCTTGTCTCGTTTTTTGCGTGAGTCCATACACCAAGCTATTCAAAAATCCGTGCATTGCTAAACACACTTTAGGGAAGACTAACAAAGCAGGATCTAGCGTCTTTGCCATTGAAAGCAAGCTCCAAACGAGGTTTGGACCCCAGCAAATGATCATTATTGCAGGATAGAGTACCAGCACAAGGGCGTCCCTAGTTTTAGCGGCAGTTCCATTAAATAAAGTTTTGAGACGGCACCCCGTTCGTAGGTAGAAATAGATGCTTAATAAGCAGCTCAGAAGTAATGGCATTCCAGAAAGCAGAAAATATGTGTAATCAAATTGTCCGACCGTCTCGTATCTACCACACTTTTGTAGGTCTGGGTTATAAACCACCAACGGAGATAGCACAACGACCAATGAAATAATTATCGGGAGATACGCTGCGAATATATAATAGTATCTCATAAGTCTGGCCGCCGGCGAGAAATCTTTGGATTCCACAGCTGTCTTCAATGCATGAGCAAATGAGACAGACCAAAAAAGTGAACTATTCCTTCCGAAAAAGGATATGAAGAATACCATTTTGCATTCACTTGTACTTGATGGTGAAAATATCAATACACTGAAGAATGCAAAGCTGACAGTGAAATCAGCAAACAGGAGAAAGAACACCATCGTGAGAAGTTGTTGTTTGTAAAATTTAGTAAACCAAAGAATAACGAGGAATGCAAAGGTAGCGGTCAATGAGAGCAACGAAGCAAAAGTGTCGGCCAATGCGGTTGGAAAGTAAGAAATGAATATTGTTTGACCACCTTGAAGTGAGATTGGAGTTGTAAAGTCTGATCCAGTGAAGAGAGAGTTGTCCATCAGGTCCTTTGCTGAGTGGGTTTTTGAAACAATGAGGCAAAGAAACTTGTTCTTTTGAACAAAATGGAACAATTAATTTAAATCAGCCCAATAAACCCGGTTTACAAAATTAAATTTACGATCCATAAAAGCATCAGTTTGCAGCAAAGGTTGCATCTTAGCAAACCTTGTAGTAATGGTCAATAGAACTCTCAAATTTATCCTCGTTGCAACTGAAACTATCCAACATTTACCTTTGCGTAGCAGCAAGGAACGAGTCTTTTATTGAGATTCCTTGACCTTTAAAGAATTAGAGTTTGTAATGTAATTCGCTTTAATTAAGGATGGAAAAAAGAAAAAATGTAGAATTTTTAGTATTATGAAGGAGCATCTAATCACCAACATTTTCCCCCTTTCTGCCTTTGAGACAATGCGCTTATGCCGCTATAAAAGTGGGATTCGGATCTCCTCTATCAGGTCAATCAAACCGATTTTGGCACTATGGAGAAAATTCAAAGGCATATCTAAATTCCTTTATAGACTTCTTCTCTTAGGCATGATTTAATCATGTTATAGCGTCATATACACTCTGATTTCCCAACATAAACTAATTGATAAAATGAATTCTCTCAGCATGCTCCTAATGAAGATTCAATGATACATTATTTTGAACTCTGTACTATTGTCCATGTTATTTTCAGTTGTTCACCGTTATTGCTAATTTGCTTGATGCGTTTTTGGTTCTCTAAATGGTTTCATACGTATGAGATTTAAAGAACTTAGATATTTGAACCAACCAAGTGATATTGTTCAGCAATGCTACTGTAATCTGAGGCATTTCTCAACCACTACACTAAAACTATCATTTTTATTCAATCTTTCGTTATATACCAAAAAACTCATATGGAGATATACTCAATAATTTCCGATCTTCTCTCAGAGTTCATCAACATAGCTTAATTCCTGAGTGACTGTGGCTTGTGGTTCCGTTTGCTGCGAGTTATC
>ENA-UOTX01001631-UOTX01001631.1-compost-metagenome-genome-assembly--contig:-NODE-1631-length-15129-cov-20.679710_pt1 | contig 15129 bp, 13 predicted proteins | sample MGYA00238143_ERZ746982 | MGnify/ENA primary metagenome ERZ746982 (study PRJEB28758, sample SAMN06268862) | compost metagenome | isolation source: single cell | place: USA: California, Emeryville, Joint... | reverse complement strand
TGAAACTTACTAAGGTTGATGAAATTCGTGAGATTTCAAGTTGGTTCAAGCAAACGCTTGATATTGCTACCCTGGGCGCCGAGTGCTCGTCTTTGTAGTTAGAAACAGCAAAAAGGTTTATCATAATATCTAGAGATTGACATAAATTGCATTATTTAGGATTATGTTTAGGATTATGTTTGGATCTGAATCAATTTCACAAAGAGTCAATGCCTCGTTTCTCTATGGATGACTAGCATTTTACTTATCTATGAAAAAAGAGAGTCTTATGACATTTGACAGTCACTTTTTAGATGTTTCTAACATTTTCCACCGCTGTTGCTCTGAATTCATTTATGGATCTTTAATGAAGTTTCTCAATCATCGAAAGACAACATCGTGATATGCCCATTAGTTAGCAAAGTTTTTGGCCACCTAGTAGGCCATTGAATACATATGATATCAATTAATGTTTCTAATCATATCGCTTTACAATTGCCGAATTGGCTCTCTTAGTTAGTTGTCTATATTTAGATTTGTTAGCAAAGGACAATGCATTTTTCGATGGAAAAGTGGGGTAGATTGGGCATTTTGGCTTCTATTCTGTAACGTCTCAAAAGATCTCATCAAACTTTACGAGTTTGTGCTGCATTTTAATGTGACTCATCATTTCATCAGAAATGAATGCAACTTTATGAATTTCTTGAACTGTTACGTTTCTGATAATACTATCTGGAAATGCTTCTGATTTGTATCCAATAATATGTGCCTTTTTAAATTTATGAGTTTTTCAGATCTTGTTTAGCGTATCTCCGATCAGATTTTTTTAAAACCAGTATGGATTTTTAAACTTCATGAAGGAAAAAAGCTTTATAACCGATTTGATTCGAATTAGAAATAATTAAAATTCAATTCAATTGTGATACTAAAGTCACTAACTACCTACTATTACTTTTATGATCACCCCTCTCAATACTACTTTTGACGAAATCTTCGGCGACCTGTTCCAAAGCCAAGATGATGGCTCCGAGCTTTTTGAAAATCTTTCCTTCAAAGAGAGCGCCTATGAGTACGTTAAACCTATTAGCCAAAAGAAGCCCACCAAACAAAAGAAATATTACTGCTACTTAGAGACTTGCAGAAAAGAATTTAATCAACTCTGCTCTCTCCAAAAACACGAAAGAATCCATAGGGGAGAAAAACCTTATGTCTGCCAATACTGCGGTCGCGCTTTCACTCAACAATCTAATTTAAAGCGCCATGAAACGCTTCACACAGGCGAAAAGCCTTACTTCTGCAGAGTTTGCCACAAAACCTTTTCGAGTGGATCTAACTTAAAACAACATGTGCAAGTTCACTATAACTCACAGGATAGAGTGAAATACTCCTGCCAAGTGTGCTCTAAGACTTACTACTATCAATCCAGCCTTCGAAAGCATATGAAAGAGGAGCACGAAGCGAACAGTCATGTGGAAATAGATATGGCAGAGACTAGTTCCACCAGTATTTACAAGGAGAAAGAAGAGAGCTTCGCGGAGTCTCACTGGAGAGAGGAAGAAGATAACTATGAAGAGTCTCAATTGACGAAGAAAGTGAAGCTTGAAGTTGGTGGCGAGGAATTCCAAAAAGCGATAGTTGAGATAAAAGTCACAAAGAAAGTGGAGGAGGTTGAAAAACTCCCTCAGAATTACATCGCATTACTTTCTAATCCAGTAGAAATGAAATTACTGCAAGAAATTGCTTTAGAGTGCGCGATAAATGGTTCAAATGCGATCGAGTCATTTGAATGGTTTAGCCGTGCGCTTTCGAGCTTTATAGACTCAGATCAAAGGATGGGAGAGTCTTTCCTTTCAATCAATTCTGGGAACGCGTTCTATGGCCAGAATAGCATTTTTCCCGGGAGGCAATGCAATAATAACCGTAAACTCGGTTATGTTGAACTGATGGTCCCAGAAGTGATTGGATTTGAAAGGCTTTTCTTCCCCGCTGAAAGAGTTTCTCCTCGAGGAACATTCTTCTAACGTGTTCCTGGAAGATGCGAATTCTTTGAGCAATCTCAGTCTATTTTTCTGGGATCGGAGGTTGAAATCTGCTATTGGATTAAAATATAATTTTTTCGCAGCTAAGAACCATATGTCCGTGTGTGTGTGAGATGCACAATGAGCGAATTTAATGGAATTCCGTTCATAATTTGATATTAACTTTTTTGTTTAACACTTTTCATTAAATCAAAACATTCAACAAAAACAACCATTGTATTTTTCCAGCCCGCCCAAGCGATAAGAAGCGCAATAAATATTAACTTCAAGTCAAGGAGTACATCATAATTGATATTGGTCAAGACCAAATTTTCTCGATTCAATTTCCTCATCTAAGAAAAAACTGTAATTACTTCACCTCTGAGCGATATAGGTTTTCAAAAGACATGCCAAGTACGAAATTTAAAATCGTTATTAAAAGTATTGTTCTGGCAAGAATTAATCACTAAGTTTACAAATTAGATTTCATGAAACTTGTCAATAAGTATGACTGTATCATCCCTGAAAAATTGTTGTCGGATTACTACGATTTGCAAGAGCTCTCAACTTCAGAACCAGATATTGAGCCCTACTACCTCACGTACTCGGCGAGGTCAGTAAGTTCCAATCAACTTTGTACAATTAGAGCATTGGACCGCCATGCACAGCTAACTATGCAGGATTATGATGCAGCTGCAACCTTATTTGTTCAAGAGCTCCTACATCTCTACCACAGAGACCCTCACACTGTTCTGCTAGATACATTTACCATCAGCCAGGGTAAAATGGCTTTTGTAACTTCAACATCGTGCAATTTCCTCAAGACTCAACAAACCAGCCAGATTGACCTCACTAAGATGATCGACAATCTCGTCAAGGACATCCACTTTTTCAGTGATGGTCTAAGGATGAGAAATATCACAAAACTACTTCGACCTGAAAGCATCTTCTACACCTCCGATCCCGAACCAACCCAATATTGTCTAAGTAACCGATACCAAGTTGCTTTACCCACAATTGACGAGAAAAAGAAACCTACCACAACGAACGCATTAGAGGAAGCAAAGACGAATGAATCCACTTCGAATTGGAAATCAGACCTGAAGGATGAGGAATTCTACACGTTAGGGCTAATGATGCTGAAACTATTAAACGGAGATCTGATTTGCAAGAAGATTGAAAACTGCCGAAGTGAATGCAGCGATGAGCAGGCTTATCATTCAGCAGTTGATGAAATATTATCCAAAGCGCCTTTGACAGAATCTCAAGCAAGAATCTTCTCGACTATGCTCCAAAGCGACGCTCATAAGCTCGAAAAGCTTGAAGAACTGCTTCAAACGGAGGGCCTAAACCAAAAGAAAGAACTCCAGAAAGTCAACGTGAATCCAAAAAATCTTCCAAACGCTATAACGGAGTTGCTAGATGATCCAAATCCGAAAGAGTCAAATGGGATCTACATCGGGGAGCTATTAGTGGGTGACGTTGGAGTACTCGCATTGAGCCAAAGCCAGCAATGGTCACATGTCACTGAGATGGATTTGACAAAAAATCTGATTAGCGATTTAGGAGCTGAAGTTTTAAGTAAGTGCGCGGTATGGAATAATCTCGAGGGCTTGTATTTGGACACTAATTCCATCGGTAGTGCAGGCGCAGTAGCATTAAGTCGAAACAGAACTTGGACAAAACTGAAGTTTTTGAGTATGATGAATAATACAATTGACGATGAAGGAGCAGCGGCGCTCAGCATGAACGACAGTTGGACTAACCTAGAGATTTTGAACCTTGAAATCAACGCTATCGGTGATGCGGGAATAGAACAACTCAGCAAAAATAGTACCTGGAAAAATTTAAAAGATCTCTATCTGAAAGACAATTCTATTACTGGAAAAGGCGCGAGCGCTCTCAGTAAAAACAACAGCTGGACGAAGCTAACCGTCCTTGAATTAAGCGGCAACAATATCGGCACTGGTGAAGATGCCGGATTTGCTCAGAACACCAGTTGGGTAAACCTAAGCTCGCTCTATTTAGACAGGAACGCAATTTCTGATAATTTCGTTATTGCTCTCAGCGAAAATAGCACTTGGAAAAATCTAGAGCTCTTGGGATTAGATGGCAATTTGATCGGTGAAGACGGCGCGAAGGCATTGAGCAAGAATATATCCTGGCAGAAACTTGAGCGGCTGAGTTTAGGCGGAAACGCTATTCGGGATAGTGGCGCTGAAGCATTAAGCAAGAATAGCTGCTGGACGAATCTAAACTACCTAAATTTGCGAGAGAATTCGATTGGTGAGAGAGGAGCAGAAGCGCTCAGCAAAAACACGAGTTGGATTAATCTCAGAGAATTTGATTTGAACACGAATAAACTTGGGGAAGCTGGAGCAGAAGCTTTGAGTAACAATTCATCTTGGGTTTGCCTTAGCATCCTACATTTGGAGGGAAATGGGATTTATGAAGGAGGTGCTACAGCACTATGCAAAAATACTCATTGGAAGGACCTGAGCGAGCTTAACCTCAAAAAGAACCCGATTAACAAGTATTCAATCGAGGCGATCAAAGCTGCTTGTAATTGGAGAAAAGAATTTAATTTAGAGTGCTAAGTTAACCTGCTCTATGAAATCCAAATAGCTAAAAGTACATCTATTCAATTTTCACAATCAGAAAGCTTGTATTAGATAACTGAGCTACATCTTTTCACAACTGTTCTTGCAATGCTTATTGCATGCAGCAGCCATCATTCAAAGCAATCAGAGTCTGGTTTTCCTCTCACTAAGGCAAGAATTCTAATGCTGAAGTATTAGAGACACCTTCAATATTTGTTAACTTGGTTTGTTTTAGGTTTGTACGATTATTTAACTGTAAAGGTTTCTATTTAGGCTATGTAGCAACTCTAAATTCATGGAATGGAATGGAATTCTTTTGTTAGTTTATTATGAAAGGAGTTTTTTCTAATTCAGGAAATCATGGTGACAGTCTATGCATAAGTAATTGCTTGCACTGTTCACACTGCCACACTTCTCGCATCTTCTAATATCTTCATTTCCAATTCCCGACACATCAATTTTTCTAATATTGAAAAGCGGTTTCGTCGGGGTGCCTTTGTTTTGGTCATCAGCAGCAGGAGGCCTGTTTCCACCAGGATTCTCAAGCTTAGTAATAGTATATTTGAACTCATAGTCGCCCCAGTCGACCTCAGGGAATATCTTCACAAGAGTCACAAGGTCCCAAGCCGAATTTGGCCTCAATATGAAATTGAAAGTCGAAGCAGGCACTCTGAAGTTCAAGAAACCTTCAGCTTTAGGAACAATGGTGAGGCTCACATGGAACTGATCCAAGGTGCTGTTAACCGCAATGTATCTGCGGACCATCGGGTTTAATTCATACACGAACGCGTTCTCGGTGTCCTCGATGGTTTCTATTTTGCCCTCTTCATTTACGACTTCAATGCCAGTTTCTTCTTTATTATCTATTTATTCAAGGAAAAACATGAGATTTCTAATTAAATCAGTTTTTTGCTTACTCTCAGTCTCTTGAGTCTTAGCGTTCTCCTGGCTCTCTAAGTCTTTAGGATCTTATTAAGAAAGAGCATTTAGTAACGTAAGAGAAGTAGGATAATCTTACCTGCAGCCTGCGTGGCGTCTGATTGAGCAGAGTGCATCGGGACGATGAAGTGAGCAAGGGCAGAGCCTGGCTTCACTTGGTGAGATGAAATATACGACTCCTTCACAACTTCGGATGGGAAAGCGAGATTGGTCGACCCAGTAGGCAAGCTTTCCTTCAAGTAGACGTAGTTTTGGTTCTCGACGATAGTAACTCCTGGAGTGCTATCGATCAGTTGGATTTCTTTAGTTTTCTCTTGGCTCTTAGTTTCTCCGATAACGTAGACAGGCAGCACAGATTTAAGAACAGTAGGTTTCGCTTCTGCTGGTTTCTCTTTGTTTTCGGCTGTGTCTTCTGCTTGCTTTTCTGTAGTAACAACTGTTTCGGGTTTCTCCGTCTTGGTGCCTCGGAATTTGCAGATGGTTTCTTGGTTAAATTGAATCTTTTTAGCTAGCTTCTCCTCGTAAAGATTGAAAAATTTAAGCGCCTCGTTTCCAGCCTCTTCCTTAGGATAACCACCATAGTAGTATCTCTTAGCATCAGCGATGTAATTCTCAATGAAAGGTCGAACCCAATCAGTGAAGTTAGCATAATTGTAGCTTGGAGGAGGCATGCTGCTGAGGTATTCGAAGACGACTGGGTTCAGCTCGCAGATAAGGAGCAGTTGACGCAGGCAAACTAAGCAGAGGTTTTCAAGGCGTCTTCTGTTAGTGATGATGATATGGAGAAGCGAGAAACAGTTTTCGTAATTCACCGTGGACTGGTAGTTGATAACAACATCATCGATGGAGTTATTTCCGTACATGCCGAATGAAGGAAGCCCATTCTTCGTGTTTTGAATGACTGGTTGAGGGTAGCCGAGAATCCATTCGATACGCTTCATCTGGAAGCTATCTTTGATGTTAAGGAAGTAAGTGATCGCCTCCAGGTAAGGTTTAGTTTCGTCGTAGTTGCATTTGTTGAGTCCTCGGAGAATTAAGATCGCCATTTGGTAAGAGAAATGTTCGTTTTCGAATGAAAAATGCTCGATCAGCACGCCAAACGCTTGAGGATCGTATTTCTCGGCCATTGTCTTCTCGAAGAAGTCAGCGCTGTCCAAGCACTTGTTGTCGTTAACGCTTAAATCGAATTGCTAAGGGTAATGAATGGGAGGTTAGCGGGAGAAAAATAAACGAAATTCATTACCTCGAGGTGAGTAAGACAAGTCTTGGGCACTTTTCCTACAGACACGCGCTTCGAGCGTCTAATCAAAATCGCGAGGGTTTGAATCAGCGGATCGAACTCAGGATTGGTATAGCGGTTGCCCATACTGTGCTTGTGCTCGGAGATTTCATTTCCAAGAGGAGATCTCTTTTCAAGGTAGAAGTCGATTAAGTAGGCAACCATCTGCTTCTGGTAGAGATATCTCACTTGTGGGGTGCCTGCAAGAGCGAAATCTCTCCAGAATTCAAAGTATTGTCCGAATTTGGTCCAGCTTTTCGCCACGTCAACCGGCATAATGTTGAGCAACATATTCAAGAAGCTCACGACCTTGTATTCGATTTCAAGAGGGCCTTTTTCGGTTGATTTTTCGATTTCTTCTTCCTTGCCCTCAAATTTCTTGAGCGAGAGGTCAAAGCCGTAGAAGGAAATGATCACGTTGATAGCGTGCAGAATGACCTGGCTCAAGTTGGAGCGAACTGTTTGACTAGGACAGGTCAGAATCAGCTCAACGGTGTATTTAATGTCCTTAAGGACAATCTTCTCAAAGAATTCGTAGGCGGATTCAGGAACGATGGTCATTAATTGCTTCATCGCATTGCAGATCTCACCAATTTGCTAATGATAACAGGATATTTTGTTAGCTTTCAAGGGAAATTCAAGATGAGAGAGATTACGCTGTTATCATTAGCTCTGGCGAGCAAAGAATAAATAAGATTTGCAAGGATTTTAATGATTGTCAGGTAGCTTTGCTTGCTGTTCTCAGGGATTTCCTTGTAGCCCTGATAGATGTAGTTAGTCACGTTCTGGCTTGTAAGCTCTGGCATCTTGATCGCATTGCTCACCTCTCGGATGAATTTGAAGAAATCTTCGTTATAGAGGTGGCGCTCGAACATGAACTTGTGATTATCCTCCCAGACTTTCTATAAAATAAGGAATTGTGTAAGATAATTCCTCTCTGTATACCATAAATAATATTAGTTACCTTATAAGCAGCAGAAGGCACGAATTTCTTGACTGCGTAGTAGTCAACCTCGTAGACTTTGTGCTCCTTGGCGTCTTTCTCGTCGGGCTGTGGAACAACGTCGTAAATTTTGTGGTTTGCGGAATTTTCAGGATTCTTAAGACCAAGATAGGTATCGAGGAATTTGCTCTCGGTCTCTTCGTGGACTATCATTTTCACAGAGTCTTTCACTACTCTTTCGTAAACAAGAATGTAAGCGTTCTTCGAATTGTCCCTCCCTGCCTTTCCCCATCCCCAGCTGTCATCGCCGGAATCAGAAGATGCTCCTCCGAAACATTCGCTCTCGATGTTTTTCACATCGAAATCGCGAATGGTCGAGTCGTTAAACTCGAGCCATTTGTTCTTGGTGTTCGCGCCTTGTTTTCGAGGATCACCTCTGTTGGTATTGATATAAGAGTAGTAATGACCGAAATCCGCAGTACCAATATGCACAACAATACCCGCCAATCTATATTCGTAGTATTCCTTTGGATGCTTCATATAAGGTCCGAGCGGCTCCTCATCTTCAGCAGTTTGTTCCTTGCCGTCCTTTTCTGAAGACTGGATCTCAGCTTCCTTTTCTTTCTGATCTCCATCTTCTTGCTCCTTCTTTGGTTGCTCATCAGCCTTCTCTTCAGCAGCGCCGCCTTTCGCTTTCTTTTCTCTAGCTTTCTGTTTCTCACGCCATTCAAGTCCATCTTGAGTGTAAGGCTCAATGTTCAGTTCATGTGGGAATTCAAGTCTGCTATTCACTTTCATGTTGACCATTGCTTCCCAATCGAAGATAATTCTCTGCAGGTGCACGATCATAACATTTGGTGGCTGAGCAATGCATGTTCGCTTTGTGGTCGACACTTTCTTCTTGCAGTTATCACAGAAATAGTCATCGATGACTTCCCCGGTGATGAACTTCTCGAGCGAGTCGTGGATAGTCTTCATGTTCTTGACTTCAAGTGACAGATTGTAGAAAGTCTCTTCTCGGCTCTTCACGTGTCCGCAGCCTGCACAGATAAGCTGCTGGCAAGTCTTTCCTCCATAGACGCTATCGAGAATATGTCTGAAAGGAGTGTTCTTGAGTCCAGTCTCAAGCTTATCGAAGATCATGTTTAAGAACTCTTGAGCATCCTGTTGAATCGACACGTTCACTGGGTTTCCTTGGAAGTCTTTGAAGGCGAAGCAGAACTCATGTGGGTTGTAGTCTTGGCGGTCGCTGAGCTCCAGGAATCCGAACATCTTTTGCAATTGGTGCAACACGTTATCGTCGATCATGTACTTATTGTCTTTATTCACGAGATTTGGCTCTTTCTTATCATCGGCCATCATAACCGCGTATCTGAAGGTGGGGGTCATGTAGAACTGCTGAAGCATAGAGTTCATGTAGCAGATGCAGCCAAGGTTCTTGAGACCCACGTAGCCCCAAAGCGATTTAGCGTCACCAGAGGGATGGTAGTTCCATGAGTTGGCCACAGGGATTTTGCCGACCAAAGCCAAGAGATCGTTCAGAAGAACATTCAAGTTTCTTTCATGGCCTCTGCAAAGTGTACCGAGAAGCTTGTAGGCAATGACTCTGGAGTCTCTTCCTTTGCATTTCACGTAATCTCTCGAAAAGTTGGTCGCGTCGACGCCTTCTGAGTAGTGAGGGAAATTGGTATCGCGGTCCGCGATGTCGAAGAGACACGAAGCGAAGATTTCGTGGACGAGATTGTGTTTTTCAGGATCACCGACCAAATCTCTAAGATGAGGCTTGACTTGAAGGATCTTTTGGCAGAGGTTCAAGAAACCGATGAGGATTTTATCGTTCACGGTAGTTCCTGAGCGTTTCTCTGTCGAATTGTGAGCCTTGAGTTGAGTAACAGTCGATTCGAGCAAGAAGTCGAAGTTGAGTGATTTATCATCTTCTTCCTCCTTATCGCCCTTGCTTTGGTAGGTTTCCTCGATCAATTTGCACAACAACTCGAAATACTGGTTGCAGTCAGCTCGTTTGTCCGATTTCGTATCAGGAAGGTTCTCTAAGCAGAGCTTGATGATATATTTGCTGAGGAAGCCGTTCTTGTAGTGCAGCGTCTCCTTGCTGACGATGTAGAACGCATGAGAGAAATACTTTCGGATATTCAAGCTCTTTGAGCAGAAGATACCCTCAAGGAGGTACTCTTTCCCATTGGAGAGCTTCTCAGGAGAGTTATCAATGTTGAAGAGGTAGTCAATGAGCGAGTTGTCATAGAGGAGAATCGCAGCGAGAATGGAGATAGAATATTCAAGGATCAGTCTATCCTCGCTCTCGAGATCTGTTGGTTTGTTAAGCAACTCGAGTCCTTGCGTGACGCAGAGCTTTACCATGTCTTTGAAGTTGATCGTTGAGAGGATATGATGACCCAAGTCACCAGACAGCTTCTCGACCAATACCAAGAAATCTGGAGTCTCTTCGATCTTTAGTTTCTCCTTCTTTCTCTCCTCAGCTTCCTTCTTCTTTGTGTCATCTTTCGACTGCTTTCGCTTATTCTCTGGAAGCTGAGCCGTAGCGTCATCCGCAGTCGAGCCTTTCTTCTCCAAATTTGGATCTTCGGAGACCAATTCGTTGCTCTTACCCTCAGTTTTAATGTAATCGTGGATGAAGTCCAGCGAGAGATGGAAGAGTCTAATGAACGAGAGATTTCGATAGAGCCCTGGGACTTTCTTCGCGAAAGTGGCAGTAAGATAGTTCTTCAAAATCTTGAGAATGAATGACAGAACATTCTTATCAAAGATGCTCAAGGAACTCGTTCCTTTCTTCGTGGTCTGATTGAAAATCTGGAACAGATGTTCGAAACCGCCGTTCTCGATGAAATCAGATCTCCATTGCTTTTTGTACTCTTGGAACTTAGGGTCATCTTTGCCGAAGAAGTCCAAGACAGACTCTTCACCAGCGTCCTTCTCATTCTCATCTTCCATTAAGAATTCGATAACGTGAAGCGTGTACAGCAGTTTGTAAATAGAGTTAGAGTCCAGGATCAAATCCCAGTTCTTTTTCTGCTGGCCACGGACGCCTTCGAGTTGAATAATCACTTTGAAGATTTCTGGAGAGGTAGGAAGTCGGTTCAGCAAGTTCCAGGCCTCAATAGCGATCTTTCCTCCGTAATCGAGGAGAGAGAAGATCATTTTGAAGTACTCTTCGCTGGTGGAGATGAAATACCTTGGGAGGTTCTTAACATCTACTTTTTCTTCCTCAATTTCGGATGGTTTCTTCAGGTCGTTTCTGTAGTGATGCGAGGCTAAGTTGTTCCAGACGACATGAGAGCGCTGCTTGCAAGCAGAATAATAAAACTCGAGGAAGTTATCCTGAGTAAGGAACCCGTCGCGATCGGAGTCGTATTGAGCGAACACTTCTTTGACTCTTCTGTCATCGCCTTGACAGTTATCGTTTGTGCAGGAATGAATGAACGCGGCGCAGCCATCAGGACTCATTTTACCGTTCTCAGAGAACATCTCGAACCAATCGATGAAAATCTTCTTGGCCGCAGGGTTCATAGAACCGTCAGGCATGAGAAGATTGGCTTGTGGGATAGGAGGGGTTGGTCTCTTTGCAGCAGTCAAAGTTTCTCCGTTTCGGATTCTGATGTCTCCGAGTGTTTTACCATTCTCATTGTCTTTGATTTCCTTTGTTTGGTATCTCAGGAGCTTGACTTGATCCCATGACGCCTGGATCTGCTTCGCAATCTCGACTCTGAGTTCGTAGACCGTGATGTTACTGTAAACTCTCAATTCGACCTTCTTTGGCACTGTGCTGCCCGAGGTAATATCATTTGTGACCGAGAAACTGAGCAGCTCTCCTTTGACAAGGGAACTGTGAGATTTGAGATTTCCGACACCTTTCTTCTCAGACTCGTCCATCAGAGACTTGATCAACAGGAGACAGCGGAGGATGCTCTTTGTAAGAGCCTGCTCTGAGTAAGAATCGCGATGAGCAAGGATATGGTTGAGTTTCTTTATGCAGTTGTTGAGGAACTCGTGGTTGAGCTCGACGTTTTTCGACTCGAGTTCTTCGCCCACGCTCGTATAGAGTTTATTGAGAAACTCAAGAGCTTTTTCAATGACTTCTTCATTGTCTGTTTGTAGAATGACCTCCCAGATGGAGTTGATACCCTCGAGTTGGGAAGGGAAGACCAATGTTTTGAATTCAAAATCACCCTCAGCATTCTTTTTGCGATCTTCGTAATTGTATGAGTACGAAGCATAGATCGTGCCGTTGACATCGGTGTAAGTGGTTGAGTAGCTAGCCTTCTCGTCAGAAGTGGAAGAAGTAGCACCCTTAACCAGCTTGCCGAGCTTCTCGTTGATTAGCAAGAAGATATTTCTGAAGCACTTGAATCCTTCAGACGTCATTCGCTTGCTTTCTTCATCATCAGTCATTTTCTCCTTGAAGAACTGGATCAAATCCTCAATGCTCATAGGGAAAGTCGCCTTGGACTCCGTTGAGTCTTTGAGCCATTTGTAGAGGACGTCTCGCTCTGCTTTAGTGAAAGAGTTGTTCACAACGGTGTCCCAGATGTCGCGGAGGAGATTGAAGGTTAGATTAACCTCTGAACTGCTGTTGCTTAGGACTAATGAGTTTTAAAACGTCATTCAAATGCGAAATTTGTTAATATTCTTACCGAAGTGAATAAAAGCGAGTCTCTCAGCAATATGAGTCACGTATGTGTTGTTATCACCAGTAATCTTATCGAGGTCTTCTTCAGCGTAGTCTGCTGGCAGTTTCGACTTGATCTTCGCCTTGAACTCCTTGAGGTTATGAATTAAAGTTTTCAAGAGCCCTTTCTCAGAAACCAAGTGATCGAGGCAGGTTGTCTTGGTATATTGCTCAGTGGCTGTTGGACTGCTTGGATAAGTATCGATGAGTTTCTTCATGATTTTGATAGAAGAGAGGACTGAAACCTCCTTCTCGATGTTCTCAATGCAGTCCAAGAGGACCTGGAAGCGTTCCTCTCTGAGCTCCCAGCCTTTCATAATATCACAGAAACGGTTCAGCGCGAGGTCAGAAATGTTAGACGAAGATGACGGCTTGGCTTCAGTGATGATGTTCCAGTAGAAATCGCAGGTCTTTTTCACAAAAGCTACCGGACGAACAGAATAACGACCGAGCTCGTAAACAAGGTCAATTTCTTCAGGGATAATCTCGCTTGGAGGTATTTCCGAGATTTTGGCAATGAGGAATTCGAGGTGCTCGGCCTTGAAGTGAAGAGCGATATCTGACAACACCTTATAAACAGCGAGTTTAGCTTCTTTGTCGCCTTTTTGCGTGGAGCTCCAGACAAGCTCGAATTGGTCTTGTTCGACGGCGTTTTCGCTGATCATATGCTTCAAGAAGTCAGCGGAGCGCTGGATCATGGAAACATGTCCTCTTTTTCCGTAGATCTTGTCGAAAATCTCATATTTTTTGATAACATTATTCTAACAAAAATTTGCAAAAATACCGATTAATTAGCTAATTAACAAACATAACTTTACCAAGTAAGCATTGGTGAGGAATTTCGTGTTTCCGTACTTGATTTGCTTGATGATGTCGAGGATCGACTTGATACCTTGGAGTTTTCGCTCTAAGAAATCGGTTTCAAAACACATCAATGAGATTTCAAGGTTGAAGGTCTCGATCATCTCCTGCTTTTCTGGAATCGAGTACACTCTTTTGAGGAGCAAATCGAACGCATTGGTGATGCTCTCAATCTTTTCTTTAGAGAAGTTTCTAATATTAGAGTCAGGACTCTTTAAGACGCTCTCCCAGACAGCTTTCTTTAGTTTTGGAATGTACTCCAAGGCGAACTCGCGGTGGAAAACCGAATGGCAGTTGCCGACAAGGCCTGAGTAGATGCTGACGATGTCAATAGGAGCCCATTTGGTTTTGTCGGAGATTCTCTCGAGAATCTTATCAAACAGTCCCATGTTTCCGAGTTTGTTTAAGAGATTGATCAAGAAAACGGATCGACAGTAGCCTTGTCTGGTGATGCAATAGATTCGCTGTTGATTCACATCGAGATTGTAAATAGTGTCATTTGAATCCTCGATCTGTGGATCGTCATTTGAGCTGCTGCTTGCCATGTAAAGCTTCTTTGCCATGCGGTTACGTCTAAGAAAATGATTTTATCAATCTTTGTTACATACGAAAGAAAATTACGGTTGGATTCTTGGGTTTGTGACCGTAAGCCATTCGTCATATCGTGAGGACCATCCGGAGAATCTTCGGCCTTCTTGGTCGATTTTGTCTCCGTCCTCATCAAAGACTCTATATCCGACGAGGACTGACTTAACTTCCATACCGTCGATTTCTTCAGTGTTTATGTCGAGCACGGTCGAGTTGTACCAAACGTTCGAGGTGTCGCAAACGTCGATGATATCACCGATTTTGATGCCTAGTCTCCATTCGTAGTCTGGAGTTTTGGATTTGAAAGGCATTATCTCATTCACGCTCACGGTTTTATCCAAGTATCTTAAAATATCAGCATTCAGCCATTTTGGAATGTTAAATGAATTCATTCTACCTGTTGAAAGTTTCCTTCTCATTCAAGAAACCGATCTTCAAATGACTGTCAAGAACGTGAAGCACCTTTGCTCGGGACCATGTGATTTTTTTGTGAGTTGACTCGATTTTCAAGCAATCGACGAGATCTCCTTGTTTAAGAGAAGCCACCCATTCAACTTGCTCTTTTGACGGCTCTCTCATGAAGGCAGCCTAAAAGAAATTCGTTAGCTGAGAGTTGAGAAAGCGGAACTGTTACTAGTGATGATGCTGTGATTTCTTCTTGGTCGTTGGTCTTGTAGTAGGCTCTAGCTGGGTCGATAAGCACTCTCGCCATCTCAGCAAGCTTGACGTTGTCTTCTGGCATCGCTTTCATCCAGAAGAGGAGCATCTCTTCGAAGATTTGGTTCACCATTTTGAGAACTTCCTTGGAATTGAAGACTCGGGTGTTGATGAAGTTCTTGGCAGTGGTGGCAAAGAACTCATTGAAGAACCAATTCTTTATGGCTTTGTCTCCGAAAAATTCGTCGTAGTTTTTGCTGGCATTCAATTCCTGGAGAAAGTTGAGGATTCTAACGATATCGGGAATGGTTTCTTCTTCGTTATGGGAGCTGAGCATATAGATCTTCTCCTTGGTGGTCTTCCATTGGTCTTGAGAGAATCTGTCTTTGAAAGAGGTAGGTATTGTACCTTCAGAGGTTTTCTGTTCAGACATTGGAGCTTGGATTTATATATTTTGTTTGCAAGTGATTATAAAACTTTGTTTCAGAAAGCAAATAGATACACGGATTTATTTTATAAAATCAACTAATCTTGACATTATGTATCAGAATTACAAAACTGGA
>ENA-UOTX01001630-UOTX01001630.1-compost-metagenome-genome-assembly--contig:-NODE-1630-length-15140-cov-5.319923_pt1 | contig 15140 bp, 6 predicted proteins | sample MGYA00238143_ERZ746982 | MGnify/ENA primary metagenome ERZ746982 (study PRJEB28758, sample SAMN06268862) | compost metagenome | isolation source: single cell | place: USA: California, Emeryville, Joint... | reverse complement strand
CCAGGTGTAATTTTGGATGAAAGATACTGGGCAGATTACGAAACTGCCAATCCATATGAGAAGAGTAAATACGCAGCTGAGAAGGAAGCGTGGAAGATTTATGAAGAGAACAAGGACAAAATTGAACTCGCTGTGATAAATCCTGGATTTATCATAGGACCAGTCATGTCAAAGAATGTGTCTGGATCTCCGGGGATGTTCATTCGCATGATGAATAACGACCTACCTGGAATTCCAAAAATGAGCTTCGCTTGTGTAGATGTCCGCGATGTTGCTCGTGCACATGTGTTAGCCTTGGAAAATCCTAATGCTACAGGAAACAGATTCATTGTTGCGTCAAAATCCTATTGGATGCTTGAAGTGGCTCAAGTTCTTGAGAAAGAATTCAAACCACAAGGATATAAGATTTCGACTCGTGCTATTGGAAAATGTCCTCTCCATTTGGCTTCTTTATGGGATCGTCAAGTGAGGTTGCTGATGGATTACATTGGATATGAGTCGCGAGTTAACAATCAGAAAAGCATTGATGTTCTGGGCATTAAATACATTGATCCAGAGGAGAGCATAAAAGCAATGGCTTATGCTCTAATTGAGATTGGATCTGTGAAAGACCTTAGGAATAAGAAGAAGTAGACCTAATCCAATAATAAAGACAACTTAAGAGAGCTAGCTATCACATATATTGGCCTTGAATAAGAATTCGAATTTATCAATAGTTTGTTATGTAATTCAAATTCCTGTCAAATAGGGATGGATGATTATCTTAGTATGCGATTATAATCATGATAACACAATCACGAATTTTTCTAACAAACATCGGCGAGCTATTTGATATAATTTTCTCTTCAAGAAAAAATTGCAAGGCTCTAAGGTTAAAATACTCTGTATTCGATCAATTACGCGATACCTTTGACCACTAGAGATACACATGCAAACTCTTTATGAATAAAATGAGGATTCATGTTTTAGCTGATAATGTAAAATTTCAACGAACTCATCATCCACTCTAAGAAATCTTTCAAAAAATATAAACCTCCTATCACATCTGATTCCTTGCTTTGCTAGGTGAGTGGCAACTGAAAAGAAAACCAAAAAAACACTCGAAAATCAGGAGATTTAGGATTAAGATAGAAGAAGCTTGTTAGTTTTCGCGAATGACGCCAGAGAAGATTGGGGTAAATTACATTTCAAACGCATTTTGTTCCCAGAGGCTTTCCGGTAAGTTCAACAGACATTTTAAGAAATGAAGTTATACTCTTATTCTGTGTGTATGTGTTTAATAGTCGAGTATTTCAGGTTCAGCCAATCATATTCAAATTTTTAAAACCTGCCCCTACTCTTCAGTACTCTTCAATTTGAAGCACGCGATATATGCAGATGTGTAATTGCCATTGTTCGTATTGTATGAGGTGGAAGACATTTTCGAATAAGTAGCCTTCTTTTCAACAAAATTGAACTTTCAATGAATCTTCGAGATCCGTTCGCTAGTCAGGAGTCACTGCAAGTAGTCTATTTGCCTTGTCCAGGAATCACTAAAAAATCCATTTTAAGGAGTCACTGAATGGTGTTTTTAAGCTCGTTTCAAATTTTAAAATAATAATATCCAAAATTTAATTTAACACAAATTAGACAAATGGTAGATTCGAGCAAGCAATTAGTTCTGGTAACGGGGGCCACTGGGTACCTCGCAGGGTTCGTGATTAAAGACTTACTCCAATCAGGCTATCGAGTTAGAGGAACTGTCAGAAAAGTCGCAGACAAACAAAAATATGAACATCTAATTAAGCTTCCTGGCGCTTCTTCAGAAACTCTCGAATTTGTCGAAGCGGAACTCAGCAATCCTCAAGGATGGGAAGAAGCTTGCAAAGGTTGTGCATTTGTTATGCACGTAGCCTCTCCAGTTCTCATTGACGTTCCTAAAAATTACATGGAGCTAATCGTAAACCCAGCCGTAGAAGGAACTAGAAACGTGTTGAATGCTGCCCTTAAAGCAGGAGTTAAAAAAGTCGTGGTGACTTCAAGTCTAGCTGCAATTGAACCAGGACCCAAAAAAGCGGTGCCAGGTGTAATCTTGGATGAATCTTACTGGGCGGACTATGAAACTGCAAACCCCTATGAAAAGAGTAAATACGCAGCTGAGAAGGAAGCGTGGAGGATTTATGAAGAGAACAAAGACAAAATTGAAGTCGCTGTAATTAACCCTGGATTTGTAGTCGGGCCAGTCATGTCAAAGAACGTGTCTGCATCTCCAACTATGATAATCCGGATCATGAATAACAGTATGCCTGGAATTCCAAAATTGAGTGTGCCTTTTGTCGACGTTCGTGATGTGGCTCGTGCACATGTTCTGGCTTTAGAAAACCCTAACGCTACCGGAAAGAGATTCATTCTTGCAGCAAAAACTATTTGGATGCTTGAAGCGGCCCAGATACTTGCAAAAGAGTTCGAACCACAAGGGTTCAAAATCCCAACTAAAACTTTAGGGAAATGCCCTATCTACATAGCGTCACTGTGGGACCCTCAAGCGCGACTGTTGCTGAATTATATCGGATACCATATACGTGTCAACAATCAGAGAAGCATTGATGTGCTTGGGTTGAAATATACTGATGTGGAGGAGAGTCTTAAAACAATGGCTTATGCTCTGATCGAGGTTGGAACCGTGAAAGATAAAAGGAAGAAAAATTAAATTTCATTAAGCTAGTGAGAGAGTGAGTAAGCGAGCGAGTGAGTGAGCCTATTTATCTGTTGATAATTTACTAAAATATTCATTTCGGCAAGAGTGCCTTGTTCGAGATTTGAAAAGTAAAGCTCCGAGGTTTTGTTTTCATGGATTCACTCTTTCAATCAGTCTAACAGGAAATGAAAAAAAGCGCGAATTAAGATGATTAATACGAAGATGACATTTTTCGCACCAATTTTTGATTGGCAACAATATCAGCCTGGCAACATTAGCAGCAATCAGATACATAGCTTGTATCTGAACAAAAAAATAAATAAATCAAATAATGATTTATTTGTTCTTCAAAAAATCCACAATTGAATTTGGAAGATAAGCACTACTGCGTGAAAACATTTAATCAAGTTTGTCTCATTAAAAAGAAACTTTTTTCTTCCTTTTGCCACAATTTTTTTTTTTTGCTTTCATAATAACATTATCCACAAGCAATATTACACTCTCATTCTCGCTACCCAATAACGTGAGTAAATCTAAAAATGTCGAAGTCTTCCTTACTCCCAAATATGAAATTACTGAAGTAATCAGTCACTTCGGATCTCTGCGTAAAATGTTTTCAAATCAAATTCGGAATTGTTCTTTTTATTGATTTTACGTTAAAATTGGATTTCAAAGAAGAAAAATCTTTGATACAGAGGAGAGTATTAAAGCAACGGCTTATTCTTTGCTTGAGATGGGAATCGTGAAAGATAAAAGAAAAAAAGATTAAAAAGGAGTTAGATCTCTTAAATATATGATTTCAGAGGAAGATGCGTTCATTGGTAAGTCAAGAAAATATGAAAGACCAGTTTTAGTCATAGATTCCTCCTAATGATAAAAAATACCATATATAAAAGGTCGCTCTTCGCAAAAATTCCTCTATCGATCGGATTTGATAAAAAGAAAAATATTAAGTACTTCGAAATCGACAATAATTAGTATCTTTGAACATTTCTTGCAGTTTCCGTCAATTTTCAAGAACCCGGTCTAATTAGTTTACTTACGTGGTCTTCATAATCAAAATTAATTCTACTAATGACTGAATTAAATCATAATGGATATGTTCCAAAATGGGAATTTTCTCCAGAGTTTCCTGAGTCACCAACGAGCTTTCTAATAGAAAGTAATTGAGCCTAGTTGGGTTTAAGCGTCAAACTTACCGACAAGAACAAATTTCAAATCATCGTTATTTCCAGCTTTAAGAATCTTCTCTTTCGAACCTCATTTGCAGTATTATGAGGCTATTCATCATTATCCAACAGAAAAGAGCAATTAGAGCTGAGTTTGGGTTTTATTCGCCTCCAGTAAGAAGACCTTTGATAGCAGATATTGAGAAATAACTGTATCAATTTAAATTCAAAGCATCGGATAATCGGCTCAGGAAGTTTCTTCACCTGCTCTTTCTCTCAGAAATGCTCATCAAGCAACTCTCAGATTGAAATTCTAACAACGCAAACCCTGAGACACTTTTTACCTTGAATCACCTTCGAGGAAGTTAAATTTCTTGTTACAAGAGTCTCTAATATCTTGAATCATCCATTTACAATAAGCTTGAATTGTTAATTAATTATTTTAGATTCAAACTTTTTACACGTAGCATGTTAAAAAAAGTATTTCTCTTCTGTGTGCTTCTGAACGTGGTATTATGCCAATACCCATACGTCCTTCAAAAGAACACGTTTCCTCATCTGTTCGTTTTAACAGAGTCCTACCCAAACCTCACTGTTCATTTGGACTACTATTTCGAAGGATTTAACCTATCCTATAATTTTGCTCCACCTCCTTTCGAGGCAACGTACGTGCATCCTTTCCGCGAGTCATTCCACATGGATGCCATCGAGCAAATTCAACACACTTCAGCAAGAATAAACGGAAAGCAACCCCAATATGCTATCCTGAAAGACAATAAAGTCATCACGTTGTACTTAGAGGATGATTTAGAGAAACACTATTATCCTCTATCATCAGTCTCAGAGACCATTTTATGCTTCGATCTCCTTGCGACTCACGACGCGAATTCTCTGTTCTTGCTCTGTCATGATTCTAAAGCGAAAAACACTAGCATTGTGTATCGCGTTTCAGTCAAGGATGGAAAGATCGTCGAAACTCACTATTTTGATGAGGCTTTTGTCGGTGACGGCGCATTTACGGAGCGGCAATTTAAAGATGGACATGTGGATATCGATTCGAATTATACGCTGATCTTCTATTTCTATCTGTTCTCACTAAACCGACAGAGTCAAGAGTGGTTGATTCAAGAATTCATCTATTCTGAAAGCGACCAGCTGACATTCAAAGGAAATAATTACACGAGTACCTCTTCCGTGAATAACACCTTAGAAAATCTCTACGTCACTGATTTCGTTGGTTTCGAGAAGAGTTTAGTTCTCTATGACCATCACGAGAAGGCCTTGATCAACTTCAACAAGAAGACTATCCTCTCATCGATATCGTTGCTGAATTTATCAAGATCGGGCCTCGTTGGTTCCAAATCTGCCGAATTAATAGCGATGAGCGGTGATGTGAGATACTCGGATTTCCAGGAGCAAGTCCTGCTTAATTTTGGTAACACCGTCTATCACTTCTCCATTACAAGTGAAGGAGACATCGTCGAAGAAAATGCATACATTGCGGTGCATTGCGAGACAGCTGATTTTGCTGCTTATAAAAATAACGAGATTTACATCGTTGGGACGCATAAAGGAGAAAACCGGCTTATGGTCTATGAAGTAGGTTCCACTCATTACCCCGTCTTCATAACGGCTGAGCAGCAATACTCCCGTAAGAGCCATATTCTGTTCCCATATCAAGAGGATACTGGATTCTTTAGAGCCAATAATTTGGACATCACATTCTTTAAACGCAACCCTCAGGACCTCAAAATCAATCAGAGTTGGGTTGACAAAACGAAGAGCTATGAGCTCGTTGTAACAAGTCACAATTCTTTTGCTCAAGAGGCGAGCACCTATTTTGAAAAAACTGCGGTGCTTAAAATACCGTTCAAGGTTATTTTTAGAAAATCTAACGATAAGAGTGTAGAAGTGCTGGAGAGACCCTATTTGAACACGGTTATACATCATCCTGGTGTACACACCGTTGATTTAGACAAAATTTTCCATGGTCCTGCGCTGAATTACACAGTTGATGGAATCGACAAGTGGAAAGTCAAAAACACTAAAGACTTTACCCCCACTTTGGGAACGAATTCTATCCGCACGCTTGTTGACAGTAACATAATAGGCGATTTGATTATCTTCCAAGAGACTCCCTCTTCTAACGGAACGAAGATTCGAGTGTACATCGGAGAAAATATAGATGGTGACAGCCTGACCCAAACTTTCTTAACTGAATTTAGCACTGAATCTCCAGTTACCTCAATCTACGCGAAATACTTCCCAAATGTCCTTTTCCTGACTCACCCGCGCCGTTCTTCCGATCCAGTGTCGCATGCAGACACTAAATTATACTCGGTTAACCTCAGAAACGGAACGCAATCATTTGGAAAAGTCGTAGAGCTGACCTCTCCAACGCTCTCGTTCCATAACTGCAGCCAGCTCCACTTCTCGGAGGATCCTTTCTATCCGAATCATATCTTCTGTCTTAACTCTGAGCGCCAAGAAATAGTTGTATACAGTTGCGAATTCAATTATTTAACTCTCGAAATCGAGCAAAGGTACAAAGTGTCTCAGCTTTCTCTGAACGCTCAGCACAAGACGCTCGTTGCTCTTAGCACTCACAGTGAGTTCAGTGGAGTCTTAGTGCTCAAATTCGGGACCATCAATTCAGATCTCGAATTCTTCTCCTGGGAACTGAACCGCACAGTGTCAAGAATGTACATTGGGACAAGTTATTACGCTCTTCAAGGCGAGAAGCTACTTACTATTGATTATTCTCAGATGATTATCAACGTTTATGACTTATGCCACCTGAAAGGCATTGATTCCAAAAAGGCCGCCTCGATGCGTGATAAAGACCACGGCATTACTGGCAATTACCACCACACACTTGACCTCTTCGGTTGTCGGTTTATGGGAGGCTCAATCTTCACGCCTCGAGAATCCGATCATTTCTACATCAAAGCGCACTGTCCTACATCCAATCTCACTCAGCTGCTTGTGTATTCTCTTAAAGACGATAATTATGAGTATCTCGTGACTTCATTCCCTATTGAGAATAACAAATCCCATTTCTCTCAAATATCCGTCACGGGAGGTCTTTTCGACACATCAGCTGACAAATACGACCTGATTTCCGTTAATATCGACGGAGATATTTACTACCACGCCGTATATTATTATCCGCATGTAGTTCTCAATTCTTCCCTTCTTAACCTCACCGAAAAGGTGAACACTTTCCATATCAGCATCACCGCCGCAAGCACTCTATCGCAGGAGGCCGTTCCAATACCTTTGATTCTTTATGTGGCGAAATTCCAAACCGAAATCACGAATAAAGGTACAAACCACTCCGAATTATTGCCGTTGGGTTCTTATTTAAACCATCATGAGGCTCATATCGTCTGCTTCGGTTTCGACCCCAGCCATCTGTGGCAAGGAAATGTGCTGGAAATAACACACAGAATCGAGCTGCCGGAACAAAATAGAAGCGATTTCGATTTAAAATGGCAAGTGTCTGAAAGATACAAGGTGTATAACAAACTATTCGAACGAATCTCCTTCCAAGCCTATGACGCCTTAGATCTTAAAATCAAAGGGAACCATATTTACTATTTGTCAAGCAACGAGATCACCATCGCTCCGCTATCCGACCCAGAAAGGTCTTCTGCTGTGCTATCACTCGGACCTGGGGCCAATTTGCACGGTATTCATATCTGCGATAAAGAGGACTGCATTGTAGGAATCTCATCTCGCGATCGTATTAACTACTATGTCTCAGCCTATACCATCAGCAACACCAAAACCATCACTCACGTGGGAGATATCAAATCGAAGCGCCAACCAAGCACGCTTGCTATCTCTAGCGACGGATTAGTTTTCACGGTTACAAACTACAATCCTGCTTATAACCTAATGGATACCTTCGTTGCAGTGTTTGACATCAAGAACCTCCAAAGGAACTGGAGTTTCGCCTTCCAACACATTAATTTCATGACCACTGAAGGCGATCCAATTGGGTTCCAGGACATCATTGCCATCAAATCCAGCAAGCAAGGCGAATACTTACTCTTCATTACAAACAACGCCACAGGCCTCATGGGATGCAAGGTAACTGTTTCCGAAAACGTGGATGGTTACAATATGATGAGCTGCCAAGAATACAATTTCAACCAGATGATCAAGAATGATTTAGTGTCAGATGATGCCCCTTACTGGCACCAGCTTAAGTTTATAGAAACTGTTAGCACTACCCAAAACACAGATGATGCTGTCTACAGATTGCTGGTTTCAGGCTTGAATACTCCTATCTATATTGTAGAGGTTTCTTTCGCTAAAGAGATTAAGATAATCCAAGGGTTTATCAACTATCATCAGACAGGAACTCAAGTCGAGGTGGCTGTTAGTAAAGAATATGTAGTTTCATATGTTACCAATGAGTTGCATAGTCGCTTTGGTACCGAAAGAAACAGCTATATTTATCTTTATCAACTGAGAGGTGGAGATGTGATAAAAATGGCTGATGATTCTTGGACGCTAGAAGAAGCCCTTGTTCGTATGCCAGTAAACTATCGAGGTATCCATGAGGTTTCTGCTTTGGACATCGATCCCGTGAATAATACTGTTTTCATCCTTGATAAGGTGACTTCGCAGGTGTCTGTCAACCAAATCGCTCCAAATGCAACGATCTGCATCCACGAGAACAGAACTCTCCCCGGAGATCTTGAATACGACTTTATGCTGGTCGCAAGTAATGATTTGAACTCTCAGCAATTCAAATGGCGTGTCACCAGATCAGGAGCCAGTGATCAGCCAGGTAACAACCCAGGCCAAACAGGAGGCAAGTCATTTTGGAAAATATTCCTCGTATTGCTTGGCTTGATTGTAGTTATTCTAATCTGTGCTGTTTATATCCGCAACAGATACAAAGCAAGAAGCAGACCTTCAAGAGCAGCTAGCAATGCTGACGATAATGCAAATGAAATTGAACCAGCATCCTCTTATAGACCTCTTCAAGAGCTATAAGAGAATCAGATTAAGCATTTAGATAGATAATACATAAACTGTTAAGGAAAATGTTATCTAATCACAGAATTGCGTGTCATATTTGAAAATCAATCTTTCGACAAAGAGTAGATAACAAATTCGTAAATTCGAAGTCATATTTGATGATTACATAGAGAAAATCTAAAATATTCAAATAAATCCCACAGGTGGTATATCAGAGGCTTAGTGAGTGCGTTATGTAATATTTGAACGAAACTATTGAATTCGCTCCATTATCTGGTTCACAATTTATCAAGGAAATTTTGACAGAATCAAATTAACTGAACTTCATTGCTAAATGGAGAAACCTCGAGAATTTTAATTCACAACAAAACTTAGGTTTAAACTGAAATATTCACGAATTCCTCTCAAAACAAAGAGAAAGATAGTTCTGTTGTAGTCATGCAACTCTGCTTAGCCATTCCTCATAACATTCATCTTAATACCATCAACTAGTTCAGATCATTATATATCGTCAATCCATAATATTGAGAAAAATAAGAATAGAAAAAAATACTAATAACGAAATGACGACACTTTGTGATACAGAGGAAATCTGTAAAAGGAATAAAATAACTCAAAGGGGGTTTTTCTAAATAAAGTGAGAATAATGAGGGAAGTTTAACTAAAAAGTCGTTCAACAAACCAACGTAGAAGGTGGCAAAAATAATCATGCATTGAAGACAACGGCTTATACAGCAAGCATTTAATGTAGAGTACGTATTTGTTAAATTTTCTTTCTAATGGCCACCATTGGTCGAAGTTTTCACCTCTTTAGAAAAATAACACTAGGAGGCAGAACGAAATAACTATCCCTGGTATGAAAGCTGATCCGAGATTTAAATGCAGGATCTGGTTAATCTTCGTTGAGGAACTATTAGTGCAATGTGAGAAATTAGTTTCGTTTCCATATTTGCAATCCGATTCGTTTCCACCTCTATAATTTGTCTCATTATTTCCTTCAAGATAGTCTTCCTTTAATGAGGCAGCTTCACTATTGTCTTCATTTGTTCGGTTTGTTTCGAGTTTATAATCAGTTTGTACGATTATATTATCATTATTTAATTGCTGTAAGGTGGCATCCTGAGGAGTGCTCGGTTTTGAGGCGACTTGAGCTGCTAGGCAGCACAGAGCGAGCGTAAGCACTGGGAGGAGGAGGAGTTTGCCCATTTGTTAAGTGAGAACCCTGTGTTATGTGAGAGAATTCAGTTATCAAATTGTGAAACCAATATATTGATTGAGATTATACAACTGTTATTTTATACAAAATGCCTTTTCACTTTGGAATTTATTTTATTTTGAGAAACGACAAGCGTCTTACGCTGTCTAGGCTCTGAGCCACGCTGAAGGATAGAGGGATTGAAGATTTTTTCGAAAGTTTAATTCTAACTCTATACATCTAATATCTGAAAAAAAGTGTGAAAATATCAGCATAACTGCTAGTTCATACGGAGTCTTAAAGGTGATAAGAAGAATTATGGAGAATTCGTTCAAGAAAGCGAAAACGCTATTTCAATTCTATTGGTATTTTTCTCGTCTACTTTGGCATTGGAAAGGGGGAAAAATTTGTTAAGGAAATAGCCCCGATTTGTAAGAACTTTCAGAAATATCCCGGTTGTTTGATCAAATCTCCATTGAGATATTGCGTTTCACAAACAACCACGAAATTTGGTCAAATTATCAATAATAAATTTAAATTCAGAAGTTGACATATGGTTTGATGCGCAAATGATTTTCGTTGAAAACCCAGGATAGGGTGAATGTAGAAAAGTAAATGTGCATAGGTCGCGATGAAAACAAGCATGTTAGCTTCGTGAGGAGTTGGAGCAGAACGATAAATATTCATTTTTCTTAATACCTTAAGCATAAAACCTAAAGGTTGAATCCTTTAAAATTCCTTGCATCCTATAGACGTTCGGGATTTCTTCCATTTCTTTTCGTTTCTTTCTTAATAGCATGCATTTTGAGAAGCATGCATGCTCTTAGAGTTTGCTCAAGAGTATTGTAGGTTGATATTGGAAGATTGATTGAATGTTAGGATTTCACAGGCTTAGCAAATTCAATGTATGGGCTGGCCTTTCTCTCTTAAGCTTTCCAACAACATCACATTGTAACCAAATAACTCTTTATTGAGAATTGGTCGTTTGACTTAACAATGAGCGAGTTCATATCACAAAACTGACTCTCCAATTGGTTTTTACTCGCAAAAATCAGTTTTAATCTATTCTTCATTTTGCATCCAGCAATTCACAAGATTCGAATGAACTTATCTGCGGAGTGTTCAAACCTGATGCAAATCGAAAGCAGATTTCATCCTGCTTTGAAGCAAAAATATTATTCGCTCTATTCGTATAAAATGATCAGAAAGCGAAAAATTCATGAGCCCCATTGCTTCACTCTCTTCTTTACACTTTACTCATCCATCTTCTGCAAAGCATATTTCAGCTGAAATAATGGCGAATTCGATGTTTTTCGAGAAGAACTTTCAGTTAATTTGATCAGTTTTAGACGATTTACACACAAAAAAAGTAGTCTATATAAATTTCAAATACTTTTGCCACTTACAATCGTTAGCTAAATCAGATAAACGCAAAAACAAAAAGAGTCACTTTGAGACTATCTTCAAAATCTAAATTTTAATATATTATCTTAGTTTAGTTCCGTTTTCTGCTGGCAAGCGGATCTAAATCAAATAATGTTTAGACTAAATCACAAATAAAACACTTACTTATAAGAAAATGGTTAGCCCACCACTGCTTATTCAGCAGAAATTTCATTGGTAAACGATGCTATGTCCAGCCCTTCTCTTTTCAATCTGATGTCTATTGAATTCATATCGGCCTCTGCAGCCAATATATTTTCAAATAAATCCCAAGCATTGCTAGTGTCAATTCTCAGCGGCTCGATAAATCTATCAGAGTAAAAAGTGAGCTTCAGATCCTGAACGAAATCTCGCCAGTCAGCGAAAGCTAACAGAACATATCTCCCAGGCTCGAGTACCACTTCGATAGTGTTACACTTCAGCCCTTGAGTGATATTACTAGCAACAAACTGATAATTCAGATTCCCATCTGATTTCACAAGTATCATTCGCATATTCGCGTATGTGTAATTCGGATCGTTTTGGAAATAAATCTTATCGAGCTGATTCGCTGTGATGAACCCATGAGTAGTTTTTGTAATTGTAAATTTAACTGCGCTGAAAGCATTTTTAACGTGGCGCACTGGGATCACCGTATAGTCATAAAAATCGCAGATTTTGCAAATCACAACTGATTCGAATAGCTCTCTGAACTCTTCTAGTGGTAGGAGCAGTGTTTTCTCATTGGATATCAAGCTTGCTGCGATATTTTGAGTCAGAGTGGTGTAAATCTTCTCAGATTGCTTCAACAGAGGCGAGTCTGAATTGAACTCGGACCAAGGATTGCGAATTTGAATGCAGAGACCCGCCTCTCCGTCAATGACATTGACCACCGTGTAGCAAAACTCAACTCTGAGTGAAACCTCCTCAAGCTTGGCTTTGCTATCGATTCTGGGTTGAGCTACCATGATAAATCTCGAATCAAACGCCTCGACCATTCTCTTCCAGAAAATTGGATCGCTAGTATCGATTACTTCGCAAGGAGCGCCTAAGAGACATTTAATGCACTGTTACAAAGCAATCTTAGCTTACCTGTAAGATTCCCGAGACAGTCTACCACATTCCCGTTCTCGATTTTCTCATAATTTGAATAAGTCTTAGCCCAAGCTTTTTCCAGAAGCACCGGCCATATCCTGACGTTCTATTCATGAAGAAAGGTCGTGATTGAGAATAAGCAAATTTGACAATGCTTTTACCCCATCGAATGACACAGGCCGCATAAAAGCTGGGTCATGGCCTTCTCCCTTAGAAATTACCGGAATAAAGTCATCAACGATTTCTTCGGTCCAAACACCGTCTTTGCAAATCTAGTCAGGTTTAACTAAGTCTTCGAAGAAGAAGTTTTATTGTACCTTCACTGCGTAGATGCCTTCTTGGCAATAATTATGAGTCTTGTGAAGGAAGGTTAGAGTTAAGCTCTGACATATTGAATTACCAAGAATAAATTCATCACTCTCTGAGGCGTTTCGGCCAATGCGCTTAACGCAGAGTGGAAGTAATGATTCTGTAGGTTTCCCATTGAAAAATCAAATGGAGAAATCTCATCGCACACGCTGACAAACTTGTCTTTGTAGATCTCGCTAATGCGCCCCCAGCTGTATTTTAACCACTCTTTCTTTTTAGTTTTCTTTCTGTGGTTGACGAGCGCGAGTGGTTCTGGCTTGAAGAGCTCGTCAAAGTATTTTCTTTGAGTTTTTGCGAGCTCGATTCTAATATCTCTGGAAGGGTCTGATCAAAAAAGAGAGCAAGATTAATGGAATTTTTTCAAAATTCTTCTCACCTTCTTTGACCCTTAGAGTGAGTGATGCGTCAGATTCTGGCCGCCGATCAGTGAGCTGAAGAGGAAAAGGCGAATTTTCGAAAATAGCTGGAAAGTTTGAGAGTTTTTCGTGCGGGAGCTCTTCCATTCTGACTTTAAGACTCGGATTCCTGATATCTACATATATCGTTGTATTAGATTCGAGCTTTGGGGCAAACAAAAAAGATACGTCGATTTTCGGCCTGGGTTATAGAGGTGGATGAAATCAAATGATCCTTATCAAGAGTTGTCTGTTCTCGAGTCGTTTGCTCTCTGGTAGTTGGCTGCTGTATCTCCTCTAAATTGCCAATGGCGTTAAGATCGAAATAAGGAGAGATATATGTACTATGGCTTCCTTTAATGTGTGACAATGTCGCTACCTTGCTGATGTCGTTAAAATGCTTGTCGATTTCTCCTTGCTTATTTTCATGGTCTTCCTCATTATGCGAGCCTTTCCTCTGATCTTCCGAAGGTGCATCGTTTTGATGAGTGTCTTGCTCTCCAATCGGACCATCTTCCTGGAAATGCTGGCTCTTAGCTTTTGGTGATAAACCTTGGATTATTTCTTCTCTTGAAGCATCTGATCTGTCTGAGCTCGGGAATGGCTTTTCTGGAATGATTGGAGACTCGATTTTTGATCCGAGTTGAGGAGAGCCTTCACCTTCGCTATTTTGATCGAATTCTGATCCAAGATGGTCCGGGAAAGCCGGAAGAGTAATCAAATTTTTGTTTTTTCCGGTGATAGCGTCCAAATTGAGTTTGAAGCTGTGAGGAGAGCGCTTTGGAAGCGGTAGAAAGGCCTCGTCCTATTCATGCCCATCATTTGATCAGGTGGCAACAAAATGATCCAATACCTTTATTTCAGTTTTGATCTCAAATGCTGGGTCTATTTGCTGTGGATTTCCATTAACCTCATGAACTAGGTCTTTTGCATCAGAGGCTTCGACATTCTCTGTATTTTCAGCAATTTTGTTATCGATAGGAAGTTCGTTGGCGTTATTTTGATCTCTCTCACAGACTGTGTGCGCTTCATTACAGAATAAATAAGGGTAGGACAGTAAATATACTAGTTGGTTCTTCGGCTTGGACTTCTTGCTTTGTTTCGTTCATTATTGGTTCAGAAACTTCTTTTATCTCGAAGTCGTTCATTGTCGCAGATTAATAATAAGCTGTGTTCTCTCTGCTAACGATGTTTGTTTTTTAGTTAGTTAATTTTTATTTGGGAAAATCAGAGTCATATATTTATTAAAGAAATCATACACCCACTAACAGACCCCAATTGTTATGGGATGCATTATCCCAGCTAATTTAGGAACAATGAGTCAATGAGTCAATTGAGGAAACAAAAAAAGGCTTAGAGCTCTAACTCAAAACAGTGAAAAACTTCCAAACTGATCAAGGTCCATTATAAATCAATATAGGTTCGCTAACTACGGCAGTCTCAGACCGAATAGTACGTTAATTTAAATACTGTGTGATGTTATTGGTTGTTCCTGAGCGTTCTATCAAGCAAGAAGGTAGGAGGCTTGAAAAATTCAAGAATGAATATGTGAGGGAATAATCAAGTTGATAGTCTTAACTTAAAAGCAAACTTTTATATTTTTTTTGCGAGGATTTTCGTAAAGATGTTTAAAGTATTTCAAAAAACTTTACTTTTCCCATAATTACCAACTCTAACAAAAATAAGACAGCTTAATTATAAACCAAAACCTAAAGACGTAGAAATATAACCAAAACCAAACCTAATGTAAAATTTAGGCATAGGTATCTGGCTATTCCTTGCGGACCTTCTTAAAAGCAAAGTCTCTAATCTCTTCATGGTTA
>ENA-UOTX01001629-UOTX01001629.1-compost-metagenome-genome-assembly--contig:-NODE-1629-length-15148-cov-3.516555_pt1 | contig 15148 bp, 13 predicted proteins | sample MGYA00238143_ERZ746982 | MGnify/ENA primary metagenome ERZ746982 (study PRJEB28758, sample SAMN06268862) | compost metagenome | isolation source: single cell | place: USA: California, Emeryville, Joint... | reverse complement strand
GAGTTTTCTGAACTGGAAACCTTGGAGAGTCATCGTTCTTAATTTCTTGAGAAATGTTTATTTTAGGGGTTTCTAGAAGGCCGTGGACGAGTAAGTCATTTGGATGGGAATTGTTGTGAGTTGGAGGTGCGAAATACTGACTGAAGTTGAGTTCCTTTGGGAATTGAGGTGCAAGAGGATTTCTCTCCTTTTGTTTCTCAAGCAATGTTTGTCGAAACAAATAAAACCCCTTTGCTCTAGCTGCTCTATTCTCTTCCAGTTTGCGCACATTTGCTTGGAATTTCTCCGTGATAGGGTCACGCTGGTGTGATTTCCGAACTGCTTCTACTTTGACTTCTGTCAGCTCAAAATGTTTTATGTATTCTTGAGGGAATCTGTGATTCAAATCCCTTGCTTCCTGGAATGTGTATTTGGTGGTGGTACCAGCGTTGGGTTTCGTTGCTATTGTTGGCTTCTGTTGGGCTGAGTAACTGGGAAAGTCAAAAGAAAGGCTATGGACATCTGACTTTTTTTTGCGGTTTGTCATTTTCGGTTCGTTCGCTAAATTTAATAAGAGTTTGAATAAAGAAATTGTAGGAAAAAAGACGTTGGAGAAACAACAATTTCCTTCGTAGCTCTTTAGTGTACATATAACGGTATATGTAGATGTCATTCATAACTAACAAAGATTATTCAATATGGAAGCCTGTAAAATTCAAAGATAACTCTTAAATTGAAATCTACTTTCGCACAGAAAATAACAATTTCAGAAATAAACATATTTGGTACAGGATTCTATATTTTTGTAAGATAGACGACTTTGTATTTTTCCTTTTGAAGAATTCCGAATTTAGATGCATGTTTGGATCACGAGTAAACTCGGTTAGTTCGAATAAGTGTTCACAGTTAAAATTGATACGCGATGTCAAATTTAGATCTCTTTTCTCATTCTTTAGCACAGAACGTAACATGGACATAACATAAAGGATTAGTGTGATATTTTCTTTGTTAATCTTATCAATAATGGTAGACTCACTCCGATGAGCCTTGTTATTTGACAGCATGAATCAAATTTTGGTTTTTTTTTAACTTGAAATTAAGTAACAGAATAACAATCATCAGACGACGTTGGTGAAACAGAATAGAAAGGAACTAATAAAATTTTTTAATTCGCGCTGCTTCATGGGAAACACTTGCTGTTCTAACAATCATCTAAATAAGGTAATCGAGCAATAAAGTCCTTATTCAACCTATTACCTCCAATAAAAGGACAGTACATTGAAAACTTACTCCTGCTGTGCCAACTACGCATCGATTAGACAGCAGGCTGCGGATAGAGAGAATTTAAGTGGTAATCCAGTATTGCAATTAGATAGTCCCTAACTTCTGATAATAGATGCAACAAAGGGCCTCGATACGGACCCAGAGCCGATCTATCATGGTGTCCATAACTCACTAACTATTGCGACAGGGATTACCGAACCGAAGATTGCGAGACAACCTCTCAAGAAATCAAAAAAGAAACCGCTGCCTACCCTGAACATTGAAAAAATAGACGAAACCTACGGATTAGATAACACGATCTTCATTAACCCTCCTTTGGAGTGTGTGATAAACGGCGAAAATGCCAAATCTCCACGACAATCATTGAAAACTGACGAAGAATCTAATGTTGACGGAGATGATCCAGACAGACATATGTACAATGAGGTCACCTTCGAGTCAAGACACGCGAAGAACCCAATTTATTCTCCTATGATGATGAAAAAGGAAGGTGAACAAGAACCTGGAGATGATGGATTCTCGGCTCTTCCGATGGTTGGTGAGGACCATCAAATACGCAACCTAAATAGAGCAATCAGTACGTCTCGATTACAGCTAAATCTGAATAGAAATGTTGAAGTTACTGACAAGGAAGAACCTAAAACACCCAGTGACGCAACACTAGGCTCTGATCTCTATCGAGGCTCTCGATTCTCATCCATCCATGAGCAACTCGACTCCAGAAGAAATTCAGGAACAATCCCTAATCCAGGGGTTATCCCTAGATCTCGGTCGCAATCTCAATCTCAACTCAAAGCAATTGAAGTCAGTCGAGAAGAATCAAGTTCTCAGAAGCAACCAAAAGTCTCTCCTAGAAAGAATGAAACTGCTGATACCATAATTTCATCGAATACCAGCTCACAATCCCAAGCTCATCATCCAAATAACCAACCATTAAATCGCAGCAACCTGTATAAGCCGTTGGAACCGATCCTGGAAGGAATGGGCCATGAAACAGCCATGATGCAATCAAATCAAGCTGAGTCTGACGTTATTCAGGAAATGACCGATGAAATGTCAAAGAAAGAGCTTCACACTTCGCCAAGAGGAACAGAGGGACACAAACAAGAAGTCAATTTAAAGAAGAATTCAAACAATGAAAGCTCATTTCAAAGACTTCCAGGTAATCATTATTATCGTTTCTTCTTAAACTAACTTGATCAGAAGATGAAAATCCTCAGTCGGCGAGAAAAGACGACAAACTTGCCAGTAATCTAATGGATCCAAATACTTTCGATGCTGAAGAACAGAAGAACAATGTGAACTTATCATCTAACAAGAAATATTTCAAAGAAGCATCCCCTTCTTCATTTCACCCAGATAAAGTCGACGCAGATGCCATAAAAAGTTCAAAGTCAGGAAACTCCTCAGCACTAGATAATGGGAGTATGGCTGAGTTTCGAGACACAAGCAACAAGCACCAGAACGATCCCATTGTATACCACTCAAGAGTCTCATCTGCGAAAGAAGTCACTTCACTAAATATGTTAAAAGAGTCGCTGCCATTGAACAATGGAGAAAGTCTCCAACAAAGGAGTCTTAACGTTCTAAATGATAAAGGAGAGAGTCGAGGGTCTGCTCGGCTGGCATACAGCCTTCAACTAGAAGGTCGATATGGCAACGAAAAGCGAGGAAATTATTCGACCCCGGATTTTTCTCAGGGACTTCTTCGATTCCATCAGCACTTACCATATAACCCATTCAGCGAATCGAATCAATCTCAAAGACCCAGCCAGAGGCCATCATCAGGAACAAGGAGATATAATCATCCCAACCCCATCAACGAAGCTGATAGCTATGATGAAAAGAGCAAAATCAGCAAGAGTCAACTCACTATGATTTCCGGTGGAGCTGTAGATGAATCAGTGGGATATAACTTCAACATTGCTGGTCTGCAGTCAAATATTCACTCGAATTATACTTCAAATAAAGGCATTCATGCCAGCCTCACCGAAAATCCGTCGAAACTTGGATACAATCAAACGAGCCTCCAGGTTGACAAAGAAGGAGAAGACACTCAACAAAATAAAAACCAAAAAGGATTCTGGGATGAACTGCACAATAAAGTTCAAAGCATTGGGTTACACCGAGCTGAAGGTGAATCGGCCGCCTTTAAACCCAAAGAAAGATTTCATAATCCCTTTGATGAGAGGTCGAAGGAGGTGGATAAGAATAATAATGAAAAAACTACCTCTCACAACCTCGTGCCTGAAGACCAGAATGAGAGCCATCCGCGAACTATGAGTCCTGTCATCTCACAGGGCTGCAACGATATTTCTGCTTTACACAAGGATAAAGAGTTTCCCTCAACAGATAGATTACTTAGCACGCGTGATTTCTCGAATCAAGATTTTTTGGTCAGCACTCAAAGGAGGGACCTCTCCACTGAGCAGACTCAAAGAGCGATTGATATGCCAGCGATGAAGGATATTTTATCTGAGAGGACACTTGAAGCCCCAATTCAGGATGAAAGCACCTCTAATACGTTCCAGGATAAATCTGGGGAGAACAAATCGAAAGTCCTCTCAAAAAAAGCGTTACAAAGGATCACAGAGGTGGAATCATACATAATTACTCGAACTGAAAGTATGATAGAAAATGTGCTGAAGAGGTCTGTCTCGAGTCTGAATTGTGAGGAAGAATTGTCTGATGATGCAATAATTAACAGAAGGGAGTCAAGGAGAGGAGTTAGTTTTTCTTCAAATCGGTTGTCAAAAGGGAATTCAAAGAGCCATAGCTTATCGAACTCTCGAAATGCTCGATCCCAAGAGCTATTCTAAATAAAAAAAAAAATATAATAATGTGTATTTTAACCTCATCTCTGGGTATTTTTAAGGATAAACTTTTTTTGCTCTTGAGCTTAAACTCTTGCTTGAGAACTATAGGTATTTTGGGTTCGAGCTTAGGGGAGGTAATTTTTTTTGATTGACATTGATTCCAGAAATCACAATTTTCTTATAAATATAATCATCATTTCATTTGTTATCTGTTCAATACTTATTAACATTGATTCCTTAAACCTAAAGTAGAAGTACTCATATTTTTTTAACCACTACGTCCATGGGGTACTATCAATATCCATATTCCATGAAATTATGCAATAATTTCCAAACAAATTGTTTCGTGTTCATTATAACACAACCATCGCAACCGTATTAACTATAAATCGAGCAAGATCGAACGCGTTTGTTTAAAAAAATGCCTCAATAAATACTCAACAGTAGAACCCAATGTCAACTCAACACAAGAGTGGGGCGATGATTCTTCACTTGAAAAAATAAACACGCTATGAATAACTATAATCATTTCATTTAAGATTGCCTAGGAGAGAGAAGATGCCGCCAAAATCTAAAATGAACGCCAATAGACAGAGATTCATAACTGAAAGACAAAGTAATAATTCATATGAATACAACAAGTCAGTAACAATATCGTATACAGGTCTACACTATTGACTAATTTGTTTTGAAGTAAAATCTCAAATAGAAAGGATGTTGCCCTAGATCATAGTATTTCGAGTAGTTTCATGTTGACCACCTCTTAGTCTCTTACATCTCAAAATCAATGTTTACATTGCATCATATTAGTAAATCATCAGAACTTATTGCCAATACCTTCTTCACCAAAGGGAAAACCCGTGTTGATTACGTGCAGAGGCTACTCTTATTTTAAACATATTCAAGAGATTCGCTTTAAGTAAATATGTTCATAAGTCTCTGCGTAAATCAGCTTTTGGACCATATTTCCCGTTAGTGAAAAAATTAAATAAATATTCGGCGTAGTCGTCATCGTCATAAATTACTTTAGAGGAATTAAAATCAAATTGTTTGGGAGACGGTAGTGTGCTCTTTAAACCCAGAGGTTCTGAATTCTTAAAATAACTAAAACCAATGAGACATCAAATTGCACTTCTACTAGTGCTTTTGATTATGGCATGCGTATTTAACGATCTTTATTCTGCTAATCTTGCTCAATTAGGACCAAATATTCGTATATGGCTTGCAATCGCAGCAACAAACGGAAATTCCGATGATAATACATTACTCTGCCTATTTCAGCTATGCTCAGCTCAAAGAAAAAACACAGAATTTCTGCAACCAGCTAAATATTGGCTGTAAAGAAGCGGTCGACAACTCATACTCTTTTGTGAATGATGCATCTCTCCTGTCAGACTTCTTCGTCGTCAAGGTTCCTTCGAAAAAGATGTTATTAAGTAACGTTTTTTCCATTAGACTGACGCTCAAGGGTTCAAACTGGCAAAAAATCACTTCGGTGGCTTCGAAGATGTTTTATCAGTGTCAGCTGACAAACATGTTCCTCTCAAAACGAAACAGGTAGTCACATGACCCTCTTTCTAATCTGATCTCGGATAGGAGAACGGATTTCTTGAAAATCGCAGAACATATGACTATCATTTTAAGCACAATGTGAATGATTTCATTGATTTTAAGAAATATTGGGAGAGAAATATAACTGGAAAAGGCGTGAAGATAGCCGTCTTTGATACAGGAATTTCGGAGAGTTACTTCCAAAATAATGACAAAAATGTGAAGGAAAGAAAAAATTGGAGTAGCAAGAAAAATTATACAGGAATGGATTTTGATGGGCATGGCACTTTCGTTGCTGGGGTACGCATTGGCTGGAAAAGGTTTTGGCAACTAACTCTTTCTTGCACACAATTTAGATGATTGTAAACGATAATCCAGAGTGTCCAGGAATAGCACCTGAAGTCGACCTTCATGTTTACAAAGTTTTTACAAAATCAGAAGGTAATGATTCATGCTATACAGCCGTTCCAACTTATACCTACACTGATAGAAACCTTTACTTCTTGGTTCTTGGATGCTTTTAACTCAGCAATTCAAAACAATATCGACATCATCAATTTTTCTATTGGTTCGACAGATTTTACGAATCATGTATTAATGGCAAAGGTATGAATCAAATTTGATGAAAGTTTTTTTTTTTACACGAACTTTCGTTTCGAAAAGATCAAAGAAGCCGTTGAAAAAGGGATAATGATTGTAGCAGCTGCTGGCAATGACGGTCCAGTCTTTGGGTATTCTTTTTTTTTTTGGAGAAATTCATGATATACTCGATATTCGAATAGGTCAATCAATAATCCTGCAGATCAAATAGAAGTCTTAGCAGTTGGAGGCCTTGACAGTGATGGCCAAACAATAGCTCCGTTTAGTTCCAGAGGAATGACCACTTGGGAATTAACTCATGGCATGGGCAGAGTGAAGCCTGATATCGTCACTTACAGTCGATATCTGGTAACTAATTGATGATCTAATTGTTTTAATTATGTTATCCAAGACTTCTGCAGGATTAGAAGGCGACTGTGCGATTCGTTCTGGAACTTCAATAGCTGTTCCTGTGGTGACTGCGTCCCTTGCTTTGGTGATATCTGCTATGCGATCGCCAGAATATAACATGGGCGATAGAGTGAATCCGGCATTGTAACCTAGCTTGTTAATTATGATTTAAACAATAAAAACCCTCACCTAGCCTTCGCCAGTTACTTATCCGTTCGGCAAAACGGCTTGCAAACTACAGCATGTTCGAGCAAGGAGCAGGAGCAATGAATATTGATGAAATGTTTCTCAACCTCCGAAAAGAGTCTCCTAATTTTTTGGTTTTCCCACAAAATCTCAATGTCGAAGTGGGCGTTGCTTATACTGTCCCATATTCCCTGCAACCTCTGTAAAACGATTTCCAGCTTCAGCATTAATGAATCCTGCTTTTGTTCTTTATTATTAGATACTCTGGTGCGATGCCAATGATAATCAATGTCACCTTACTAAACAGTCTACAGAAGCATGCAATCATTGAGGGAGTGCAATGGCTCTCTAATGACACTTTAAAATACGCTCTCCTAGTAAAGATCTCTCTCTGAAATAACTTTTCTAAAGCTTGCCTTCTACAATCAGTTTGATTATCATTACGAAAAGAATGTGAGCACATATTTCAGCTATTTTAGTTTCAGTGTCAGCGTCAAGCAGCAAGTCTTTCTACCAATTGATTTCGATAGATCACTGAGACTAAAGGGAAAATTACGGATTTATCTGAGAACCAATGATAGCGTAAGAGAATTACTTGCTCACAATTTTTTTGACTTTTGGTCATTATAATAGCGGCTGAACAAACTTGAGCATTTTGCTTCGGAGACAGCAGACATTGATTTAACAGTTCCTCTTATTATAACTCCAGAGCGATCCAAGAGAGTGCTATGGGACCAATTCCATAGTCTAAAGTACCCTGAATCTACTTACATTCCAAGAGATTCTCTATCCAATTTTGATTATCCATACGATTGGATGGGAGATCATCCCTACACGAATTTTCTCGATTTATTCCACACTCTTCGAAAGAAAGGCTATTATCTCGAAATTCTTCGAGGAACGTTTGAGTGCTTCAATGCCAAGGATTATGGTATCTTGATCGTCGGTGATCCTGAAGAGAATTTCGGGAATGAAGAAATATTGAAACTTGAGAAGGATATCATGGTCCATGGGCTATCTGTTATTGTTCTCGCGGACTGGTTTGATTTGAAACTTCTCGACAAAAATATAGTAACAGATAAGATTAAAGGCAAAGAAATCAAGCCAATAGTTGGGTAATTTCTTTTTGAAATACATGTTTTCATGTTTTTTTTTTTTGTTGGCCTAGTGGATCGAATATCCCTGCACTTAATACGCTGTTGACGAGATTTGGAATCGCTTTCGGCTCCTCTTCATTCGCTGGAGATTTCAATATCGGAGATCTTAGACTATCGGTAATCAAAATTTCCTCATTCTTTCGTTGAATGATTGAAAATTATTATGAAAAGTACCTATCAGGAACCTATATAGTCAAATTTCCGAGAAATGGATATCTACTGACGTTCGATCTCATCAACGAAACAGATATTATAATTTCCCAAAAGCAGTTCAGTACCGTTGGAACTCAGCAAGTCCCAACACTAGGTCTTCTTCACACCGTAACTGAATTGATTTTTAATCGCTCAATCTTAACTCTGATAAAAATATAGATCTATGGAGAACCTCGGTCAGGCAAAATCGTTGTTTACGGGGACAGCAGTGCATTCGATTCTATGAATTACATGAGTAATGGCCAAATGCTTTTCGCTGATATGCTAGAGTAGACCTAATCAGCTTCTTCGTTGCCACTAATTGTTGCCTAAATAGCTTCATTGAAACTAAATCAATGAAAGTTTTTTCAGAATTTAGAACTTATCAGCTTCCTGAAGACTACGAGGCGGAAAATGTCGTCATACAATATCAAGACAGCATTGCAAATCAAATAGCAAATGTTTCTAAACTTATACAAGCGGATAGCTGGCTAAACTTTCAATACTGCCATAAGACCCTTTTTGATGGTGTCAAACATAATTTTTCACAATATGACAGAGAGCGAGGGAAGAACACCCTAAGCAGATGGATTTCATATCAAAACTCAAGAGGAGTATATCTGTGTAAGGATATATTTCTTGATACAATGACATTTATTTAAATTATTTTTTCACTAAAAGGGATACTTGAGTCGGGCTTTATTCAAGTAGGAATTATGATCTGCTCGCTGGTTTGTGTCTTGTTTCTGGGCTGTGTCATGAGGAGAAGAAGAAAGAAGCCAAGATACACGAAGCTCAGTCAGCAAAATCCGATTATTTTAGTCTAGAGACTTCAACTACTGAATCTAACACCTTTTTTATTTTTTAGTTTTTACCAAGCTTTGGCTACATTATCGTAGGATCATTTTTTGTATTAGTAGGGACAGATCCTTTGTTTCTTGATATCTGTATGTAAGGAGATTCTGAAAAATCCAATAAGACGACCTATTTAAGAGCAACAAGAATCAATTTCGACATTGTAGTGTCAGGTTCAATTTTTCGATATATTTTTGTCAGTAGTTTCCATCAGTTTCTCTTACCTGAAGAAAAATATAATGAAAAATTATAAGTTCTTAAATAACTAAGTTACTCATTTGTAAGATCAGAAGTCTATTTCTTTTCTGGGAGCTTAGGGATATTTTCTTTTCATTGCCTTTTAAGAGATTTTCCTCAACTATTTTATTTGCATTCTAATGCGATTCTAATAACTTTGCTAGCTTTAGGTTTATTTATATCAGAATGAAGAAATCTCTATGAGAGATGTTGGAGTTGAAAGAGTTTTGAGTTTTTCACGAATTACATGTAGAAAATAACCATTTGTAATTTTTTTAGGGGGGAATCTTTCTTAGTAATTTTTTTCTAAAATTCTTACATCATAATGCCATAGACATTAACAATACAGATCATGGTCTTGTTCACTGTATCTTTCTTATTTGGCCATTGATATGTTACAAAAACTAATAATAATTTGAGGTAAGAGACAGAGCAAACATATTTATATTGTTACGATCTGCGAGAGTATCCCAATAAGAGGAAGTCGATTGTATTAATCCAGCACCGTTCTTTTGCATGATAGTACAGTTTACTAAAGAAATAGATTCATTAATTCGATTGATGGTCCAATTGAGCAAACCTATAAATTTGTAAGGCTTTCCAAGGTCCAGAAGCCCTTTCATAATCTTTTCACAGATGAGATTAATGTAATGTTGCACTTGGTTTTCATCAAAGGGTTTCCCTCCCAGAATGCCATCGACTTCCTGAATTAGAGGAATCCCGCGTCATTTAAAAGTTCATAATCTCAAGCGATTACCTTAGCAATTATTGGGTCGACATCTTCTTGAATGAGCTGGGTCTAGGAGGGGAGATAAAGAAAAGAGAAGAAAGTCTTCGTTTTACTTGGTCTGCGTTTTCTGCCTCTGCCATTTGAATTTTGTAACTTTAATTGGTTTATATTAATTATTTTCTTCGAAACAGTTCTGCTAATCTCTGCTCAAATTAATCAAAGAAAGGATTCTTTAACTACCATGCAGTTTCAAGTTTGCATCATAATGTGCATAGCTGAAGGTTTAAACCTTCACTCTTTGAACTTTGTGTTGATATAATTTTCATTCCAAAGAAGACAAACCAATTTAACTCTGTCTCAGTTGAGGGAAACTCAAAAAGAGCCTAGTTAGAACTGAAAATAATACTCAGAAAGAAGTTAGCGAATATTAAGAGGATCTTTATAGACTATTGGCTCTTTCAATGTTATCAAACGTTCCTTTTCAGGTCTCGTATCTAATTTTTTGAAAAATATTATCATATTCAATTCAGATAATTCAGATACAGAGTACTTCTCTGTGGAAATAATGAGGCTGTACTACACTTTCAATTGTAATGATAATCATTTTAGATAATAAATCATAAACTATGAGTTCTGGATGCTTTAAGTTTGGACTTATCAATCAGCTGGAATCGTCTATTTCGATACATTCCGACTAGTTTGACCTGTAATGCATTTCGATTTATAGTATTTTGTTCAGCGGTCCAAAAGCTATCCCATATTTGTCAGACGCTTTTCACGATTTATAAACCAAATTAATAACAGATCATTATTATTGGGATGAATCGTGAAATAACGAGACGCTCGACAAATGCTTCTTTTGAGAAACACGGCAATCAAGACCTCTTTCAATCTTTCGAGGGAGCTGAAACTACAGTAGTTAATCTACCCAAACTCAAGATCAAATTTGGCAAGAATAAACTCAATTATTAATGAATAAACCCAACTCAAGGAAGAAAGACATCCATTGTAAGAAACATGGAAGAAGTTCAAAAGATTTGTCATGAAAACTCCATTATTGGACTTGGTGTTGAAGACATGATTCTGCATGTCGAGAGCTCGAAGAAAAAACAGTTTGCTCTTTATTTCAAATCCTACCAGGTCACGAGTTTCAATTATTTACATGAAATTTGCTGCAAAATATCAGAAAATGATTGTCCAATCCTTGACCCTTTGGTAATTATTTCCAATGATCAGCTTTGAGAATGTGAATAATGAATTTTACTAGCTGTCTTGGAATGGGAAGTTGAAATTAAAGTGGCAAAACCCCAAAATAAGAGCTTTTGTAAAGCTCATACTCACTTTGTATTGCTTTATCGTTCTCTTGCTGATCATGTTAATGTATAAGCATAATATTTTTGATGGTTCCGTTTCGAAGTTATAGGATGCATGACGTCCGTAAAGAACAAATTATCAAGAGCTGATGATGGATTACGTTTGTTTATCTAGCTGGCATGTAGTTGTCATAATAATTTTGTAAGATTTTGAAAAGTCGAAAAAGTAGCACTCATGATCTTGCTTTGACTTTGCTATATTTAATCCTCAATTACTAACTCTTTCTATATTTATTTCGTACTCTGATCATCCCTCTGTCGAGAATTTGAGGTCCTTACTTACCTACCGAAAGGAATACTTCTGTTTTAATCCTTCAATGAAATATATAACTAATACTCCTTAATTTCTAATGCAAATTTCCAATTAGTTGAATCATCAAACCGAACGAATATGATGAAGGAATACAATCTTATGCATGTATAGATATAACCGTTAGATTATTTTAATGCCGTAGAGGACTAGCAGAGCCTTAGCAGGCTCTGAAGTCAATCCTCTATTGACTGGAATCTGAGTTAAACGAATTGATGATCATTCTAATATTGCTGATACCAACAGCAGAAAGCCCAGAAGCAATTGGTATCAAAGTTTGCAAGTCTGTTTTGAGACCTAACAATGTATGTGGATGCTCCTGCTCGTCCCATTGCAGCTGATCTTTAACATGACTGAGGACTTGAATGTTTTGAGCTACCAAGTTGTTGAACCTTTCATAGAATCTATCATTCCTCAGCACCGTTCTCAACTCATTCAACTCTCTCAAGTACCGATCTAGTGGGTTCTGAATGAGCTTATCTTCAATATTACTGAGGTTGTCAAGATATGTTCGTGTGTAAAATTTGAGATTTTTGAGGATATCCAACTTTTCAAACAATATCCGTCTATGGAAATGGAAATAATCGTTGATCAAAAGACCTATTGCGAGCCCGGCAATCACGATGATAATCATCACAATCAAATATGTTGCTGTCATAATCTGGTAAGCTGGAAATTTCATGAAAAATGGCTCCTGGGTTCCTCCATATTGGCTCAGCAGAACAAAGACAACATATATCGCGAGGTAGATCAGTGTGTAAGAGAGGTTGATATCGACCACTGTACAGATTTGCATATTGGCGTTCGAGAGGATCCTTCTCGCACTCAACCAGCTCACTGAGTTTTGAGGAATGAAGAGACTAACCTTGAGAACAGGTCGAGAGTCTCTGCTCTGTCTTTCGGAGATAAGGGTACTGACTTCGTTCATAATTCTCAGCTTTTCGCAATAGAGAACCAGTCCCAGAAACAGTGTATCGTAAATTTCATAGAATCGGAACAAAAGGACAGCAAAGCTGAAATAGCTGATTCCAGCAGCTATATCGAGGATACCGAAATTAGACGATGAGCTATTAGTGAGAAGAACATATATAACTTCCAAAATAGGATAGATAACCCTTAGGAATACTATAAGCATCGCCAAGCTTTTTCGAAGGGCAGTGAAAGATTGCTTAAATTCGCTTTTTTTCAGAATCTCGGAGCACACGCTGATGCCATCCACAAGGACTACGTCTTGAACATTCTCAAAAAACTCTGAGTTATGGTTTTCTTCCATTATTTTGAGGTCAGTGGAGATCAAATATTTACTACTCTCTGGCATGGCAAAGGTAAACATGGCTGAGTCGATATCAGGAAAATCAAGAGCCATCTCTTCTTGAGTAAGTAACTGTTCTTGGCTTTGTTTTTTCAATAAGCTCAACTTTGAACTGAGAGAGGTAGTTGTTTCCTCTGAGGTTGGATCCGTCATGAATCTGTCTATCTGACTCTTCCGAAAGCTTGAATAGTATGCAGCGTAGAGTACTCCTAACGAGATTTCGGTAAAGATCAACACATAGAGGTTGACATATAGATTGTCATAAACCGTGGAGGTATCGGGTTTGGTTTTGTTGATGACGATAGCGGAGGCAATCGCATACATTCTCAAAATCCACAGAATTATACGTAATATCTCTCCAGAACCACCGAAGAGGTGGACATTTCGAGCGAATGTTCTCCATTGGGGACGTCTGCAGATGAAGAAGTAGGTAAAAGGTCCGAAGATGATTCGTATCAGATTCAGCAAAAAGAATTTGAAGAAATAGTCGGCCTTAAAGCCTAGGCCTTCATTTGCTTTACTATTCTTGAGTAACTCTTCTCTCCTAATTTCAGATTCTTTGCTCCTGCTTTCATCAACATAAACGAGCTCGTTCTCTTTCACATCTTCTATCATCACGTCAGAATGGTCGCCTCCTTGCATTTGTATCTTTGACGTGCTTCAGAAGTAAGTTAGTAAATCCTTCAGCTAACTTGGGTGTTTTTCCGACCAAAGTGACGCAAATATCAAGCTGTAGCGTGATGATAGTCTTATAGGAGTTCTTGAGGTTTGCGTTGTTAGGGTATTTTTCGGAAACAAATCTCTTAGAGTTCGCAAGACCGTACCAAAATGAGTGCAGAATCTCTTTTGGATCCGCAGCTTTCACCTCTTCTCCGAAGCTAAAAGTCGAAGCTTTAACTTCTGGGTCTTTCAAGATCTCTTCTGCCAGTGCGATCAGCTTATCTTCTGGCACACGACTGATAATCAAGTTTAAGAAATTTTTGAACACCTCATAAGAATATCTGAATTTGTTGAGATCATTATTCGCATTGAATAACGCGAAGACATGCGATGTTAGCGTGTGTAACACCTTGTCTGAGGCTGTCTTCGTGAAGATTTCTGAAAGGGTTTGGATCGTATAATCTTGATCGTCAATTAGCTTGTGGTACTTCACGAGCTCGGCATAAGCATCTTCTTCACGCTCCTGTTTGCGGAGCATCTCGACGAAAAGCTTGGCAGCCTGTTGGTGAGCTCTTTCACCATTTGTTGTGTTGATTTTTTCTTCAATCTTCTCTCCTTTCATATACTTGTCTAAGAACATCATTGGCAGTTTCAATTGATCTTTGTTGAACTTCGGATCTTTGATTTTATCGAGGTACTGGAAGTACACTGAAAAGAGGAGGAATTTTGCTTTATTGGTGTTTTTGTAGATTTTAATGGCTTGGCTTTGGGCTTCCGCAAAGTTTTTCTCTTTGAGGAGCAGGTTGAATCTGTCCATAGCGATTTTCTCATCTTTGTCGTGCTTAGAGAACCAGGGATCATAGAAAGTTCTCAATTCCTTGGTGAAATCATAATGATTAGAGATGTTAGTCACCCAGAGGCTGATATCGGAGTCTGCTTCGAAATTTTTGTGTGTTTCCATAAATTGAACGAGGATTTGCTTTGCCTCACCCAGTTGACCGACTCTGGCGAGACATAAAGAACGAAGTAGATTTAGCATTTCTAGTTGATCTGCTGTCAATTTTTCTTTGAATTTGGGCTTCGAGGTGACAGCCGTGATCTCTCTCAACGCTGTCTGAATCTGCCCAACTTGAATGGCTTCGATGATGGTATTGAGCTTAGGATTTGGAAGACTCTTCATGCTCCAAAGAAATCAAATTAAATCCGAAAAGATTTTTTTTGGAAATTAGGAAAAAAAAAGCTATATTTGAAGTCATTATATTAAATCTCTCTTAAGTACTTTTCTTCTGAAGCTTCTAGACTAGAGCATGATTAAGCTAACTCTTAATAGGAGTGAGGAGGAAATTCAAATAGATTTGGTCTTTATTTTTTCGGTTTTTATTTCGAGATAGTTCGCTTTTAAGAGGTTCATCAGGAAATTGTGAAGATTATGAACATTAAAATACAGTCATTGCTTGAGTCTATGTATACATAAAAAGGCGCTAATTCCTCAGGTTGTCATTGCATTTTTGCAGGA
>ENA-UOTX01001627-UOTX01001627.1-compost-metagenome-genome-assembly--contig:-NODE-1627-length-15186-cov-45.848369_pt1 | contig 15186 bp, 8 predicted proteins | sample MGYA00238143_ERZ746982 | MGnify/ENA primary metagenome ERZ746982 (study PRJEB28758, sample SAMN06268862) | compost metagenome | isolation source: single cell | place: USA: California, Emeryville, Joint... | reverse complement strand
AACTGTCTTATCATCTGAAGCACTCGCGAGCATATCACCGCTTGGACTCCATTTCACACAATTGATAGTGTCTAAATGATAACAATTAGAAGTCAGGAATGATTTATTATTAAACAAAAAATATTTACCTCTGTGAATGCTATCAAAAGATTGGACAATCTTTGATTTTCGTTTGTCAAATATCTTCACTTTCTTCTCACCGCTAGATGAAGCCAACATATTTCCATCTCTATGGGATATATCGATCCAGTATGTGATGCCTAGCAGATGTGAACGTCATCTCAAACGAGAATCATCCAAAATACACAAGTTCGGAATGTAAAATTAATCATTTTGCAGCATGTTTAGTGTTATTTTGCTTCGAATAGATTAGTTATCGGAGAGTACAAAGATAATGAAGATTAAACCTCCAAAGATTTCCTCAAATGAATATATTTTCTTAGTTTTCTCTTTTTGTTAGACATCAAACACTTCTAGATTGGTGCAGCTATAAGTGATATGGTGAACAGAGACAAGAAGTCCTGTATTGGCAATCTCTTTCACATGAGTCCAGCTGGAACCTTTATGTGTTGTGACTGAATTGAATCAGAAATACAAGGCTAATAAATACTACCTGCCTCGTAGGGTTGCACTCCATCGAGATTAGCAAACTTTCACTTCTTTTCGAGTTCAACTATACTAATCTTATTCAACTTTGAGCACCAAGCGAGTATCTTCGGCTTTGAAGGGATGTCGTCTGTTGAATAAAAACAAACCATGTAAAAATTGAGATGAAAAATGAAGAAGTTAGGGAGTATGATACCGATGATTGCTAATGATTTCTTTAGAGAGTCTCCACGCGTTTCACCTTGTAATTGCTTTGATTTGTCTTTAGTAGCTTTTGGAGGCGTTTTTTTGTTTTCTGACTTTCTTATTTTGGGATTTGAGATTCGAAGATGAAAAAATTTTATTCCTTAAGTGATCAATCAACTTTCCAAAGTCTTAATTTGATAACTTTCTGAAGTCTTAATTAATTACCTGAGCTGAGTAGAAACCAGCTATTAATAACTGCTACTAAATTATTTATTCAGAGAAAGAATCATAATTTTTGAAACCTAGTCCACCCCTTTTCATGATTTTTACTCAAAAATCGATGAAGAGTGACAGAAAAAGAGGCGTAACAGCATTTCAAGCTGATTTTTTGAATTATCGATATATCTCGAGTATCATAAGGAATTCATTGAAATATCTGAAAATCGCTGAAAGATTTCTTGCAATAACTCGTTTATTCAAGCTTGGTTTAGGCCACTTTCATAAGAAAAATCGACAAAAACACATATTTTAGTTTGCTGTAATGTGATCTTTCTGCAGTTTTTTTTGACTTCTAATCTTGATTTTATCGATAAAATCTGCTGTGTACGATGGAATCCAAACGGCAACATGCTCGGAAGATCTTCAGATGATAAGACAGCAGTATTATTGGACTTCAAGACTGAAAAAGTTTTATACTGGAAATCCCTCAGATAGTAAATTTCACTGTTTAATCAGTCATAACTGTTCTTATTTAAACTTTAGAGTTTATTATGTCTATCTAGTCTATTTTAGAAATAACCAAAATCAATAATCACTCTGACTACAATGAATATTAGCTAGTTATGACGACGATCATTTTATTCTTTCTTACTTCCAGCATAAAATGGTGAATTCTTCCAAATTGATAACAACACAATTGGCTAGCTTCGATCAAACAAGAAAAGATAAAACCAACCTCATAGAAATTTTCTTAATCGTGCTTGGTTACAAAAGATGAAGAGAGCTCTCATATAGACTATCAATTCATTTGAGCGCAAAACACTATTAGAGCAGGACCTTTTTAAAAATGAAAGGATGCTTGCAAGTTAGACGAGAGATTCTGAATGACAATCAAAGCTAAAAATTCTCCTAAAGCATCGAAACTGCCAAGCGACCTTTACAGGGCATTCGGGTGAGCAGTCTTCTCACTCTGATAGCTTCTTTGCTATTCTTAAAATCAGTTCTCATAATGGTCTAAAGGCAGAGAATATTCATTTTACGCCAAATAACCAAAAATTTTTAAGGCACGAATTCCAATTTATATTGACTACTCAAATCAAAAACTGCCGTTCCTTATAAATTTGCCTGATTTAATCGGTTTTCCATAAAATTATCCCTTAATATTTAATTATTGGGTTAATTTAAGGAATACCTTGCTTCTCAGACCCGATTTAGTGGCATTATAAAAAAAAAACATGCTCCATGTCAATTCCTTCAGTATCTAATGCGAAGTTAATTCTATATCAGATTTTGCTATCCTTTATCATTTCTGTAATCCTCGTTGTTTATTTAGGATTGGCATCTTCTAATAATAGCAAAATCCTTTCAATGGGTCGGACTAATCGCCTGATAAATTCTCTTTAGAAAATGAGAGTGTTAGTCTCTATACGAGGACGTTTTCTTGTGCGAGAGCTTTGCCAAAACCCTGCTGCTCTACCTATTCCTCATTTTAGACTCGATTTGTTTTTATCTTTAGAAAGTTCATCGAGAAGCTCCCTTCTTTCTCCAAAATACCTTTCTGATGTAAATAGGAAAATCGAAGTCTCTTTCTCCATTAATTTTTTGCCTCTTCACGCCTATTTACGACATTCTGCACATTCTGGAAAGTAGCACCGAAATACGCTGCATAATCAGATAACAGAAAAATACAATACCTATCTCAAAAATGTTCAAGATTCATCACTGTGGCTCTTAGATCCATTCAAAGAGAATCAGCATGGTTAGTAGAAATAACATAAATTATTAAGATCGTTCATCCATAAAATACCTTAAAATGAATAAAATAATCCCATGAAAAATTAATATGCATTTGATTCCAGTTTTATTCGTCGTATTTTATGGAACTTGGACACCTGGACGCGGTTAAATTTAGTAGTGATATCAGCCCAATTATTAAGTCCAACAAGGTGTAAAATTCTATAATTATTAATTCAAACGAAGATCAGATTGCAAATGCGAAAACCGTACAGAAGGAACTCAGATATCATTACCTCGTTCATCGAGGCGAAGTAAAAATTTGTTTCTTTATTTTTCTAAGTCGCTTTAGGCAAGCTATAGACCTCGAACTTCAAGAACAACGTCTTGGGTTCATCAAGCAATCGAAAATGGCTCGTCGATCTCTAAGAGCAGAGCTAATTGCATCAGGTTCATCAAAAAAGAAAAGAGTAGAAAATAAATCTGCCAAAGATTCGGAGAGGTTCAGGTCCATGGTACATGAAATAAGAAAACTAAGTCTAATCGTTCTCATTTAGGATGAACATAAAATCAAGTTAGAAGAACTTTTCGAGAGATTGGAGATGACAGATGTCGAGAAAGGCCTTACTAATGAGATCGCTGCAAAGAAGTACAAGATACATGGGCCGAATGTTCTTACAGAAAGAAAGAAGACTCCATGGTTCGTTGATTTCGCAAAGGAGCAGTCGGGCTACTTTGCACTTATGCTTTGGGCAGGGGCTGGGTTCTCTCTCGTGGCTTATGGTCTTGAGACCACTGACCCGTCAACAGTATACTTAAACTGCTCTTCCTTTCCTGACTCATTCATGCCTTGTCAAGCTTTACCTATCTATTGTGCTCATGGTGGTCAATTTGCTCATTGGTACAAGTTCTTTCTTACAGAACCAGAAGAGCGAGAATGTTATGGCGAGCTTTAAGAACTTCATTCCTTTGAAGACTAAATGTCTCAGAAACGGAGAATGGTCAGATATCCCAGCTGCAAATCTCGTGCCTGGAGATATCGTAGAAGTCAAGGCAGGAGACAAAATTCCGGCTGACATGAGAATTCTCGCAACACAAGAGATGAAGGTGGAAAACTCATCATTGACTGGTGAGCCTGATGCATTGCTTAGAACTGTGGAATGTACCCATCCTGAACATCCACTTGAAACGTGTAATCTTGCCTTCTTTGGTACGCTCTGCAAGGAAGGAACCGCCAAGGGAATCGTTATCAACACGGGAGACAACACAGTTATCGGACAAATAGCAAGTTTGGCTACTTCTTCTCGAGCAGCCGATTCACCCCTGACTCAAGAAATCAATAGATTTATTCTGGCTATCTCCGTCATTTCTTTCGCAATGGGAGTACTTATCTTCATCCTCTGTTTCATTCTTGGATACTCTGCTTTGAACAGCCTTGTCTTTGGCATCAGTATCATAGTGGCGAACGTTCCTGAAGGAATTCTTACCACTCTGACCGTTGCCATCAGTATCGCTTCTCAGAGACTCGCGGCATCGAAGGTACTCGTTAAAAATCTTGACTCCGTAGAGACTCTCGGTTGCACAACCGTTATTTGCTCAGACAAGACCGGAACTCTTACTCAAAACCGTATGACAGTCGCCAATGTTTGGTACAACAACCAGATCCGCAAAGCTGACAATCGACAAAAATACGAAGGCAAAAACCACAAGTTCGAATACGATATCGAGGATCCAAACTTCCAAGTCTTACAGGAATGCGCAGTACTTGGAAGTGAAGCTATTTTCAATAATACCGTTCCCGTTGAGAGGATGAAGCACCTTGAAGAAATTCACAACGAAGAGCAAAAAGCTAAAGAGAGACAAAAGATTGAAGAATCCTATCAAAAAGAACTTTCAGCGAAATTGTGGCTTGACCGACCAGTCCTTGGAGATGCCTCGGAAACTGCCTTGGTGAAGTTTTTCCAACCAATTGAAGACATCCTTGAAACAAGAAAGAAATATCCAACTCTCAAGTATGCTGATGGTTCTGAAGCTAAAATGCCATTCAACTCCAACAACAAATTTGCCATTAACATCGTGAAATTTCCAACTCCTACTTCTCACCACTGTATCTTCATGAAGGTAATCATTATTCCATTAGCTTGATAGATCTAATCCATTAACAAAGGGTGCTCCTGAGAGACTCTGGGACCTTTGCACGCATATCGAGCATGAAGGAAAGACTGTTCCTATAGACGAAGAGTGGAGAAAAGCGTTTAAGAATGTAAATCTTACGTTCGGAAAACGAGGCGAGAGAGTGCTTGGATTCGCTAAATATCACCTTCCAAAGGACGTGTATCATGAAGATTACCAGTACGACACAAAATCCGTGGACCATTTCAACTTCCCTATTAATAAATTCAGTTTCTGCGGTCTGGTTTCCCTAATAGACCCTCCAAGGTGATACATTTTCTCTTATCCCTTAATTGATCTAACTAACCTTTAACATAACAGAGAAGTTGTTCCTTTTTCAATTAACAAATGTAAGTCAGCCGGAATCCAGGTTATTATGGTTACAGGCGATCAGCCTGTCACCGCCGCAGCCATAGCTCGCCAAGTCAATATATTCGACAGAGACATTAAAACTGTGAATGAATTCGCCGAAGAAATGGGAATTTCGATAACGCAGGCAATGGATTATAGTGAGGCTCTTGTCGTTCACGGAGATATGATTAACGAAGCCCTTAAAGAAGATGAAGAACTCCCTGAAAGTGAATATTTTTATACTCAGCATCTTGCTCACATCTCATTTCCATAATAGGAGAAAGAGGAAAGAAAATATCGAGTTGGTTGAGCAAACCACAACTCGTTTTCGCTCGTACTACTCCGGCACAAAAACTCATCATTGTGCAAGGTTGCCAGAAACTAGGGCATACTGTAGCTGTCACGGGTGACGGAGTCAACGATTCTCCTGCTATCAAGAAAGCCGATATCGGAATCGCTATGGGTATTACAGGTTCAGACGTCGCAAAGGATGCTGCCGATATGATCCTCTTGAGCGATGATTTTTCTGCGCTTGTCGTAGGAGTGCAAGAAGGACGCAGGATTATGGACAACCTCAAGAAATGCATTGTATACGCCTTGAGTTCAAACATCCCTGAGATCACCCCCTTCTTGGCTATGATCATTCTCGGGCTTCCTCTTCCTTTGTCAACTGTGCTTGTGCTCTGTGTTGATCTCGGTACCGACGTTTTCCCTGGATTCGCTCTTGCTTTTGAAGAAGGCGAGCTTGATCTGATGATTAGAAAGCCCAGAGCAAAAACTGACCATCTATTCACTGCCAGGCTGCTAATGATCGGTTACTTTCAAATGGGAAGCCTTGAATCGTGCGGTCTGTTCTTAGCGTACTTCTACACCATGAATAACTTCGGATACAACTTCTTCTCCTTGTTCTATCTCCAATTCCAATCTGGATTAATTACAAGCAACACCAGAAATGACCCTTATGATCCATTCCGATATGATTTAGGAAATTCGAGAGTCGAAAATCTTTGCAGCGGATTGAGCGATAAGCCTTATGCAATAAATGAGGATTATCTGGAGAAATTAGATTGGATATATCTCCGACACCCGTACATTGACGTTAGAAATGTTTTCATCGAATGCACAGGTGATGGCTCAGTTCAAACGAGAATTGAATTCGGAGAGTGCCACGTCAAGCAACTTAGCAGTATTACTGAACAACCAATTTGCTACACGACAGAAGCTTTGAAGTATGCTCAGACAAGTGCCTTTTTTGCTGTTGTACTCTGCCAATGCGCAAACGTTCTCACTGTCAAAACAAAGAAGCTCTCAATTTACTACCAAGGATTCAATAATCATATGCTTCCCGCTGGATTTGCCTCAGAGCTAATTCTCACTCTCGTTCTGGCCTATTTACTTCCCATTCACAGAGCATTCGGAACACGTGATGTCATATTCCTCCATTATGGTTTTGCAGGCGTTCCATTCGCAATTTTGCAAATGGTTTATGATGAAATCAGAAAATACATGGTTAGAAACGGGAAGTCGCCTGATGGAATTAAACCTAACTGGTGGGTTCGCAATTATTCCTTCTGAGAATTTTTATTAGTTGCCGATTAAATGTACCGCCACATCAGAAAAGCTCGAATTTTATTCAATATTGATATTAGGATAAAGAGCAGAAGTTAATTTTTGTGTTTGTTCATTTCAAAACATAATTTTCATGGCAATAAAAACTTGAATTTGAGATTTAATTCTATTTACGGAATAAAATAGAATGTTGTTTGCTGTTATACATAAATAATGGAATTTAGTTGAATTGGTAAAACGAGGAGCCAAGATATTAAATCATCATAGGGCTATTGCTTTCTAGTTCTCATTCTGGATTAATCAAATCGAGTTATCTTGAAACTATCTAAACGTTTTTCACCATGATCACAAGTCATAACAACTTTCAAAATACAAACACAACAAAACCAAAATAACAAAATCATGAGACATAAAGATTTCATGAGCCACACATACACTCTGAAAATGGAAAATCCTAGGCTTTTTTCTCTCTAAGTCTCCAAAATGAAATTACACCAAGTATGCTTCTTCAATAATATTTGGAAAAATTATTGAGATATGTTGAGTGAAAACAGCTTTAACCAATCTTGCCTCAACTTCAAGGAGTATTTGTTTTCAAACCCTACACTTTCTTTGAAATGATTGAAAGCAAGCGTACGGCAATCTTGTTATTGATATTTTCTTCTAACTAGCAATCACACTGTAGCCACTTTACATAGAAAATTGCTCGTTGAAGTTTTTGGAATAACTTATTTAGTGGTATTAATTATTCATTAGTAGTATAAACTTCATTCCTGACTGAGGTGCCTTCGATTTTTAATTTTTTTTTTTTGCAGTTAGCAAACTTAGGAATTTTCTCGTAATGGTAATTCATGTTTAAGGTTTTGGTTTTCTCTAGCTAATTTGGAAGAACGCATAATGATCTTTAGTTATAAGAATAGAATATATAATTATTCTCCAAAATCGCTCTTGTGGCTGACTTCTATCCATGTAATGGTTGATTTTACCTATTGCTCAAATGAAACAGACAGACAGAGCAGCATCTAAGAAGAAATAGGTGTATTAATGCAGCAGCAATAATTTACTGCCATCTGAGGTCTTTCCAGTATAAAGTTTTTTTCCTGTCTTGAAGTCCACTAGTGCTATTGTCTTATCAAATGAAGCACTCGCGAGTAAATCGCCGCTTGAATTCCATCTCACACAATTGATTGCTCCTACAATATAGGCATTAGAAGTAGGGATAATTAGTGAACACATCAAAATATTACTCGTGTGAATATCTTCGAAAGTTCGGATAATTTTTGATTCGCGTTTGTCATATATCATCACATTCTTATTCATGCCCCTATCGCCTAAAGCTAATAGGTTTCCATTCTTCTGGCATACATCAATCCAGCATATGGACTCTAAAAGAAAAGTATCAGATCTGGTTGAGTCCAGAAGAAGCATGAAGAAACATAAATAACAGAAAATGATTCTCCATTGAATGAACAACAAGCCTGAAATGAAAAAAGAGGAAATTGGCAGCAATTACCTTCACAAGGTTGAATCGGACTCTTCAAAATCAGAGCTTTCTTTTCAGTATCGAGGATATTGAGTTTGTTCTGATCAAATTTGATGTATAATAATGGCTCGTCAGGATTAGTACTCCATCTACAACGGTTCCAACCATCTGAAGAGTTATTATAGATTTAGAGTAGTTTTGGAAGCCGCCAATAATTATTATAAGAAGAATAAATATGCTCGATCATCGATCATGTAGAAAGAAAGAGGATATGGAATTATACCTCCCATGTCTGAACTCATCTCTAGTTTCAAATGGAAACGATAATCATCAGTGTTTAAATCTGATACTAAGCATATTCCAGAGCGGTCGGTAGTTGCAACGGTCTCTCCATTAGGATTAAAATCGTGACTTGTTATATAGCCTTCTAGACGAGAGCATGTGTTAAATGAGTTTACAATGAAAAAGCAATCTATTAAATACCATCTTCAGTGCTATACTGAGAGTGCCATCTCGATTTCCGGATGAGTTTTACAATATCGTCAGACTTAGAGATAGCGAAAGTGTAAAGATGACAAGAAATCTGCCCTGCAACAGGGATTGCGCCAAGAATACTTCTTCTTGAATTATAAGTTGGATCTCCATAACCAGTCCCTGGAAGAGGAGAGAGGGAATATAAGATAGATGATGGTGTTGCTTTATTACTGCCAGCCACCTCTTCAAATGAATATATTTTCCTTGCTTGGCCTTTCAATGAGACTTCAAATACTTCTAAGTTAGCGGATGCATGCCGACAGTGGTTAACAGAAACTATGATTCTTGTGTTTGGAATCTCTTTCACGTGATTACAACTTTGGATAGCTTGGGAGAATGTGTTGTCAGAGGTGATTATGAGAAAAAAAAGAGTATACTATTGCCCTCATGGAGTCTAACTCCGTCAAAGTTAGCAATCTCTTGCTTAGTTACGAGCTCTACAATGCTAATCTTATTATTTCTCCAAGAGGACCAAGCAAGTAGTGTTGGAGATGTAGATATCTCATCTGTTAAAGTTAGAATTAGCATTAGGAGATCGAAAGAATGCAAAATGGGAATTTCATCAAGTAAGTGGATTAAAGTGGTAGTACCAGTGTTTATCGAATCGTTAAGCAAATCATCGCTTAGTGCCCCTCTTTGAGCTTTTGGTTCGTCTAAGATTGTCTGAGTGGGGTTTTGACCATCATTTGACTTGCTTTTTGAGATCATTACTATTTCAATGTGTTAATAACTGTGTGAGAATATATTTAATTATGAAAACTGATCTCAAGTTAAATGAGCGTGTGAGAATTTGATAATATGAGAGAACAAATTCAATAAAGGTAGGAATCTTGGTGATCATTTTCAAGTTTATTGCAACCATAATGAGTAACTTCTCATAAACTACTGAGAGAGTAAGGAAGCTTCACGAAATCGATGAAGCGTGGAACTCTGGAATCTTGACTGACAAAGAAAAAGAACCTGGTGAGCTTCCTCAGAATAACGGCATCGAATTATATAATCTCAATGAAACTCAGATTTTTAGCAGATAGTAAGGACCTTTCTGACTTCCGATACGCTTTTTTAAAGGATAACACATAGATTTTGCGTATACGAATTCACAAATTCGCTTTGAAATATGGGTATTTGGTTTTATTTCGTGCATCATCTCTTATGCAAAAGCGCAGAATCACAGTATTGCTATCATGAATGTTTCTTCTGTTTGATGAGAAGATTGCCAGAATAAGTATTTTCGAATGTTTTGTTTATGAATATTCAACCACTGTATCACAATGGCATTGTCATTTATATTTTCTTCAATGAATATATGAATGCAATTTAAGTTCTATTCTGACAATGATAAGGATTTAATAATTTGGTCTCTCAGACACTCACAAATGAACCAAACATAGAATTACTTTGAAGTGCTTTCTTACCTGTCTCTGTGATATGTTGATTCGAGTGAATTTCAAATCTTATGAGCTTCTTCCAAGCCACGTTTTGGGCTAGGAGGGTCGCTCCCTGGTCTCCGATCTCATTCTCACTGAGTAAGAGCTCTTCCATTTGAATCCAACGTCTATTCCTTGCTATCGCAACAGCAGCTTCATCTCCGAGCTTATTTGCGGATAGATCAAGTTTAATGAGATTTCTGAAAAAGTAATTCCTTTCAATGGTTATAGCGCCTTCAGTTCCAATTTGATTATGTGATAGAACAAGCTCTTGGAGATTTTTCCAAGACTCATTTTGTCCTATTACTACCGCGCTTATGTCACTAATCTGATTTGATGAGAGATCTAACTTTTTGAGATTACGCCAGCTTTTAACTACTCCAACTATGGTAGCACCCATATCTCCAATATTATTATTGGAGAGGTCGAGAACTTCAATGTTCTGTGGTATTTTGCATACTAGAATCGTTGTATCCTTAACTGTTAGGCCTTTCGAACGCACCTCTATCTGAGTTATCACCTGATCTTTCGAGGATTCTATCAAATCTAGCTCTTTTTGTACAGCCAGGCTGGTAGGTGAGATGAAAGTTTGAAGTTTCATCAAATTCTCACCTTTGAAGTCACAAATCGACTGATCTTCAGCGTTGAACTTGTTATTAAACAGGTAAAGCAGCTCGAGATTGGGCCAGGCGGTACTTTTTCGTAATGCAATTATCCCTTCATCTCCGATTCGATTCGAGTATAAGCCTAATATCTCGAGTTTGCTCCAAGTGGTGTTGTTTGCCAGAGCTATTGCACCTTTATTTCCGATCTCATTTTGGGGTAAGAAAAGCTGAGACAAATTGATCCAAATTGTATTTTTCCCTATCGCTATTGCCCCTGTGTCTCCTATTCTATTATTATTTAAGTGAAGTTTCTTCAAGTTGCTCCAAGCGTTATTTTTCCCTATCGCCGTCGCTCCTTTGTCTCCGATAGTATTCTCTCGTAACTCAAGTTCTTCTAGGTTGATCCAAGTCTTATTTGAACCTATCGCTACTCCTCCTGCCTCGCCAATCCTATTTTTCGCTAAAGATAATGTTGTTAGGTTGGTCCAGGTGGTATTCTTCCCTATAGCCTTCGCGCCTTCGTCTCCTATTGCATTCTCATGCAATTCAATCTTTTCTAAATTGATCCAAGTTGTATTTGCTCCTATAGCTCTTCCTCCTTCGTCCCCTATTTGATTTTTGCTTAATCCTAATTGCTGCAAATGATTCCATGTGCAATTATTCCCTAAGGCTACAGCTCCCTTGTCTCCGATTTGATTTTCTGATAAGTGGAGCTCTGTTAGACTAGTCCAACTCTTATTTGATCCAATAGAGATGGTTCCTTTGTCACTGATTCTGTTTGCGTATAGCATTAAGCACTGCAAATTACTCCAAGTGGTATTTTCTCCTATCGCCACAGCTCCTTCATCTCCTATTATATTTTCTTGTAACTCAAGCGTTTCTAGATTGCTCCATGTTGTATTAGCTCCAATCACCCTTGCTCCTTCATTCCCAATTCTATTTCTCGATAAGTCCAATTCTTTTAGATTGTTCCAGGCAGTATTATTGCCTATCGCTTCAGCTGCTTTATTCCATATCTCGTTCTCAAAAAGCGACAGCTTATGCAGGTTTGGCCAAGTCGTGTTTGATCCTATCGCTCTTCCTCCGTCCTCACCAATTCTATTTTTGCCTAAATTCAATTCCTTTAGGCTGCTCCAGGTCACATTCTTTCCAATAGCCATCGCGCCTTCGTCTCCTATGATATTATTCAGTAATTCAAGTCTTTCTAAATTGACCCAAGTTGTATTTGATCCAATTGCGATCGCGCCTTCATCCCCAATATTATTCTTTCTCATAACAAGCATTTTAAGAAGGATCCATGTTGTATTTGCTCCGATGGCTATTGCTCCTACATCTCCTATTTTATTGTCGCTTAATATTAACTGCCGCATATTACTCCAGCTTTTATTGTTTCCTATTGCTACGGCTCCTTTGTCTGTGATCGCATTTTCTTGTAAAAAAAGTGCTCCTAACTGCATCCAAGTTGTATTTGAACCTATTGAGATCGCTCCTTCATCACCAATATTATTGCTATCTAAATTCAATAACTTCAGGATGCCCCAGGCAGTATTTTGGCCTAAGGCTGCCGCTCCTTTGTCCCCTATCCTATTTTCGTTCAATTCTAACATCTCAAGCTTGGTCCAAGTTGTATTTGCTCCTATTGCTATTGCTCCTTCGTCTCCTATTAGATTTGCATTTAGATGCAGCCGCTCTAGGTTACGCCATACAGGGTTCTTTCCTATCGCTATAGCTCCTTCGTCTCCAATATAGTTGTTACTTAGCCTCAGCTCGACAAGATTAGCCCAAGTGGCATCAGACCCCAATGATACTGCTCCTTCATTTCCTATCATGTTATTTTGCAAAAAAAGTCCACGAATGTCAACCCACTGTAGAGACTTCCCGACAAGTACTGCATCAGAGTCATCAATATGGCTCGAAGGCAAGTTTATTACTGCATATATGCTTTCTTGAAGAAGCAAATTTTCAACTATCTTATTTTTCACATGACATATCATTCTCCTCATTTTGTTCCAAGCCTGGTTTGGCCTTAAAGTCTCGGCAAATTCATCACTTATATCATTTTCAAACAAATAAAGTTCTTCTAAACTGATCCAAGCTGAATTCATTACAATTTTTGACGCGCCAGATTCATTAATCTGATTGTTATCCAGTGATAATACCTTAAGATTCTTCCATTTTTTATCCTTGCCTAATGCAGTTGCCCCTTTCTCATTTACACTGTTATACGATAGCTCCAGCACTTCTAAGCAATTCCATGTTGAATTTCTTGCGATGGCTGCTGCGCCTTCATCTTCAATGCTGTTATGGCATAGATTAAGTTTTTTTAGATTCTTCCAACTGGTATTTTTACCAAGGGCTACTGAGCCTTCGTCATCGATTTCGTTGTTGCTCAGGTTAAGGTCTTCTAAATTTCTCCAATGAGAATTCGATCCTAAGGCTTTTGCTCCTGCATCGCCAATATTATTCGAACTCAAATTGATTTTTCGGAGATTTTTCCAAGAAGGATTACCTGCAATAGCAGCAGCAGCTTTGTCTGCAATTTCATTTGAGCTTAACATCAATTCTTGCAGATTTTTCCAGGTCAAATTGTTCCCTATATGCACAGCTTTCTCATCAGTGATGCCATTATATGACAAATCTAAATGCTCAAGCTTAGTCCATTTTGTGTTTCTTCCGATGACTACGGTACCCGAAGGTCGAAGTTTTCGATTGCTTAAATCTAAGGTCGTAATTTTCTCCAGCTCTTGAGCCTGATTACTGAGGATTAGCTCTTGAATATTCTTTTTGCCAAATTTCTCATAGTCTCCTCTTTGATCGAATATCATCACATTCTCCTCGGACAATCCACTAGAATCGTCAATATTTGCCCAAACCAACCTTAATCCTTTCTCATTAGACCCCTTGATTTCGCAATATTTAGACCTATTTTGAGGAAAGTTCGATTCCAAAAAGGTGACGGTTTTATCGTGTAAGCTTGCGGCTATGTGATTGGCGCTACCAGGATCCATCGAGTATTGATTAATTTTTGCTTCCAACGAATACAATCCCCAATCTTCGCCATTGGTATCTTGGAATTGAAAAAAATTGGCTGTTGTTGACATCATTAGCTTCTCATCTGTGCTACATGAAATATAGCTATTTAAACTACGCTTACCGCAACTACTGAACATATGCTTGGGAGATTTTGAAATATGACCACGGATGAAATCGATAATATGAATCATGCCATAGCAAATCCCAACCAGAATCCATTTGCCATCTGAGCTAATGCAAGTGTCTGATGCTTTAGAGTCCTTCGAAACTATTAAGCCTTGACGAATATATGCTCCAGTAGTAGCAGAATAGAGGTCAAATCCATGTTGTTCGTTTCCTAGCAATAGTACTCGATCATCATTTGGGATAAAGCCACAACTCGGAATCCCTCCTGAATGAAGCTGAAATGAGAGAACCCAACCGTTTTCAGAGAGACTCCATTTAATGGCTGCCTGATTTTCATCGACTGAAATAACGTGTCTTTCATCTCGACTCCATACACATTTCACTACTCCACTTTTGTGACCCTTTAATATGTGTAAGCATTCTCCAGTCTGTATCTCCCATATACGCACAGTTCTGTCTTGCCCGCCTGTAACTAAATACTTTCCATCCTTACTGAATGAACAGCTAAAGACCTTTCCAACATGGCCTCTTAATCTCCTTAATTCTCTAAAATGGATATCTAGCGCTATTTGCCTCTCGAAGATTATTATTTCACTTGTTGTACCGACTGCCATGTGATTTCCAACAGGAGAATGAGCAATACATGATCCTTCTTTGTCTAGAATCAGATTAGGAGTGACGCCAAAGCTCACGCCTTTCATGTTTGCTCTGATAAATAATGTACCTTGTAGCCACGACTCAGAAAAATCGACCCCTTGGAGGTCAGCATCGGTGAAATTTGTCTCTTCAAAGACTCCATAACTCAAATTGGCATTCGGAATGCAAACTTCACTAAAATCCATGCGACTGAAGTCATAGCCAGATGCATTCAGAATCGTTATAGCATTTGCAGCAGCGATTGAAAGAGGGTGATGATTATGCTGTTGGTGATCTTTCTGAATGTTAACCTCTTGCGAATCTTCAGCTTTCATCTCTGACTGTTTCTTGGGTTCTTTTGAATCATGAACCTTGGATTTTTGGATCAATTTTATCAAAGCTGATGCTTGTAGAGTCTGGTCATGAACGGCATCAACAAGGAATCGGAAAATTAAACCTAGCACTCCTACTTTAACAAGAGATTTTTGATTTAAAATCATTCTTG
>ENA-UOTX01001626-UOTX01001626.1-compost-metagenome-genome-assembly--contig:-NODE-1626-length-15197-cov-24.426984_pt1 | contig 15197 bp, 13 predicted proteins | sample MGYA00238143_ERZ746982 | MGnify/ENA primary metagenome ERZ746982 (study PRJEB28758, sample SAMN06268862) | compost metagenome | isolation source: single cell | place: USA: California, Emeryville, Joint... | reverse complement strand
CGGTTCAAAGGATCTTGAGCCTTGCTGTCTTCTCCAAGCTTTGTCTCAATGCTCCCACTCACTAACAGCAGAATATATTACACAACACAGAACATTGTAAATACATAAATCATTCGGCATGTCATAGGCAAGCACAAACACTTTATCTCTGTGTGTTAGTTTGACCTAATTAATCTCAATTCACATCGAATAGAAGCTATACACTCTTACATTTTCCTTCGGATTTGTAAAAACGTATGGATGACTATTGTCTGAAGCCCCAGGAAGCCTGTATAATCCAAGCGGAATCAGATCTCTCTCCATTGCAAGATAGTTGAACAATTCTCCGAACGTTTTGTTCTAATAAGAGGATTATTGTTTTAACTCATCTGCCAAGGAATCATAAGAATTTACGAGGAAATCTTCCGGTACTGAAATTTGCCACAGGTTGCTCTGTTTAAGTTCTGCATGTTCACAGATAGCTCGGATGACAGCATTTGATTGCTTTCCTCCTGTTAGCAGTTGCTGCAAGATTGTTACGATATGACGGTTGTAATAAGACTAACAATTGAATTTTATGAATGAGTTTATAGAGGAAGCACAAGGCAGGTACCTGGCATGTGAGAGTGTCGATTATAGCTGAGATATAAACTTCTCCAGCAGCAAAGAGAGGCGTAAAGCCATAGTTCAAATCCCCATCGTATTTATGCCCTTCTCGAACTTCTTTCGGGAGTAGAAATTCGATATTTGATGCATATACTACGATGATAGAGAGAGTTTAGTGTCAAAGAAAATTCTAAGTAGTTGCTGAATTACCAAGCTCAATCATGATTTGGACGTTCTTATTGCATTTCTTTATCGCTTTATAGATAAAAATAGACTCTGCATCAATCATTTCATCGTTTTCTTGTGAAGATTTCTTTTCACTAGAGATATCATGGCCTAATACCACTGCTTTATCAGCAAAATTGATGTTGGCTCTGATTAAATCCTCCGTTAACAGTGGAGAACCCTAATAAAAATTCGTCAAGTGGATAGCCTTAAGCCAAAATTACTTTGATATAGACAATTTGCGGGAATCGACTGATACACTCCCAAATCTCATTTGCTGGAGGCTCTGGGGCCAAAATGACAACATACTGCAGCTCTTTCAAATAATTGGCACGCAATGGCAGCAAGAAATAATATATCGAAGGATGAATGCCGCAAACAACGATATGGTTCGTGATTTCAGGGTCATCTTGAATCGAGATACGCGTTGCGTTCATCAGGTTCACTGGCTCATTTAGCAAAACATAGTCACTTTCAAGTAATTCATTTTCCTCGCCATTCGTTCCGGAGAGGTTTTGAGATGTGCTCATAGAATCGTCTTGAGTCGACACTTCAGAATAGGCGTCCATACGAGAGCTTCTTTTATTTTCCTTTTTATTCGTCCGCTGAGCATTCTGATTGTGATAGATCGAAGCTTCCTCTGAGGTCATTTCGTACGTAGCTACTTGATCAGCAACCTTCTTATCCTCGCAGATCAGGTATACTTTAATATGGTTCTCTTCGGTGTTTGGAATGGTATAAGATCCAGGGTTCAAACGAATAATCGTTTGATCTCCAACATCTAGTTCCAGTCCAAATACGATGCCGTTGAACTCGTTATAAACAATAGCAGCAACCTCGCTGAACTTCTTGCCTTGGAATTTGAAAGACAGGTCTGTGCGATAGATTTCGTACCCCATGCCAGATGCATACTCCTTGATCCATTCCTCTTCAAAGTCCCCGTCGCTTACGTCTCCCGCTGAAATAATAAGGTTAGAAATCATACTTATGATGCCAGGGACGAAGCACGATTTGGCCACTAAATTCATTTTGAACTCTTCAACGACAATTAGCTGATCGTTGCTTTTCATTGTCAAAGACGAGTAGTAATGCACTTTGCTCTCAGGCTTAATCAATTGCATGCAGAGCCTCATATTCTGGCTGGTGTGGTGATGCACGTATTTTTTAATCGCAAGTCCAGTGAGAATATTTTTGTGATCCGCCGTGAATGAGTCGGTTCCATACTTGTCTGTGAGCAAAACGCAGGCTTTAGCCTTGCTGACCATCGCTCTTTTCAAATCTTTATCTATCATTGGATTTCCTTTGAGGTACGTCAAAAAGAGCTCGTACTGAGGATTATGCAAAAAGCCTTCCATTTCAACCGAAGGATCTGTCGTTTGCAAAATAACCGCATTTTTGTCCTGGGAACCATGGTCTGGATGGAACAATTCATTGCAAAAATCTCTTAAGGCTGCTACTCCGACATGCCCGCAAATGACGATATGTGGCACTTCTGAATTAGCTTTGTAAATAGCTCTCGCATAGACTGATTGCATGCTCATGAGTCGAATCAGTTCGTTGGTTTGCTTTGGAATGAGAACCAAAGCGAGGATAATAAGCACTATAACCACCGCTCGTCCGAGTTCTGAAACAGGAACGACATCACCGTACCCTACTGTCGCTAGTGTTACAACGACGAAGTAAAACATTTCATGAAAGGAAGTCTTCTTCACAGTTGGGTCCAAATCCCCGCATTGGTTGTCTTGTTGTTATTAAAAAGTTAGACGCTCTAAACTCAGTAATGGTTCATGGTTACTCAATATATATGTAGTTTGATCTTTGAGCATATCATCACGGACAGGATTCTCAAAAACTTCAAGGACTCCAGCCGTTACAAAAAGCAATGCCAGAATTGTCAGGAAAATTTTGAATATCTGCTGGCTGACCTCAGTATCACCGATTTTGAAAAATTTGTTGACTATTCTAGTCAGGCGCAAACTGCGAAATATGATCGTGATTTTTTGAAACGCAATCTCTTCGGGATTGTCAATCGACGTGAAAAACAATGGCAAAATAGTTATCATATCCACGATAGCTGTTGAACTTATAATATATTGAAATCTATGCTGTGCAGCAAGGAACCTATCAGTTTTTATCTCGATTTGCTTTCCTGACTCCCAAAAAATTACCTCAAAATGTATTCAATCAAATAGAAGAGCTCAATTCCCAGATTGCAAGCTTTAAACCACTCGAAGTAGCTCATGTACGTCGTGACGAGATATACCACACATGAGAAAGCACTTAGAAAGGTGCTGATATATTCGATGAGATGCCCATATCTCCCGTTTAGAAATTTCTCAATTACTTGACGCGCGGTTGTTTTGGTTTCGCCTTCATCCACTATTAGTGCAAAGAAAATTTGAAAGATTAGAATTTTAGCATCCGAAAAGAAATTGTGCTACTTTCTGCCTGAAGAGCCTAGAAAATTGTAAAGAAAGCTTAGCAGAGAGCATTGAATGTGGAAGCTGTTACATTTAGTGGGACTATTTGATTGCTTTTGGGAGTAGTCATGTGAGTCAACTGGTATAAACTTTGAAAATAAAATTATCACGGCCGAACAAGCTAATTTTTTAAAAAATTTGTAAATGGTATCAAAATATTGCAATTTTATCTTTTCCTCGCAGATGTGATGGCTTTGGGAATCATAAGATTGAAGATTTAAGATGGTTTTCCTTTCGATAAATCTTCTTAATTAATTAAGAAGCTATCTCCATATTCGAGGATTTTCTAGACTTCTTTAAAAAGGCCGGTGATAACAGGAAAAAACCTCTAAAAATAAAGCACCAGTTGAGGGCCTTTTTGTTCTAATGAAGTCACACGACTCTAATCGCTGAAAGTATTCTCATATTTTGACCTGAAGAGCTTCTCTCTCTATAATTAAATCGCTAAATTTTGCTTCAACGAAATATTTTTTTCTTCGATCAACTGAAGCAAATGACAATCTCAAAAATATCAAATTTCTATCATCTTGGTTTTCTAGCATTTTATTTTCTAACAAAAAGAATTGATTTGATTTTAAATGTGGAATAATTAAGAATTCGCTTTCTTCTCAACTTTATTTCAGCCTGAGGCCATCTTTCTTTTAGCGTTTTTTTCTCCCTCTTCACCGATCTCGTCGTTGTCTAATAAGTCAAGAGTGGTGAGGTTCGTCCAGGTGGAGTTCTTGCTGAGTGCCTTAGCTCCCCTGTCATGGATAGTTGTGAAGTGTTCTTACTGAGTGGACTTGCTTCTTCGTCACCGAACTTGTTTCTTGATAAACTGAGACTGGTAAGGTTCGTCCAGCTGGTGTTGTTTTTGATTGCGTTTGCTCCCTCATAACCGATAAGATTATTTTCTAAACCAAGAGCAGTAAGGTTCGTCCAGGTGGAATTCTTGCTGAGTTCAATTGCCCCCTCGTTACCGAGAGAGTTGAATGATAAATCGAGAGTGGTGAGGTTCGTCCAAGTGGTGTTCTTGCTGAGTCCGCTTGCTCCCTGTGCCCCAATCTTGTTGTGGGATAATTCGAGAGTGGTAAGGTTGGTCCAGGAAGTGTTCTTACCGAGTGCAATTGCTCCATCGTCACTGATCTCATTGCCCTGTAAATTGAGAATGTTAAGGTTCGTCCAGGAAGTGTTATTGCTCAATGCACTAACTCCGTTGTCACAAATCTGGTTCTTCGATAAATTGAGAGTGGTAAGTTTCATCCAGGTGGGGTTTTTGCTGAGTGCACTTGCTCCTTCATCACGGATCCAGTTGCATGACAATTTGAGAGTTTGAAGGTTGGACCAGCTAGTGTTCTCACTGAGTGCCCTTGCTCCCTCTGCACCGATCTTGTTTGATTTTAGATTGAGAGTGGTAAGGTTCTTCCAGGTGGAATTCTTGCTGATTCCACTCGCACCGCTGTTCCCAATAGAGTTGCCTGATAATTTGAGAGTTTTAAGGTTGGACCAGCTAGTGTTCTCGCTGAGTGCCCTTGCTCCCTCTGCACAGATACGATTTTTCGATAAATTGAGAGTGGTAAGGTTCGTCCAAGCGGTGTTCTGGCTGATTGCAATTATTCCGTCGTTAATGAGAGAGTTCCGTGATAGATCGAGAGTAGTAAGTTTCGTCCAGGTGGTGTTCTTGCTAATTTCGCTCAGCCCATTGTCACCAATCTTGTTGGCTGATAAATCAAGAGTGTCAAGGTTCGTCCAGGCGGTGTTCTTGCTGATTGTAATTGCTTCCTCATCACCGATCTTCGCGTTATTCAATTTGAGAGTAGTAAGAGATTCCCCTTGCTTAAGATAAGGATCTAGCATGTGTTCTTCTTGCCTACTTGCTACACAAGCCGTTCCCATGGGTTCTTTGCAGTGATTTTCTGATTCTTTGTTTAGAATTAAAAATTAATTATAAATTAACATGAGCTAATTTTAATTATGGAGATAATGCGTTACTCTGAGCGGTTCACCGCTACTTAATTAAATTTGATCAAAGTTATAGATCGCGAATCATGCTCAAATATTTCTTTCGTAGCTAAAATTCAGAGCTTCATATGAGCAAAAAAGTAGTTTTAATTTCTAGACAAATTGAAGAGAAGTCAGACTAATCAAGTGATTAAGCTCCAAGCAAGAATAGGCCGCAGATTCTCAAAAACTACTCTTTCAACAAACTAAGAAATGCGATTTGTTCAAGGAGAGCGTTTTAAGAAGAAAAAGAAACACGACTTTTTTTACAAAGCAAAGATAATTGCGCATTTGCTAATCAAGTCCAAAAAAAGTAAGCTTAAATTGGATTGGAGATTTAGCAGCTCCATGCTTACCAGACTTTATATTTTTTGAAAAATCTTTAAAATCGTGCTAAACGAAAGAAATTAACCCTCTGAAAGCCTTGAATATTACCTTAGCTGCAACCGTCAGTCTCAACATATCGCTCAGTTGGAAACCAACACCGGAAGAGAAAATAAAGTTATCATCAATCTGCCACGAGAGCTAAATGAAAACAAAAATTCATTCAAGTTTTACTTTTGCTCTAAACGTGCAGCGCTTATTCGGCCGGTATTTCACCCCAAATTCAATAGCATTCGTTCCTTCATAAAGCTCTCTCGACGCAGCAAATGCCAACGAGATTTCATCGGAGACTTTATTGAAGTATATGTATTTAACAAGGCCCCACTTAGAAGTGTCTTGCGTTAGTTTACTAACAAAAAAGATTAAAAATAATGAAATTTAGCATGTGTGTCTCACTATTCAACCCCATAGCTGAGATTCGCTTTGTTATATGTAATACCAACAGCCGGCAGCAAATAACGAGTGCGTGCTCCAATCTCAGCAGCGGCGCTTAATCCAAACTTCAAATTATAGTCTTCGGTGCTCTTGATTTCAGCAGACAAGTTTTTATAGATGCAACTTTGCCAAACTTTCTTCAAGTGTGGAGAGGACAATGGCTTATTTTCTTCAGTTTCCTTGAAAAATCAGTCAGAAATTTCGTTGCTATGTGACACTAACTTTCTCCTTTACAATCATCGGGTCGCTTAAATACCTTTTGAATCCAGCCTAATTAACATCTATTTAACTGGGATTGCTTCATTGGAGGATATTCACCTCTAAATACACTTTGTTATTGTATCGAAATCGATACTCTAAATTAAAGAGAGAAAACGTTCGTTTATGCACGTTTCCCTCAAATGCGACTTTTGCATGAGAATTCTTAGCGTATTTCTATTTTCATTGTGAGGAGCTGTATGAAGGAGAAACTGTGTCATACTTTAAGATTGTAATGCAGTGTGCAGTAGAGATCTTGTAGATTCAAAAGCTTTGTATTCATTCGGAGGAGCTCAGACTTCGTTTTGAATTTTAGTTTAGATTCATCATTTCGACTCGATCCATAATTGTAGAAATTCGCTCCTATTTTCTAGAGTATACAAATATGAGTTGAACCGAACTGGAGATTACGATGTCTTTCTCTTTTTGAACGAATCTGAAGTGTAGGTAATGGTCAGTATTTAGCTCAGAGTCAAGAACGTCTAGAAATGTTCAACTTAAAATCCCACGCTCGAACTATGATTCCAACCTGCGACTGGCTTTAGACTTCTCTCGTAGCAATCCATGAACTTTGAATCCGAATCTTTTTAAATTTATTGGTTAATTACAACTCGCATATCAACAGAGAATGAAAAAAAGAATAATTTTCTCCAGTCTCTAATAATGGCACTTATCGGACTACTATATGTCTTCCATGTTCTCTCTTTATGTCTGGTTGATTGGTCAACTTTTTACGTCGGAATTGCTATCCTCTGGGAATAGATAGATATTTTATTTTTCCTTCTTTTTCTTTGTGGGAAGTTTGATCAGATAGCGCTTTTATTTCAAGAAGATTAGGCCAACTCTTCTGGAAAATAGCCACTAAGCTAAGAATATGAAGACAGAAATAGATAAATACAAAAATATCATTATCTCACTCCATTGTGAGAAGAAGCGTAAGGGCTTTAGTAACTGGCTATTCTCTTATATTACAGATTCCTCACCAACTTCGTCAAGATATTGGAACGTATTTTCACTAACGAAAGAAAGCGTCTAAGATATTTTGCCAAATAACTAAATAAAATTTGTTTTTGGGTTCCGAGTCATGCTGCAGAAAAAGTGTCTCTCAACCTTCATTCAAGCCTGCACAAAGCCGGTTGATACGCGCTCGCTCTTTTTCACTCCTGCTTGCTTCAGATCCAGAAGGAAAAAAACAATTGGGCAAAAAAACAAGTTGAAAGCAATGAATCCCAGATTCCAACGTGTCTCTAAGATGAAAATGCCTGATTTGAACGATAAGGAGCTCGTCTTTCCTATCAACATTCCTCTTCGCTTTTCCTACGTCTTCAAACCAGCTAAGCGCCTTCCAGTTATCCCAATGCATGATTATTTAAATTTCAAAAACATGTCTGGCAATGAAATTCTTCTCTACCTCGAAAAGCCCGAAAACCTCAGAAATTCAGAGTTTGCGTCAGCTCTCAATGAGCTTGTCAAGCGCCCTGGAGCAAGTGGTAAGAATATATATGACTCATTATTCCTTTCCTTTTACCAAACACTCATCAGCATTGTCGTTACTTTCTTCTTGTTATAGAACCCCCTTGCAATTTCAATCATTTACCATATGTTTTTTTAGAGAAAGACTGGGTCAACCATCCATGGATTCAAAATTGCGCACAAATGGCAATTGCAAATTCAGCTAACTTTTCAAGGATAGACATCGGCATTCTTGTTAAAGTCTTCAGTTTCATGAAATACGAGGATGAAAAACTCTGGGCCAATTTGGCTGCTGCATCTAACAAACTGCTTCAACTGTTGAGAGGAAAGAGCTACGGAATCATTTTTAACCATTTTCTTCTCAACCCAACCCATTCAACTAGCGATTTCCGCGAACGTCTCATTTCTCTGCTGCCAACAAAAGTCTACAAGATGCCTAGAGATGAGCTCACGAAAAGCTTCGTAACTCTTGTCAAGCTCGGCCGATTAAACGAGTATTTGTGGGACAAACATTTCCAAATGATCTTTGTCAAGCGAGCGCATTGGTTCGGACCTAAGAACTACAAATTGATCATTGATCACCTTGTTGAGACTGAATTTGCCGTACCCCACATGCATTTTGAATTCATTTGTTTTAACAAACTTTGCTTAGAATGACATCGAGTTTTGGAATAGGGATTTCCTTCCTGGTATCAACAAAATGCTCGATGGTCTGAAAGAGGAAGATGCTAACGCTTTGATTGAGACCTTGAACAAAGCAGCTGAGAAGATCCCTGAGATTGAAATCGATGCACTTGTTCAAACCCTCAAGCATCACACTTCATACACGCTGAAGATGCTGAAAGCGGTTGAAGAAAATCGCTTGTGGAACATCGTTCTCTCAGACCTCGAATACTACAAAGAAAAAGAAAAGATTCGCCTTCAACGTGAAAGCGGTGGTCAAGCCTAGGAGATTCGTACTGTATCACATGTAAGCGAACAGTTTCTTGATTCAACAATTCTAGACCCTGTATATGTTGTATCCTGAGTACGTAATCATTTCATGCGGTTACGGACAATAAATAGATTCGCTAAACATTTTCGTGAGCAATTTGATGATGTCACAAAAGGACAGTATTCTTTGCACCAATAAATTTGAATAGAAATAAAGATTAAATCATGGGTTGTTGTCGAAGTAAGGATTTTGTACGCAGAAATGCCTACAAGCCTGAAAAACAAACCCCTCTGGCCGACAAATCACCAGAGGTAACTTATTTTCCCACTTGTTTTTCCTGGTTTCCTCTCATTTCTATATTCAACCATCATATCAGTTTAATGTCCTGATCATTTGTGAATAGGTGAAGATGAATGGCAGCGTTCATATGGACGGATCCAAAATAGCGAGTAAAAAGCAACCGACTGATGCTATCCATGAAGATCATATCGCTCTCGACAGCCCTGGAATGTCAGGAAGAGCATATACATTTTCAAATAATGAGCCGGTTGATCTGAAAGACCCATTAACGAGCAGAAATAAGTTACCTGTAACAACCAAGCCCATGAATCCGGACACAGAGCAAGCGAAAAGATACGGCAGCATCGGTGAAGATGTCAACACGCGAGAGTTTGACTCGATTTCTAATGAGCACCTGACGAAACTGGCGACGAAAGGGAAGGTAAACATGAGTCAATTGGATGGCAGCACTTTCCGAGGGCATAAATTGCCGGTGATGAATAATGATACGAACTCGGAGTTAGGAAAAAAACCATCTCAGATTGTGAATGGCTACGAACCGGTTTTTCATGAGAAGAAGACAGCGAATGAATTTTATTTTGAATTGAATGAGGCTCAGCTGAAGAGATATGAGGATTTTGCAGAAAATAACAAGTTATTGCAAGAGTCTATGATATCAGATACGCCTGGGGGCAAAAACACCAGTGGGCTTACTGAATGGACGCGAGTGATACAAAAGCATATTAATATGGGTGACAGAGCGGGTACCCAGAACGATGGACGATCGAAAATGGACAAGGTGTATAAGGCTATTCTCGCGCTGCGTGAAAGGTCTTGGTATGATGAACTCGTTGGTCTTTACAAAGTAATGCGCTTATCACAATGTCCAAGTGACACAAAATCTTCGTTGTAGGAAAGAAATATCAGCAGCAAGCATACTTCAAACATGAATATCCTAACTTTTGAGCGCAAGACCATGACGCTGCAGGTAAGAATATTATTTTGCTAAAGGAATAAGTATCCTAATTCTCGATAGGAACATTTTCGCTGGCTCATCTACTCAATAGCAAACGTTAAGCTAAATTTCAATAAAATAGTAGGCGCGAGAGAATTCCCACCTGTGAGTCTTCAAACAGGTAAAAATCTGGAAATATTATTTTCAATCTGTTTATGATATGATGGTTTGTATAGGGCAAGGAGCAGGTCTGGGCGGAGGATTACCAGGAGGTTCAGAGACTCATTCAGAGGTGTTGTCGCCATCTAAAGGCACACAGAATTTAGGGGTAAATCCAAATAGAACAGTTACTGCGGCTGGCTTCGAGTTTGATTCTAGCATGAGATGCATCTTTGCGCGGGAGTTACCAGATGCGTTCTCTGGAGTATGGTTGAAAGGGTTTATTTGGAAAGGCGTGTATTTAAAGCTCTACACGAAGAAAGAGGGACAGAAAATAAAGCGCGAAATGAAAGCGTTGAAGCATTTGGCCATTGAGTATTTGCAAACTGAGAGCATGTATCGCATTTTTGAAGGACCTCATCACTCTGTGAATCTCATCAATATCAACGAGAGCTTCCTTGATCATAAGGGCAACAACCAGCAGACACTTCAAGTGATACTCCCTCTGATTAGTGTGGTGGAAAGCTCTTCTTGGGTACTGCTGGGTACTCCCATTTTCCCTTGCAAAAAAGGCGGCGGCTTAGATGAAAACATTGCGAAAATTCTGCAAAATGAATCGAATGGACTGTTCAAAAGCTGTTTTTTATTGTCGGGAGCAACTGCAAGTAATTTCAAAACTTACCACAGACCAGACGAAATGAATATCCAAGCTGGATTTAACACCTTCGCGGGCAACTACTCCTCCTCTCAATCTTCCTCAACAATCATGCTATGCAATGCAGAAAAATTGCTGTTTAATCTACCAAAAGTGAACGTATTATTCGTGATCGGGCATGACGAAAATATCAATATCCTATTTACTGAGTACCCCAAGAAAGGCTACCTCGATTTCTCTCAGATCAAGAAGATGACTGGCTACTCGAAGCTTGATGTTAGCTTCGCTAATTTGAAGCAGCGAAAAAGTCAGGGCGGGCACAAGCTTGAAGAGGACCAAAAGGAAGAGGGTAAGCCTTACGCCTTTGAAGTAATCAAGTTTAAACGGATGGGCTGGAGTTTCAATATGATTCATTTGAATGGAAGAGAAGTGACAAGTCGCTTCCCAATCAATCGCAGAGCAACAGAGCTTCTGGCATATACTGAGAAATACAGGTATTAACCTATCTTTGCCTGAGACTAATTTCTTTTTTTTTAGTCGATATGAAATCAGAGGAAATGTTATTGTGTTTGGACATTACCGCAATTCAGAATCAATGATCCATCCTTATTTCATCTCTGATAGCTATATTTTTTCAAGTTTTGTTGAACCAGGGTTCGAAGGAGGCCATATGGGTGAGCAAAACGACCTGTCAGGGCACAGAGTAATCCTGAGGACTGATCCGCCTCTTAAAGGAAGTGCTTCGAATGTGAAACCGCAAAATGCTAATCTTACAGCGGCAAAGACAATGAAATTCATCGGAACTAACGACATTTCTGCGAGGAAGGACAGCCATCAGCTCAATGCAAGCTTCTGTCTCCCGAAGCTCGGGAAAGAAGAAAAAATATTTGTAGATTATTTCATCAGTTGTGTGAGCAAGTCAATCGAGCAAGTCTGCGACCATCTCGACTGCACAGATAAAATCTATAATTTTGAAGCTTTGAAAGAAGCGTTTCATAAGAAGGGCCTCAACATGAGATTCGAATGGATTGTCTTTGCGAAAATTAGACGCAGAGACATGAAAGAGAAACTGGGCGTCGACATTTTAGTGAGAACATTGAAACGGATGCTTGAGGAAATCACCAGCAAGAAACTGAAGCAATTGAGAAACAGCAACATGAACTTGATAGAAACCGCAATGAAAAGAGACAAAATCGATGAAAAGTTGCTCGATAAAAACGAGTTTTTCCTAGAGCATTTCTTCAAAAGATGCTTAGCACACTATGCAAGTCTTCTTATGAAGGGAACTTCTGAGGTATTGATGATCTTTATGTTAGTTTCGCTGACTCATTCTTTTTGTTTCAGGCAAGCATGCTCGAAGATAGCAAGAAATTTTTCAGCAAACTGACCAGCAATTTGTTCCTCAGTCGTTTGAGGGCGATCGACATGGCGAAGAGGACTCTCGATCTCAATGAATTTGATTCGCTGATGTCCTCAGAGACTCTGAAGGACGTGCTGAATCTTGCTTATTATAACGCGCACATTTTTATCGATGCGATCCAGCATCACTTTAACGTTTGTCTGAGCTATGATATCATTCGCCAAGTGAAAAATGATAAATTCGCGTACATACTCTCCCTCCTAGCTCCGCCGATCCGCCACGTGGACATCTCAGTTATCTTCCAATGTGATCCATATTTGACGCTGAAAGAAAAATCCTACCTCTTATTCCTTAAACTATTCCCTGCTTCACCGCCGACTTCTTCGACTCCGATTGAGCTTAATCTTCCTTCGGCCCTTTATAAGCTTCGGAAATTTAAAATCGAGCCCGGTGAGCAGCCTCTCTTCACGTACGACTGCTTCCTGCGAGAATACTATGAGCTGCCAGACATCGAAGTCCTCAATGACTGGGTTGTTTTATTGGAGAGTGCATTAAACGGAGTAATGACGATCTTTTCAGAGCAAAACTTCCTTATGGATACTTATATTCTACAAATTCTCAACTCATTCTTCTTGGAGAGCGATGATCAAGGCTGCCTTGCAATCCTCGATAAGATTAACCTAGCAATGAATACGGCTTCCTTATGCTCGCCTGAACTCACTATTATAACTCAGACGTTATACGGAATCCTCTACGAACCCAAACATTTTGTAGAATGTGAACAGAACTATATGGTGGCGATTCTCACCCTCCACAAGCTGTATGGAGACCCTCGAGGAAGGGGAGGCAGAGGAACGCCATGGGAGCTTTTTATCACATGGAGGTTGTCGATTTTGAGCCGCCTGCAGGGAAAAATCCATGACGCAGAATACGTCGAAGAGCTCTACGACGCGACCCTAATGACGCTGAAGGAGAACACATTAAACAGATTTTATAGCAGTCATTACGTTTACAGCCAACCTTTCCACGAATTTCTTCCTAAAGAGAACGATAAAATGAAGAAAAGCCGCGCGAAGAGCTCAATCAGCTACTTTGCTCGAGTCGGTAACTATAACAGCAATGATATTGATTTTAGAAACTACACACGCACTGAGGACAAAGTCGTGAGTCATCATCCTTTTAGCTATTGGACGAGTCATTTACAATACGATGAAAATTCAATGAAATTTGATGTGATCAACCAAACTCTTCCAAGAAACTCGACTATGCTTAAGTGGATGGTTGAATACATGCCGCTCTCTCATAGTAGTGGAATCGTCTGGGAGACCTCATATTTGAAAGAATTTTTCCTCTCAGTAATGCAGAATGCCTTTAGCAATAGCACATCAGTCTCGTCGCTCTCGAATTATTCCGTGGACGGACAGAGGCGAGATAAAAATGGCTTGTCAGATTCCATGGTAGGAACTCCGAAGAGCTCGACGATGAAAATGGAGAAAAAGCAGAAAAAAGGCAGTCAGGGTGGAAATTTGGTTCAAGTTTTTGAAAAGGACGCATCCACTGTGAATAAGAGAGAGGCGATAGGTGTCGCGTACTCTTGGGGACAGAACTTTGAGGGACAGACAGGCTATCCGACCAATTTTGTGAACTCGGAAAAGATCTACTATGGGAAAAAAATGAGGAGTTACTTCCCAAAAGCGATATTAACGCTAAAGGACACCATTGTTATCAGTGTTTCTTGCGGACATTCTCATACAATGGCATTGACTCTGTCCAGACGTGTGTTGGCTTGGGGTTCCAATAAATCTGGACAGCTCGGACTTGGGAATTCGGCTCCGGAATATATCTTCATACCGGTTCAAATACCTGACTTGGAGAATATTAATTTGGTAAGATTGTCTTTTGTGGGCTTGGTTGACTAACTATATTCTTATCATTAACTAGATTTCATGTGGAACGGAGCACACTGTTGCGCTGGCAGCCGATAGCAAAGTTTATTCTTGGGGGCAAGGCGAGGGCGGACTGCTTGGACATAAAGACACCATGAGTCAGATGTCTCCAAAAGTTATTGTTGCTCTCAATGGAGCGAATATCGTCAATGTAGTATGTGGAGGGTTGCACACCCTCGCGATAAATAAACAAGGGCACTTGTACTCTTGGGGAAGAGGCGAAGGAGGCCAGTTGGGACTTCCGCTGAACCAGATCACCCATGACAAAAAAACTCATGAGTACTATCTAACAACTCCAACGAGAATAAGAGGTGCTCTTGACGGGCAAATTGTCGTTAAGATCGCAGCTGGTGACGCTCATTCCCTTGCGCTCACACAAAATTCAGAGGTTTATGGCTGGGGCTACACGAATTCAGGGCAACTTGGTCTTGGAGTCAGTCAGGACAATTTTGATCCCAGCTCCTCGAAATATGGGCTCCAGGTGATGGAACCAGTACTCATCGACAAACTGAAGTCTCTTAAGATCGTTGATATTTTCGCGGGATCGATGTACTCTCTTTTCATGACCGATAAAAAAGAGGTAACAAAGCATCTCATACGCCTATTTGAAAGCTAACTTCTTAATTTATTAATATCAGCTCTACGGATGCGGCTTAAACGACTACAATCAAATAGGAATTGGAGGAAATGCGAATAAAATGAATCTCGGTATATATAACCCATTCACTAGGAACAAAAGTTTAACCACATTTTATCTTTCTAGACAATTACAGAGCTGGAAACGTTGCTAACTATTCAGTTGAGATCTCGATCCCAAAGAAACTCGAATGCTTCAATTCCATTCCCATTATGAAAGTAGCTTGTGGAGAAAACCATTCCCTTGCAGTAACTTATTTATTATACTTTTCCATTAAAAAAACTCTAATTTTTTAGTTGGCTCTGATGGATAAATATTGTTTGTTTAGCTGGGGCATGCAGAGGCATGCGCAGCTCGGAAATGGAGATGCAGTTACAACCCAGTCGGCTCCTCGTCCTATCTCATATTTACAGGATGTTATGATTTACAGCGTAATTCCACTGGCTCTTTCC
>ENA-UOTX01001624-UOTX01001624.1-compost-metagenome-genome-assembly--contig:-NODE-1624-length-15243-cov-19.145193_pt1 | contig 15243 bp, 16 predicted proteins | sample MGYA00238143_ERZ746982 | MGnify/ENA primary metagenome ERZ746982 (study PRJEB28758, sample SAMN06268862) | compost metagenome | isolation source: single cell | place: USA: California, Emeryville, Joint... | reverse complement strand
TCAATTCTCCGTATCATCAACAGATTAAAAGCAACTTGTTGAAAAGTAAATGACCTGTCAATGCGCTGTTGCTAAAATAAATCAATAGAGAACAATTTGACCTATAATCTTGAATTAAACACTTCAATGGACCGTCTCTCTGTGGATGTTGGCGATATCACTGAAAGGAGTCCAAGCACCCATAAGATTTTCTCGAAGAGGACGTCAAATTCGGATGTGAGTCTTATTGAAGCGGTAAGACCTGCCTTTGAGGGCGGTTTTCGAGGAGACTCTTATTCAATAGGTAAACCTTTCTGTGTTACTATGTAGTCATATCAATCTCTTAAGACGATGCTTTTGAGAAATTAAACGAGCTTACACAACGAAATCGCGATGCGTTCAAGGATCTTTTAAAGATTCACCACGGCGCTATTGAATTCGATATTTTCGTAAAAAAACCTTTAGCTTTATTGTAATACTAAATTTGATCTTTTCTCATAGAGGAAGAGAAGACTGAAAAAGCCATCAGAAAAAATTCAATGTGATCCGGATCGTACTCAGACCGAAATCTGAGAGAGTCCTGCATTCTTAATCAGAATTGCATGCTCCAAACGTGGCAAACGTGGGTATTCCCAAAAATAAATACCAGCTAGTGATATATTTTTATATTGCATTTTGTTAATTGTTTTCATTTTTTTCTCTTGTAAAGAGATTCGACATCATTTTTAAAATATTTTCCTCATTATTAAACACCTGTCTCCTGATATAATAATCATCCTTTTATCATTATGTTTGTTGATTCATATGCAGAAGAAAGAGCTTCAATTCAAAAGTGTCTTCATGTAGAAACGTATTGGAATGTGGCTTTTAAAGGCTTGGTTAAGAGCATCTATCTATCTAAAGATTTTTGTAAATTTTATTTCTCGAGATCAGTTTACGATTTAAATATCAGAAAGCAAATGGATTGTCCTAGTTGCTTTGACCTGTACGATGAAGAAGAAAGATGTCCTCGTAATCTTCCCTGTGGACATACCTATTGTGAGCTGTGCTTGGACAAGATATTAGCATTAACAGGCAAGCTGGAGTGCCCAGTTTGCAGAATCAAACTCCCGCCGAAGATTGTTCCATCGCAACTATCAAAAAATTATATTGCTGCCAGTCTCGCCCTAAAACAACGAGAGCTCCAGAAAAAATTGCTCTTTTGCCAGCTACACAGAGAACCAATGAAGCTTTTTTGTGAGAACTGTCAGGAAAACATCTGCCCAAGTTGTATTATCGACCACAGTGGTCACAGTTTTATAAAGCAAGAGCATTCAGGTATTTACCTTGAGTGTAATGAGTAGTTTACTGTGTATTCTGAAGTTGAGTTGTTGAAAGAGAGAGCAGTTCGATTAAAAGATTCTCTCAATAAGCAGATGGAAAAATTGAATAGAGAGAAAGAAACGCATGAAATGCTTAAATCTAGCGCTGTGAAACAGAAGGAGGAGCACCTCAAAGCCGTAGACGATGAGTTTGATAAAATTATAAAAAAGCTCAATGAGCGACGTGTCTCGTTGAAGGAAGAGTATGAAAAATGCGTTAACGATGAATTAAGAATTGTAGACAACGTCTACTCAAAAAGAGCATCTTTTGCTGAAAAATTCAGCGTGCTTCAAGCTGATACCGTGAAATTGCTAACCACGTTCGGTATGCTTGTACTCTACTTTACCAAACAAGCTAAAACTGATATATGGCAGAGAGTACAAAAGTTATCCAAGGCACTGCCCTCATCAAAAACCTCGAAGAAGCAGAGGAAATGTTTAATGTCCATTCAAAAAGTTTTGCAACTTCAGAGTCATTACCCACGATCCAGCTCCCTATAGTCCTCTTCGATCCATCTCATTATCAAGAGATCACTCAAATAGGCTTTATATCGAAAGGTAATTGATCATATTGTTCTTCTTTTTGAATTGAATAACATCATCCCATTGCTTAGAAATTCGGTCACCTAAACTATTTTTCTTTGGAGAGCGAAACAAAATACTTCTCTACGACATTGAGCAGGAGACTTGGAAACTTCATCATCTTCCAAAATACCTCGGCGTGGAGTTTAACTATTACCACGCATCATGTGTGCTCCCTTCGGGGGATATTATGATGTCAGGGGGCGGGATTTCGAACACAGTATATGTATTTTCAGTCTCGAAGTTCGAGATATGTGTAAAGAAACCGATGAAACAAGTCCGGAAAGAGCATGCATTGGTTTATTTGAATAATTGCGTCTACGCACTCGGAGGCTACGACGGCATAAATAACGCATTCCTCAGCACTTGCGAGAAGTATGATTTAGAAAAAGATGAATGGAACGAAATCAAACCAATGGTATTCGCAAAATGTGCATTTGGAGCTTGCGCTATTAATAATCGTTATATATTCACTGTTGGTGGGTATAATGGCACCTTCAGACTTGATACTATCGAAAGGTTTGATTCTGAGACGCAAGAGTGGAGTATTTTCAACACACGATTGCACGAGGCGCTCTCGAATATCGCTTGTTTCTCTGCCCAAGACAACAGTTTTACGCTTCTTGGAGGCGGGCATGACAATGGGTTCTCTCTGGAGGTTTGGACTTTGGATATTGAGAAGGAGAAGTGGAAAGAGGAAGAGCAAATGAGTGAAGGTAGGGATTTGCGGAATAAAATTTCAGTGATTGGAGGTTATGTTTATGCGATCGGAGGAAACGAATGCAAGGGAGAGCGATTTTCGCTTAGCACAGGGAAATGGTCGCCGTTGCCCGCGTACCATCACTTAGTGAACGACAACCTTGATAGCTGGTGCTGTGCCCTGGGATATGAAATAGAAGGAAAAACTAGCAAAAATAAAAATACCGAGGTTTGTAATCAGAGCTTTCAATTCGCCATAACGAATAAAATGGATTTTCCAAGCAGTAACCTCGAGCCTTGGTTTATGGAAGGTTGGGAAGGAGATGATTCTCCTTGAGTTTAATTCACGGGCAGTTTCATGGACTTATGCAGAGAGAGTCGTTAGTAGTACTAATTACTAATTATGTGGGAAGTTTAAATTTCTCTGGTTATTCTTTATTTGGTTTTGAAAAATGTAACTTCATTTTTTTTATTCGATTCACGTCATATCTTCATAGCTATTGGAAATAATGCATTTTTTCCTATCAGAGTCAGGAAGAATGGTCATGTCCATTGAAGAGACTCAGGAATTGGATAGTTTTAGTTTTAGATAGCTGAGATATTTTCAGAAATGTTCCGAACATTGAATCCTAAATAAGCGGTAGATAAATCAACGGTATGGTGTCTGGTTCGAGGTCCGGCATTTGGCTGGTTTTTGCTCAGAAGATACGAGAATTTTCTGTTTTCTGGGCGGATTGGATCTGGTATTTCATCGTTTTTTTAATCTGATCAATGTTAGTATTGCCCGATCATTTGGTGTAGACACTCTGAAAAAGCAAGAAGTCTGATAAAATCATAATAAAGATGAATACTCGCTTCTCAAAAACAACTCCATTAACGGACTTGCTGACTCCAAAGACGAAATATGGCGAGTACAGTGCCACTCACATCGTACAGAAAGCCCGTGCTGAGCTCACGAATGATCTTAAATCCGGATTGAAACATCCATTCAAACCTAAACCCCCAAAAAGTAAGCGGCTCATCGCCTCTGTCTCACCGGTCTTTGTAGGAGAGAATCTCACACCTGTCATCAACACGAGAGCCGAACTAATCGATCTATCTGCCAACCGTTCTCAAAGTAAGTATCTCATCAAACTCCAATATCTTCTTTCCTTATCATATGCCTACTTCAGCCCTCGCTTAACATAATTTTGCAAACGTTTTCAGGTGCGACTGATTCTAATACACGGAAGTTGGTGAGTTTGGCCGATATACAGGCGCTTCAAGCCGAGAATCCACGAAAATTAACCGCAGATTTGCAAGAAGAGTATAAGAGTCAGACTTCCGAAGAAAAATCCGACATAAACACTAGCGAGGGTTCGAAGCCTAACAGCGCAAATAGCAAAACCCCGAGAAAATTCATGATAAAGCACAAACGGCCGCCTTCACAAGAAACGAAAGGGAATAGCAAGAGAAACTCCATCGATTCTACAAGGGCTGCTTCAAATACGACCGGAAATGCTCAAGGCTCATTAACTATGACTGAGAAATCCAGAAAAAGCTCAAATGTTTCGGAAGATGATCCAAGTAGACCACAGGATCTTAAGGAGGAGGAAGAAGAGTTAAAGCACCAAGTGAATGGTATTGGTACTAAACCACCTCAACACGGCAAACCTATGGGAGCAGACTATTTTTACAGCATCGAAGAGAATAAATCAGAAAAATCGGGATCGGACTCATTCCAGAGCACGAGTAAATTTCTTAAAATTAAAAGCGGCCAGAGTGAAGAGAAGAAAGAGAACTCTGTTCATAAAACTGATAAAATGTCTCTCAATGAAAGCACGGGGTCAATGGAGTTTACTTCGATTACAATGGGGACGGCGGAAATACGGTTCGGAGAAAAAATCGGTGAAGGTAAGATTATAATAGACTTAATTAAGATAAATAACAATGTGTTGGATTTAGGGGCTTACGGTATCGTATATAAAGCAATCAATTTTGAAACGGGCAACTTTATTGCAGTGAAGCATATTAAGATGGCTGATGTTAATTTGGAGTCATCTATTCATTTGAAGGAATTGAGTAACGCTAAATATCTTTATGGCAGCTGCTAATTGATTTTGGGATAAAAAGGCAAAGAGATTGAGATGTGTCAGGATCTTCTACACGAGAACATCGTGAGATATCTTGGTTACAAGCAAATCGGAGAAAATATTTTTATTCTCATGGAGTACATGCAGGAAGGATCCATATCTTCAATGCTCGAGCAATTCGGCCCTCTAGAGGAAAATGTGATTAAGAAGTTCACAAAGCAAGTTGTGCAAGGCCTAATTTACCTCCACGAAAAAGGCGTTATTCATCGTGATATTAAAGTAATGGTCTCTTACATCCAAAACGATATGAAAACAATATCTTAGGGTGGTAATATCCTTTATGATGGAGTCGGAAATGTAAAGCTTGCAGATTTTGGAGCCTCTAAGCACATTGAAAACATCCCGGTTGTGAACCTCTCGACCTCGGGAATCTGTAATTCAATTAAAGGGTACACGATTTATTTCAAGATCAACTAAACAATATCTAATCACTCTTTCTACTTAGGAGTCTTTATTGGATGGCCCCTGAGCTTTTTAACCGAAAAAAACATGGTAGCGAAATCGATATTTGGAGTTTGGGTTGCACGGTAATTCAAATGGCAACCGCGGCTCATCCTTGGTAACAGGCCAGCTTCTTCCATATGTTAATTAGACATTCATGTCTTTAGGCCTCATTGTAAGAGCTTTACGGAACTTGCGTTGGCTATGGAGGAAGAGAAATGTCCTCCAATTCCTGATCATTTGTCAGATAAAGCAAAAGACTTTATTCGAAAATGTTGCAATTTCGATAGAAAATTACGACCTCGGGCTCAAGATCTTTTGACCCACCCTTTCCTGGCGGACTAAACCCTTAGCAGTCTGCTTTTCCTCGCAAATTGTTTTTTATTTTTTCAATTATTTATTACTTCAACCTTAGCACATCATTTATTTCCATAGAATAGCTCATTCAATAATATCCAATTATTGTGGTTATATCCGCTTGGGAGCCTTCGTGAATTGTCTAATAGATAATTCAGATTGCTCCTAGCGAGTTCATGTTGCTCTTAAATGTTCATGAAATTAAATGTATCTCATTTAATCCGGCGCAATTATCACGCGAAAGAGTGTTTGAGCTAGTTTAGAGTATTTAGAATAAATTTAAAAATCGAGAAAGAAGAATAGTAGGAGCAAGATGATCAGTGCTGACGAGCAGGATAAAGAGAGATCGTTCATTAGCCAGAAAGAATGGCTCGAAAAAGTGAAACAAGCCCAATTTGCCAAGAGAGATTTCAATAAATTGATCATGAATTTCTTTCTGATCGAAGGTGCCTTTTATCTCCTGGAACGATGAGTTGCTGAGTCTTTACCTTTTCTAGGATACAAAGAAGCAGCTGAGAATTTTAAAAAAGAGTCCGGAACTGACAGTATGCATTTTGTGACTTAGTCTGAAAACCAAAACTCAAATATTTGCGTTAGTATCGAGCATGGATCTGAGTTTTATGCAAGAAAGACTAGACATTCGATCGATGATACATGAAGGAGATCTCGATAAAGCAATAAATAAAGTTAAGGACATCGATGCAAAGGTATTTCCGCTGAACCTAGACATGAAATGCAATTCACTGGAATATGTAGATCTTGGAGGAGAATACCGACTTGAATTTTACCTTGCAATTGCAGAAACTCATCGAGCTTATCAAACAGAACAATGTGATGGAGGCACTTGACTTCGCGCAGAAAGAAATTGCGCCGTTTATGGAAAAAAACGTAAGAATATAGTACAGAGTATGGTAATCATGATAATGGGCATAGGAAAAATATGTGGATCAAGTGGAGAAAGTTATGAGTTTGTTGGCATTTGAGGATCCGTCGAAATCAGGTTTAAGTGAGCTCGTTGAAAACTCGCAAAAGATAAAGGTCGCGAGTGAGGTTAACCATGAGCTTCTTAAAGCGCAATCAAAAGAAACAGGTTAACTTTGCGAGTTTTGCAGTTCTAAATGGGTTTACCTCACTAGACTCGAAGCTATCAGTTTTGTTGAGGATGATATTGTGGTCGCAAAACCGCTTGAAAGAAAAAACAGATTTCCCTTACTTGAAGAATCTTGCGAATCCCGAGTTCACAATGACAAACAAATAAATTCATTCATTCAACTACGAAGTCTCAGAACACTCTCAGTGCTATGAATTCATTTAAGGTTATTTTGCTCTTTCAACGTGAATAAAAGAGAAGAGGTTTGTGATTGTCTGAGGATAAGAATACTAATATAGTTAAATATGTTTGTGTAATTTATGTGCAAAATACTGATAGTTCAAAGGGGATCTCTCGAATAGAGAAAATATTTTTTCAAACACCATCATCATTTATCCCTCAATAATAACTTGCTTTCGAGCATGACATTAGGCTATAGTTATGAGACTTCTTCAAAAACCACTCATTCTTCAACACTATCTATCCTTTTCCTTCTCCTCCAAGATTCTTTTGAATTTTCAAAGCTGTGTTTCATTTTTTGATTTTATTAAATTGAAGGTTTTCTTGTTTTTTAAATAGCCATAATGGAATTATGCTTTTAGATATCAATTTAACGAAAGCAGTATCTAGTACAGGGGTAGTCACTCTTCTCTTAACAGGCTAAAACAATTAGTTAAAATATTATTCATTATTCTATTTTCATCGAAGCATTAGAGCTTTGGCTTCAATCCCATAACAGGCTTCATATACTTCATAAAACCTTCATTCGGCTTTCCAGTGTTCAGTGGATTCTTCGTCGTCGCCCAATCGTATAAAGTTCCATACACGTCTGGAGTTGTTAACGCAGAATAGAAACTCTCATCTCTTATGGCGAAACCATCAGTCAGTGCGATAGCCTCAGGTCTGAGTTCATCCAAAAGTTCTTCTTTCTTCGCCTTCAGATAGCCGAAGTGGACTGGCAGGAAGTACCCGCTTTCAGCAAGTCCCAATGGGAATTCAAGGAGTTTTTGAATTCCGTACAACAGGCACAATTTTGTCAGGACTTTGGCCACGGCTTCATCCTTGACGTTGTCTCTGATATTCTCGTAGAAGCTTTTGAATGTGAAATAGTAAATGTGAGCACGGCTCGCTTCCACAAGGTCGATACCGGCTTTTCTGTCCCAGATCTCTTTCATGGATTCGCCTTCACCCATTAAAGTGGAGAACTTCTGAATCACTTTCCAGAGCAATTGAGCAGAGTTAGCTTGCATGGCCTTATCGATCGCCTCCAAATTGAAATCGCTCTTGCTGGTGGCTTGGCAGCGTTGGACAGAAACAATTTCCTTCAAATGCTTCAGATATTCAACCGATCCAAGCAATTTGCCTCCTTTAAGCGCTTTCTGAGCGGCCTTCATCAGATATCTGGCAGTTTGTAAAGCCATGATCGTGTTGTCTCCTTCAAGCGTGACATGAGGCGAAAAAGCTGAGAAAGCAAGTGGAATTCCTGAGTATTCAGAATAGCCGTGACCGCCGCAAGCTTGACGACAGACTTCGATACCAAGGAGTGTTTCCCAGGTGAAGAAGGATTTGCAACCCGAAAGAATTGAATGAAGCTCATTCATGGATGAGAAATCTTCTTTTTCTTTAATTTGCTTCATCATTTCATGGTAGAGTGTGACGATCTTCTTGTACGATGCGTTCATGGCGTAAGTCGACGCGATGAGAGGCATCAACTTGTTCATTTGGGTCTGATAGTCAAGGATCATTCTCTCTTTGCCGTCTTCATCCTTGAATTGCTTTCTAAAGACACTGTATCTGGTCGCTATGGATGAGACCAAACTCAAATAGTTGGACGCGCCCTCGATAAGTTTCAAACGGACGAGCATCATGGTGGCGTAACCAACTCTTTCGTTGGCTGGCTTGGAGAACTCTCCGGCCTTGCTAACCTTCGCGTATTTCATCAACATGTTCTCTCTTGGGATCCTCACGTTGTCAAATCTGAGGTACCCGTTGTCCTTTGTATGGAAGCCGAGCTTTGGTCCGATATCTCCAATGGTAATTCCTTTGAGAGGCATATGAGTCTCCATGTCTCTAAGCGGTACAACAAACGTCTGGATGCCGTAATGCTTGCCCTTGATGTAGAGCTGTGCATGAGTCACACAGTGTGTGGCATTGAAACCGAGCTCACCGGGCCACCACTTTGTCGAAGAGAGAGTAGGAGAATGAATGATGAATTCCTCTGTCTCTGGGTCATACGTCGCCGTGGTTTCTAAGGATTGGACGTCGGAACCATGACCGAGTTCTGTTTGGGCATATGCGCCAATGATCTTAAGGGAAATCGCGTCGTCAACAAACTTGGCGACTTGTTTGTCGTTTCCTAAGTTAGCAATCGTTGGAACAAACATTAAATTGTGGACGGTCGCGTGAAGCGAGTGAGGAATCAAGTAAACATATTCAACAACCATCATACTGGAGATTCCATAGACCTGATGAATTCTCGCGGTCTTTTTGAAATAGAGACTGATGAGTTCTTCACGACTTAAGGCAAGTTCCTCAGGATCGAACCTCAGGATCGGGTCCGAGGCAATGGTTTTTTGAAAATCTAAGAATCTTTGAAGATTGTTTACTCCATTGACGGTATGATAGACCTCTGCTAATTTGGCGCTATCAAATGAAGCTAGCTTGCGCTCTTGTTCGACTTGAGTCATCGTAGGAACACTGTTTTTTCTACTGGAAACACTTATGATTATAGATTAAACGCACCTGCATTTTATTTCGTATATTCTCAAAGATTGTGTAATCGACGTCAGAGCCAATTCAATCAATCTTTTGATATTCAATCATTTAATTAGGCCTGAATTGATTCTTTGGTCCTGAGTTAATCAGGAGTTGGGCGGGAGAGATCAAACACCCATAAGGTCGACGCCTTTTACAAAGTTACTCCTGACCATTAAGAGCAGAAAAAGCTTTAAAGTCAGCAACAAATATCTCTTCTCTTGCCTGCTTAATGAAAGCCGTTTCTTTTTTGTTTTTTTCGGCGGCGAATTTTTTTGCCGATCTTTCTCAGATTTATTTTTCAGGGTCCCTTCATTTCTAGAAGCTCTAAACTTTGTATACACACAAACCATGATCTACTCTAGCAATTCAAACGATGAAAACTATTTGCCAAGAATTAGTCTCCTCACATGTAGATATATCATTCATCATGCAAGCTTAAGATAGTAATTTAAATGTAGCAAAAGAAACAACAATTCTTTCCGTGCACTCTTAGAGAACACCTATGATATTATCCCTCAGCATTTAGAGAGAATGGCCTTGAGGGCCATTGACTTTGAAACTTTCTCAAAAAAAAAAATTTTCAGAAATGAACCAAATTTTTGGTTTGTTAATGCGATAATGACATCAGTTCTTTCTCGAATGCTTTAAAGCTCTAATTAGACTGGATTTAGAAATATATTTGTGAAACAGAACCTTCCTTGGTTCTAAAATCTATTATTCTCAAAAAAGAATGAAATAATTTGAAAACAGTTAGTTCCAATTTAAACTTGAATAATCTAAGTACTTTATACCCTTAGATTTAAGGTGTTCTTTATACAATCGTTTCGAATTCGAAGCCTCCTTATTCCTTACTGATTTTTCAAGATCCCTGGTCTCCTGGGATTTAGAATTTTGAAATTTGGCCTCAAGAGCCAAGCAATTCAAGATAATCAAGACTATTTAAAAACATAGAAGATATTCACAGCGAATTTGAGCTTATAAGACTCACTTTATCAGCAACAACAGAAATGAATCTAATTAACTCAGAGAAGAGTATTTTCCTCAAGCAGCTCGAGTTGCTAAACAGTTTCCTGTTGTTTACTGTTTAGCGGATTATTTTTAATTGACTTTCGAAATTTATTGCAATTGATTTGAAAAACTTTCAAAGCATAATGAAAAATTTGGGCTCTTTGCCACTACAGCAGCAATTTAATCAGCTTATGCAGGATGTGAAAAAGCTCAAAAAAGAGACCATTTCACTCCCTGAAACTCGCAGCAAGCTTCAGTCCACGAATAAAGTCAATAATATCAGTAATGAAAAAGAAATCAAACAAATACTATTCAAAAGTGAAAGTCAGACCACCCTTCGCAAGGCTCCTCACAATACCTCCTATGATTTTGGTAGAGTTGCTGCTGTTGCTCATAAAAAACGCGTTATGCAAGAAATATCAAATATCAAGCGGATAAAAGAACCCATTACTAACTATCAAGAGTTTTTAAGGGACGCGCATATACTAAGTCAAATAGAAGACTGCATGTCCAACAAAACATCAATTCAGCAAGCTGCAGCAGAAGCTTATGACTTCGAATATAACACAACAGGTGATAGATATCTGGAAAAAATGGGAATGACACGAGAAAGAAGTTCATTAAGTACAGTTTTCATGGAAAATGCCAAAACAATCCCGAAGATTCCAGTAGGAACGCTCGATAGGACTCTTCTGACCTCGGCTTCTACGCGAAATTTGCGCACTACGGCGAGAGACAAAGAGAATAGATATACCGTTGAACTGAGGAAGTTAGTGTTGGAGAGAAAAAGTCTGCGTTCGGTGCAGCGGCTTTAACAATTTTGAGATTATTTTTGTGTAATTATACGCATTCTGTCTTTTTTAATTCAGGCTTAGATTAAATTTTTACTGCCTAAACGAAACGTTTGCTTTCCAAGTATGAAGCTTTCTTTGCAAGAGATTTAAAGATATAAAATCAGCGAAATGTATCAGGACGGAATAAATTTTTTAAGTTAATTATGAATAATATTGGCAGTTAGTGATTAATTATCCGCTGTTTGAATTTCATATTAATATGAAAAACAGCCACTTTCTATTGATCTACCAGATAGGAAGCACTAGGCTGGGAACTAGGTAAGTAATAATTCAAGAAGAAATGCTTCTTTCGTATTTATATTTTTGTTAATCTTCTGTGATATTATTGATTCAGTCTATTCTCTTATTATTTCTGGCGAGAGAGAGAATGAATGATGATTATTGACTGCTAATTGGAGCGAATTACTTATCTATACAAATAGTATGAGCGTTCTCGATTAGTTTTCGTGAAGAGAGCGTTTGGCTTTCTAAGAAATGAGTCTCGTGTAAAAAATAATTAATTTTTTTCGTTTCTGTTTTGTTTTGACTCTTTAAAATTACGAAAGTTGAACAATATATTCACTGATAATTTTTATGTTCAATAACAAACCTGAAACTGAAGAGAAAGACAGCAACCGTTCGCTGAGTCAAGCATCTGGTAGTCATGCCCACTCCAAACGATCAGACGCTAGACACACATCTGAACCAAAGCACAAATCTGACTCTCATAACCAAAATCAGTCCGACAATTCTAAAGCATTCCGTCCAAAATCCATTGGCCACTACATACTAGGTTGCCTATACTCTATTAACATCAGCACTCATCAATTTCTTCTCAGGTAAAACTCTCGGCGAAGGAACTTTTGGAAAAGTCAAGTTAGCGACGCATGTTCTCACAGGCGAAAAAGTCGCGATTAAAGTGCTTGAAAAAGAGAGAATACTCGACGTAGCTGACGTGGAGCGAGTCGCCAGAGAGATTCATATCCTTAAGCTTGTGCGCCACCCGAATATCATTCAACTTTACGAAGTAATACTTGAAAACGGAAGAAAATAAACTAAAATTACCCGCAGATTATCGAAACTCCAAAGCAGTTGTATCTTGTTACAGAGTTTGCAAAGGGAGGAGAATTGTTTGATTACATCGTGGCGAACAGTAGAGTCAAAGAGAGAGAAGCATGCAGATTTTTTCACCAGATTATCGCTGGTATTGAATACATTCATAAGCTGAACATTGTGCATCGGTAAATTTCTTATTATCGCGCAGACTAAAGTGAAATTTCCTTTGTAAAATAGAGATCTGAAACCAGAGAACTTGCTCTTCGATGACCGAAGGAATATCAAGATCGTTGACTTCGGACTCAGTAATACGTATCAGGATAAAGAGCTTTTGAAAACTGCTTGCGGGTCACCATGTTATGCTGCCCCAGAGGTTAGTAAAATTAGTTGTGCAGAGTGATAATTGCTTTTATCTTCAGATGATTGCAGGGAAAAAGTACCATGGACTAACGGTCGATATCTGGAGCTGTGGAGTTATCCTATTTGCAATGATTTGTGGCTATCTTCCCTTTGAGGTAGATTGTCTAGTTCTATCATTTATTAAAGAGATTGGTAGGATCCAAATACGTCGGCACTCTATAAAAAAATTTTGGGCGGAGAATACCAACTGCCGAAATTTCTGTCAGCTGATGCGAAAGACCTCGTGAAAAATATTCTGAATACTGACCCTGAAAAGCGCTATACCATCGAGGACATTCGGAAACATCCATGGATGAATCAAACGAGACTTGTTAAAGAGCCGGCTGGTATAATCGTTGGCCTTCACAAAATTCCGGTAGAAGAGTTGCATTTTCCTTGTGAATTTATACTGGTGTAGATTGACTATCAAATATTACAGCAATGCGAGAAGTACGGGTTTGATCCGAGCTATATCGAGAAATGCCTTGATGCGAATCGACATAATCACGTTACTACAAGGTGAACTCATCGCGCTTTACGATTGACTAAATGTTTTTACAAAAATTGCAGCTATTATTTACTTCTGAAGAGACATTTAGACAATGGAGGAAAATCGAACGCCGATTACAACTCCGATGACTTTGACACTGAGCTAATAAAAAATAATTCTCGCAAGCCAAGAGGTATGCTATTCAGACTTCGCAGCAGAGTATTTATCCTGTTTTCAATCAATTAGCATTGAAAAATAATTACACTGGAGAGCGCGAAAATAATTTCCTCGGCACGGACGACAAAGACCGAACTAGAGATATGTCGTTCAACGTCGACAAGCTTGCAGAGACTTTGGTGGATCAGATCCAGACAAAGAATAAGAGATTTTTGGAATCGAGGCAAGCGGGCACTGGTGGATCTTCTTCAAAGGAGGTGAATGTGAGCTACCAAGCGGCAACTAAAATAAACGCTTCGGATCTAAAACGCCGAAGTCCAAACGGTCGGAACTCTCCGGACTCGCGGGGAAAGTACCAGTCAATCTCTTCAAAAGCAAACAACGAAAATGAGGATTATAATGGCGAAGCTCATAAGCCAGTAGTAAGGAACAATCATCGTCAGCAGAAGAGCAGCAACCAGCACATTGATGCAAATGGCTATGAGAAGGGTCATAACAACACACAGCATCTGCGAGAGAAGCTTCGAGGCATGTTGCAGAACAAGCGTATGACGAATAATTATATGGATGCCAATACCAGCTATTCAAAAGCGGACCAAAGCTTCCATCAAAGCAACCTTGATAACTCGATCAGAAGCAACAAAAAGCCCAGGGACCTGTCTATTACAAACGATCTTTTTAACGATAGCATGCGCAGCGAGCTAAAAAGCATTGGGAATCCGAATAGCACACATCCGTACATTCTTGACGAGCTGATATCAAATGCGACTCAGAAAAGGCCGACGAGCAGCATTTACTCTACTCCTAAAGAGGATTTAGGTAATACTGATTGTTTTAACGCGATAGCTGATCTAAATGTAAATGAATAGGCAAATACGGCCAAGGAAGTTATCAGAACTACTACAGCAATCATTATTCAAGAGATCATTCGATTTTGAATGATAGTATGAACGCTTCATTCCTTAATCAATCCACAAAATCTCGCAATGGATATGGTGGAATTCCTTATGCCGCTCATAACGTTCGGCCTGGGACTCAGCAAGCAAACAGTCGTCAACAGCAACGAGGTGTTCCTCAAAACGGTAGATCACAATCCAAGGAGAATCACCTCCCGAACCAGTAAGCTCTTCTTATGCTATCTGATCGCTTACGATCGGTTATTAATAGAGCGGCAAGTTATAATAAGCAGATGTCTGGCAAGCAGACGCCAAGTCGGACCACTTCATCTGACCAGAAGCAGAGAAACGCTTCGCCTAGCTCGAACTCTAGGCCACAGCAAAATAAACAAAGAGCGATCAGTCAGCAAGCCCAGAGAGAAAAATATATGAATCCACATCACTCAGGGACGAAATATGACAGCATTAATGAGTCATTTCACAGTTCAGCGCTGAATATGAGCATGGCCCAACCAAGCCGACATGCAAATAACTACTCTTTTGAGGCCACTGGAGAAAGATCAAGGTCAAGCCATCCGAAAGAGAGACCGCAATTGAACTCAACGCTAAATTATATCGATCCGCGGGTCAAACATCATCCAAAAAACATGCCTGCTGAGGGCAGAATACACAATTTGAAACAAAACGGAAATGCCAAGAGGGCGAATAGCACCAAGAAATATTGATTCTGAAGTTTTTAGCTTCATGTTTCGCTCTTTATCTCACTCAATTTTCCACTTCTTAAATAATAAAGTTTTGTTGGTAATTCATATATTTGAGAAGATGAGCTTGACTAAGTCTGGGCATGTATTCATTTTTTCCAAATTTTTGTTTTAAATCGTGATTCAAGTCATCGTCATTACGAGCAATCACAATTATTGCCTTTGTTTAAATAGTCTCAAAGAGGTAGGGAGTGTACTTTAAAATTAGGGTAGGGCAATGCTCAA
>ENA-UOTX01001623-UOTX01001623.1-compost-metagenome-genome-assembly--contig:-NODE-1623-length-15328-cov-19.832995_pt1 | contig 15328 bp, 4 predicted proteins | sample MGYA00238143_ERZ746982 | MGnify/ENA primary metagenome ERZ746982 (study PRJEB28758, sample SAMN06268862) | compost metagenome | isolation source: single cell | place: USA: California, Emeryville, Joint... | reverse complement strand
CAGCACAGCCGCCTCAACCTGAACAGAATTATATAAATAGTCCCTCCAATCGCCTTGATTCCAATTATCGCTGCGAATAAACCTCCATACCAAAGCAAGAACTGATTTCTCGTGCTTGGGAGCTCGTTCAATCGAATGACACCAAATCCCACGAATATGTTCAGCGCAATCCAAATAATCACGTTTTGTATCTTGAAGTCCTTGAATTGGTACAGTTTCTTTTCCTTTTCATTTCCCTTCAGAATATGATCACCAGCGCCTTTGGTTCCCCAGCTCAGATCATCAAGCTGGCAAAACGCGTAAATAGGCATTATTGTTACATAGAGAGGAGTGTAAAAGAGATACGAAACCAGCCCTCTGATAACGTCCACGGTTCTCCTTGGATAGAAAAGCAGCGGCACTCCATGGGATGCTATCACGACAATGATGAAGGCGGCAAGCCAAATAGAATCGTCCAAAATCAAGCCTGTCTCTCGATTTTCCGCCATCCACTTTAGATTGGAAACAGCGAAATAGATGACGACACCCCAAAGGAGGAGGTAATACACTCCCATGAGCGGAACCATCATCTTGAGGAAGATTCTCAGCGGTTCTTCATTTATTTTGAAGAGTAAACTCATATACACGGTGCCCACGACGCTGAGAAGGAACGTGTTAGCCAAGGCACCACCAGCAGTGAACGTCGTATTTTCATCGGTTTCATTGGTTAGAGAAGAGAACATGAGCCAGCAAGACGCATAAAAGAGTCCAAGACCCAGGTATGAGGCTGCTAAGCTGATCGCAGAGTATATCAGGTTGAACGCAAAGCTGATAACTCCAAGTTTGTGACCACTTTTATAGACAAGGGGGTAGTTTCTTAGTGTGTCCAGAAGAGCAAACATCGTCCCATTGAGCCACCGACGTCTCTGTCCTATTAACGCGGGGACTGTGTTTGGCAAATCGGTCCATGCCCATGCCGTCGGGACATACTTCAACGAATAGCTCTTGCCTTTCGAGCAATATATCCACAAACACATGATACGATCCTCCGCGAGCATTCTATTCCCTTGAGGGCAGGAAAAATCGGTTTTCTGGGAAACAATTGAATTGAAATATTCACTAAAAAGATCGATATTTCTCATGGCTTCGTATCGGTAGCCTGAGAAAGCTCCTGGCAACACATGGATGAACCCGGTCAAGCTTTCAAATCCTTTGTCAAGGACATGTCCATAAGTATACTCGTATAATTGAGCGCTGATTAAGCTAATTCCTGGCGCTTTTGCCAATGAAGTGTACCATTTGCTCGGCTCATCTTTTTCGTCGTCCAAGCTGCTCATGAACCCGGCGACACCTCCAACGTGCTTGTTAGCTGCAAGTTCAATGTAGAACTCAACAAATGCGTTTTTATCAAGGACGGTTCCAGCGTCGACAAGCGCGACGTAGTCAGGAACGAAATATTCACAGAAACCGAGGAAAAACCATAAATGTGAGGATAATTTGCCTCCGTTTTGTGCCTTGATACAAACAACTAAATTTGTGAACGCAGTTTCGTCAGTATCATGTTTGTACTTATGATAGAGTACGTAAGAAGCCAGATCAGGGAAAAGAGGCGGTTCTTGTCCTTTTTTCACTAGTTCTGCGTTGTGTTTGGCTGCGTCCTTTATAGTCTTACTGATTTTGGCCTTTCGGACATAAGGGTTAAGTTCGCTTTGGAAGATCTCCTTAAGTTCTTCCAAGACTTCCTCATTGACTTTTTCAAAGCCATCACAAAGAAGAAACACAGCGATTTCCTCAGGCTCCAGCAGATTCTTGCGCTTAAACTCATCAATGTTTCGCTTGATGCTATCCAAGGTCCTCTTGAATAAGGCTCTACCTTCGTTGTAAATGGTAATACAAATAGCGAGCTTAAGTTTTTTATTTTTGTCCTTGTAGTCGACCAGGTAATTCAGGATCGGAGTCCGTTTGTTCTGAGGGTCGTTTAGTGGGGTTTGTGACATCGTATCGAAATTCCAAACTTTAAATTCGCCCTTCTTCGGCAATACTAAGCATGTATCTTCTTGAGCGACGACTTGGGTATGTCTTAAATCATTCTGATCTTGTTGTAGTTCATCGCAACGGTAGTTATGTGTCATGGCGATCTTGCTTGTCAATAATTTTCAGTTTAAGTTTGATAAACCTCGTTTAATTCAGGGCTTTAAGCACTAAATTTCTTGTACTAGAATAGGTGATTAATTTTTGCAAGAAAAGCCAAAGCTAATTCGAGAATGTACCCTCAACTCAGTAAAACGTAATTGTTGATTAGAAAAAGGAGTATTTCAACGAAAAAGGAGTTTCATAAGCAAGAATGGTGGCGAATGGCTCCTGAAAGCTCTCATATAAGAAGTGTACTTAGGGTTTATTCACGCAACAAATTGTCCCAAGTTATTGGGGTTGACAGTCAATACATCAAAGACTGCGGAAGAACTTCGGTAAGATGGAAATATTGAAAATATGAGTGAAATTGAACGGCAAAGAGTAAAAAATGACAAAATCTAACATATTGGATAATAAATCGCTGGTCACCAACGTTTGATTGTACTAGAAGGTCGGTTTCTTTGAGACAACAGCGACTTTGTCAATTTTCTGTTTGAATATAGCATCGGTGCGATTATTATTTCGCAAAATTTTATTTATAGTGCCGTTTGTGCCTTATTCTGGAGAGTTCGAACTACCCTCATTAAGAGGCCTCAAAGACCTCCTTATCGCTTTTCTGCATAGAGCACTGTATTGCGTCAATTCAATATTTAGCGACTCGATATTTCAAGCAGATTAATAAAAAACCCACTAAATTAAACAAGCCACATTCGTTTTCTACAAAAATATGATATGTTATACAAATTTCGCTTCTCTAGTGAATGAAAGGTGAATGAGCCAGGCTTGACAATCTATCCTAGCGAAAGCTGCTATTGACATCTTTTTAACTAGACAATACATTAAAGACTTCTTCCAAAATGAATTTTCAGTTTTCAGTCAATTTACAAACATTATGCAACGGTGTATCCAGTAATTGCTTATAATATGAAAAATCTTGCTCATACTTAACAAACACATAGCCTTGCTTGCATATTACAAACAGTTAATAATTAAACTATAAGCTTGATGACTCCAAGAAAAAAAATTGAAACAAAAATGCAAACGTAAAGTCTCCTCTAATGCTGCTCAATCTTCAAATCGGTAAGATTGAGCGTTAAACTCATATCAACTTTCTTTTCTTCATCATTACGATACTGATTGGACCTTACATGGCTCGGTAGTCGGTGAGACCTACGCTTCAGTTCCTCGAAGTCAACCGCTATGGAGTCTGCTTCGATCTTCTGAAAACGCTCAGCAAGCACTATATCTTATGACAAATACTTAATTCAAGGGATAAGTGAGTTTATTTAAACTACCTTGATCGCCTTCAAGCTCCTTGAGTAAGTCCTCGTCAAGTATCTGCTCAAGGTCTCCGATTATTACTTTCTGATTCGTATCGGAAGCTCGATTCGCTGTCCCTTGTGTCTCTTGATTTGTCAAACAATTCCTATGAGACTGCAATTCGCAAACTCCATTTGATTGCTTCAGAGTCGCTTTAAGATTCTCGCTGGCAACGGTGGTAGATTCCTTCAGGCAAGGAGTATTGATGTGTGGCTCGGTGCCGCCCTTGAAACCTTGATCATGTGAAGCAGCTGCTTGCTTCTTTCCGTCATGAGTTACGGTTTCTGCGGTATTTCGATCTTGCGACGCAGACTCCTTTGAAACGAATTACTTTTAGCAAAGGACGGTCTAGACGAGCGAGTTTACCTTGGAAGAGGAAGACTTTTGCTCGTATTTCTTTTTCTTCTGGGTAGAAGAACTCACGCAGCCCATGGTTAATAATTGCGAATATAAATAAATGGTTCTTAAGAATAATTGGCTTTATTGCTCTCGGATAATTTTAATAAAAGCTTTTTGATGAAATCTAATGCGCTACCTCGCTGCTTGTCAGAGAATTTTACAAATATTCGATTTCCTGCCTTTTTCAGAGTTTCGACGATATCCGCTTGCTTTCCATCACCTCATTTGCCATAAATACTCTTTTTCTATATAATTCTTACTAAACGCAACCTCAAGTATTGTCAGGGGGAACTTTTCTGTGCTTTATCACAAATATTTCAGGTAACCTACGAAATGAGCATTTTTTTCTTATTGAAACGATCTCTTTCGAGAATCTTCGTTGGATTCGTTGGTTTGATAGACATCATCATTATTAATTTTCTAATAATTTGGAATTTCCAGATTTAACAAATTAATGAACACACAGTGACGTATCATTCCTTAAAAAACAAAACTTCAAATCGTTCAATAAGCTCATAAAACATGAAATTACTACTAATACGATGCTCTCATCGCTTGCTGCCATTGAATATTAACTATAGACAGAGACATAGCAGTCTGACTCATTTCACTTCCATTACAAATGAACAATTTGCGAGACTCAGAATTAAATTAGAAAACAATGAATTCTTCGATATGACCCACATTCTGAGCATTTAAAAAAATGAAGTTCATAAGAAATTCACCGTTTTCGATCACATTGATAGAAAGAGTATATAATTAACCTCAAAATAGAGTAGATACTTCCTTAAACGTTTGAATTTTGCGTTCTGGCAATGCATTATGGCTCGAGATCACACCAAACGCGTAGTCCTCATTGGTGTTCTCCACAACACGTATTGGTCCATGATCATCGCAATGATCCCCATCAGGATGATGAAGCTTTCCATTGACAATGTAGTCGACGTGTCCATCGTGCATTATCGCATGATGTCCGCAGTTTGGCCCATGGACATGCTTATATTCCCTTGTAGCCTCACAAATACAGACATGACCGTCCTCCTCTTCCTTCACATAATTGAATGGGCTTCCATTAGATTCAATTTCCTTTGAGAACGACAGTGGTGAATGAAGCAACTTGTCGTCACAGAAGGTCAAATCCAAACCATTGCTGTGGAACTGACCATGATGGATCTCATCTTTTTTCATGACACATCCACATTTCTTGCACCCTTCTTGCCCAGCAGTGCATCCGCAAGTGATGCTATTGCAGGCCTTACCAGTAAATAACATCTCGAGGGTGACCTTTTTGTTATTTTTCGCAGCAATATCCTGGTAGACTTTAAACAGGCTACCATGGTCAGAAAAATGCGCCATTTCAGGTAAGTGAACACCCTGAGATGGGTTCTCCGAGTCGTTGTCGATCTGTCTCATAATGAGCTCTCCATTCGGCTTCGTTCGGTTGAGAAGACGATCGTAGAGGAAGTATATCATGCCTTTATACTCGATAAGAACAGCGGAATTTTTCGGGTTTCTGAAGTTAAATGAGTTTTCCCATTGGTTTTCCTTCGAAGGACAGTCTCTGAGCGGCGACCCGAGCAATGAGCTCATCGAAAGCTTTTTCGTTGGCGGCTCTTGTCTCATCGGGTAGCTCGAAGGGAAACTTGGGAAAAAATCGAAGTTGAACCCGATCGCAGGCAGCGCTGACCGCGTTTCGATCGTCGGCTTGTAATTGCTAGTAACATACTCAGCAGGTTCATAATCAGGCTTGTATGTCATCGGGAGGAACCTGGCTGTGGTATTCTGGTCAACGAACACGTATTTCGACAGCTCAGGCTCTTGGTAAATTTCCTCTTCCTCCTCCTCGAACCGATGATCCTCTTCTTTCACGCTGATTTTGTCATTGAAGAGCGCTTCAGCCTCGATGTCTGCCTCGACTTTCAGGCCTAAGAGGATTCCTTCTTCTCCATGCTCATGTAAATGCTTGCGGAGACTCGAGCGGTAAAGGTACGATTTCTTGCAGAGTTGGCAGAGGTATTTCTCTCTGATATCCTAAGAACGGGTTAACATGACGGCAGGCAAGTAGAATTACCCCTCGTTCGTGAATACCCATATGTTGCTTCAGATTCGAAGCAGTAGAAAACTTTTTTTGACAGATTTCGCATTCGTGTGGTTTTTCTCCGGCGTGGACTCTCTCATGACGCTTGAGGTTCGAGATCTACTCATTGTAAGAGTTAGGGAGGCCAAGAAAGTAGTGAGATCGTTACCTGAGTGAAGTCTCGATCGCAGATGCTGCATTTGTAAGGTTTGTCGCCAGAGTGAGTTCTCTCATGCTTTTGCATTGAGGAGTACTGGGTGAATCGCTTCTGGCAGCCTTCGTAATGACTGTGATGAGAAGTTAGAGAAGTGTTTGTCATATTGATGATTACCATTGATAAGGCTTCTCTCCTTTGTGGATTCTCATATGCTCAACGAGCGATTTTCTTGCTTTGAACGATTTACCGCAATCGGGAAATTGGCAGGTGTAGTTATCCATGGCAGATGGGTGTTGCGAGATGTTTTTTGTGTGTTAATTTAGGTTTGATATCAAGTGGAACTCGGGTTGTTAAATTAATTAAAAAAAAAATGATTCACCCCTCAGTTCATTTTTGCTTGCTATTTCTGGAGTCTTTGGCGCCAGCCGTCGAAATTTGAGCCTGAATCTTGCGAACTGGGTAAGGGGAACGTAAAGGTAGTTTATTTGGGGCACGTTGAGAGGGTAATTGCGAGGGACAGGAAGTTCTGGTCGTGTTTGGCTGATTTTTAAGCGAAATTTTGAATATAGAGGAGTTGATTCGATTTGAAAAACTTGGAGTTAAGTTGATTAAAATAGTGGTAAAAACCAGCACAGAAATGGAAGCGTCTGAAGCCTTTAAGACATATTATTGAGCTTTCTGGGTGTGTAAAAGCGTAAGGACTGGAGTCTCGCCGTATCAGAGGCTCGAGAGAGCATTTGAGATTAATAAGCAAAATTTTTGGAATATATTGCGAAATGAGTTCTAAACTTCTGTTGTATCACGTTGAGCGTTCCCAAGCAGGCTTAAACTAAGAGCTGAGGCCGGCTTTATAAAATTTGTTGTTAGTAGTACCAATTTGGATTATTAATATATGATCTAAGATTCTCCTCAGGGGTCTAATCCATGCTAATTCATTGAAAATCCGCGAGGCTACCTCTCTCTCTAGTTTTGTTTTTGCAGTTATATACTTATTTAACTGCATCTGCCTGGTTTACATCATGGCACTAAAATATATCATAAAGTAGTGAACCTTTAGCAACTGAATTTATAAATCGCGTGACTTCCTGACAGAGCCTGGCCCTGCTTCATTAGTTTTTTCATCCTTTATGAATATACGAGGTGAGGCATTCCTTGAGACTTGGAAAATTATAATTTTATAACCGATGAGTTATACAGGTACAATAGTCATTGCAGTATTTTTTCCTTCAACTGTGACATCCTTCGTCCAATGGTTTCTAATTTCTGAGTTTTGTCTCTCAAAGTTCTATCATTTTTCTCAGGACTAGTCTATGCAAACCGAAAAATAGCTGAATAACTTCATTCTCTTCGTAATTGCATATAGTAAGAATAAATTAATATTTTCTATTTCGTTGGTCCAATTGGGAATTATGCACAAGACTCATGCCTTGTTTGGAATATCTGGTTGAGGCCAGCTAATAGTCCAGACCATCGCAAAGTACCCATATTTATTATTAACGCGGGCATATATATATTCAATGCCTATCCTTTGTTCCAGTGCCTTCTTTCTTTTAACAAAACGCTAATCTAATATTCTTGAAACGCCTTCCTGCTTGCCTTTAAATTCATCAGGTTTGCTTTGATTAATTCTATAATTTCATTTCCACTCTATCGTATCCAAATTTTTAAAAACTTTAGCGAGGATAATATGCTTTATTCAACTCCAATCGGACTTGCTGCTCCTAGCATCAGCAAACTCATCCCATTAGATTCGATAAACATTTCCATCACCATCGAAGATGTCTTTGTGAACAAAAGACTAGAGGTTACCTACTGCAACATGCTCAAAGAGTCAATCGAAAGCGAATTTTTCGCCTTCATACCCAAAACCGAGCAACTCACCAGCATCACCTTCAAACTCAACGAGGAAGTTATCTTAACCTCAGACACTGACGCCACCGAGACAAAAGAACTGACTCCAACGGTCTACTCGAACACTCTTTCTCAAATATCTCATCCAAACGTCGATTGCGTCTACTCTCACTTGCTTCAGGCTGCACAGATCCCGCTTAAGCCAAATCAACGACTTACAGTTACAATGAATCTTCTCTCCTTTGCAACACTCGATAAAGGCGAATTTTTCCTCAATGAACTGCGGTTAAGCCCAGAGCTCATTCCAGATCCTTACTTAGACGAAAAGACAAAACTTAGCTTCAGCCTTGGTACTTACCCCTTAGCCAACCCGGACAGCAGCTATGACTGGCATTTGAAAATTACGATTTCCAGCAGATTTCGCATTGAGGCAATCGAATCGAGCTCGCATGAACTCCTCATCGAAACCAATGAAGAGCAGACCCTCGCTACGTTGACCCCAGACAACATTCCCTTTGAGGAGTTCTTCTCAAAGGATTTCAAGTTGCAGTATTCGTTGAAAACCGAGGACAAAATATTCGGTCGAGCACTGAAGGAAAATGACGACTTATGGAACGTGATGGTTGGCTATCCGCAAAAGAAAACTGCGGAAGACAACCCCAAAGAGAAAACTCTCTTTTGTAGTAAGAAAGGGACCGTGTTTATTATCGATTGCGGTGGGAGCATGTACGGTGAGAAGCTCGAAGCTGTGAAAATTGCAACGATTATTGCGTTAAAATCGCTGCCGATCGGGTCTTTTTTTAATATTATCGCTTTCGATAGTGAAATTAATGTCTTTTCAAAGGACCTTCTGCTGAACGACGATAAGAATGTAAACACCGCGATTAATTTTGTGCAGTCTCTAAAGGCCAGAGCTCGAGGCGCGAGTCTTTCCGAGCTGTTTGAGACGCTATTTGAGGACCCAAAACTGCTTCGGTTACCCATTGATGTGTACGTGCTCAGCGACTACCATGGCTTTGTCAATCAAAATGTCATTGATCTCGTTGCTGCAAAACCTCAGAATTTTAGGATCAATGCATTAGGAATCGAAAAACTGGCTTCGAAGGAAGCGGCATGCAAGGTTTCTAAAGTTGGCAACGGAAAGAGCGCCTTTGCAGGCAAGCCGAGCGAAGTTCCCAGTACTTTTGCGAAATTACTCCACAATACGCTGGATTCTGCCTTAACAAAGGCTGTTTTAGCTTTCGATGAAGAGCAGAAAGGCGCTGAAGAGTCCACGAAAAGTAATAGTGTGTGGCAAGGCGAGTGCCTCGTGGCTTTTGAGCGCTGTGGGAAAGCGGACGCTCAATCCCAGGAGAAAACTGCGATTATGAGTTTTAATGATGAGAACCAAAAGGCAAGCAAATACCAGCAAAAAGTGGATTTTTCGTTAGAGTTATTAGAAGCGAGCTTCCTAACGCTCGCCCGCAAGAAGGCAAGTGCCATCCAGAAGTTTGAGGTTAACACGTTTTCTGCGTATAACAAGGAAGGTGGAGCGAAAAGCACTCTGAAACGGATTGAAATCTCGCTGTTGCCATTGGTTATTCTCAACTATTGGGATAAAGTGGTCGAAGACCCTTATGATGACTTTGACGATATGATCGAAGCTGCTGAGGATGCAATGATTTCTACCAATAAAAGCGATGTAGATGCGATGAAAGAAGCCCTTGAGGAGCTCGACAAGGGCATCGATGATAAGGATATGCTTGATGAAGTTTCAGAAACCCAGTTCGGACACAAAGTCGCTGAATTCAAATCGAAATTTGGCAAAGCGAAGGAATTATTTAAAGATTGTCCCGAACTCAAGCAATTGGCAGACTCTACAAGTCCAATAAGGAAGATTCTGGGGGTTTTAGGGTCTAATGGCTCATGGGATGGGAAAATTGTGAACACACTGACACTGAAAGATAAGGATCTATCGAAAGTAATTTTGAGCACTGAGGAAGAAGACAGCTTAGGTCTAACGAGAGCGTTAAGAGAGTATTTATCAAAGTCTATATTTGAGCCGTATCTGTTCGTTTGTATTGAAAAATCTGCATCTCAATGGGTTTAGAATGCAAACATGACAATTTCTGGAATACTTCATGTTGTACTTCTTGCCCCGGAAAGCGAGCCTTGCTGCAATCTCACTATTTTAGGACTAAGAAGAGGTTAAGACAAAGGGAATATCAATAGGAATTGCGTTTGAGCTGCCTTTTTAATCAAGCGCTCAAATACTGAGAATTGAAAAATGCTAATTAAAAATTTTCATTGCTCTCTCCCTCTGTCATACATTGATAGTAACAATCATATGAATGGTTTGAAACGTTTTAGCATGAGCCCCGCTGAGAGTGAGAGGTTCGAATGAAAACTAAATGTGGATACCCATGCAGGAAGACATTTTAAGTCTGGCATTCCCAAAATTTCTTTCAGGAAGCCTGAATTAGATTTTTGGGTAAATGTTCATCAAGCATTATTCACAATGTCGTAATAGGCACGAAATGGCTATTCTATAGAGATTAGCTGTGCTAGCGACAATCTCTTAAGGCAATTATCTGTTCAGTGTCAATGATTGAAACAACAAAGTGTGTGTCGATATGGTCAAAAATTATTTGTGTTCTGGCAGTTGACAAGTCGATCCCTCTTTTTTTTCCCTATGGACCGATATGTACCAAGTTCAAGTTATTCATGAAAGTTGCATCGTAACTTTGAGTTAATTATCTAATTCCTTAAACTATTTCATTCTTCAATGAAAAAAATTGTTACATCTCCAGTACAACTTAAACACAAATGCGCGAAGGAAATTTTGACCCCTTTGTATGTTTTACATTCCTAAGATATTAGCCTGTTGGTGACTACTAGAAGAAACTAATTTGTCCTCTCGATAGCTCTGACAGACTATTGGGCATCGCTTTCGAGTGCAGACTTAAATTGCTACATATTTTCGAAAAATAAAAATTTGAATTTTATCAATTTTATCACATATTATTTTTCTATGAACAGTACGAAGGATTCTTCCAACGACTCATACTGACCAACCGAACATCAAGAGTTCAGCAAATTTGAGTCGCTGAATTAGAGCCCTTCATATTTGGCACTCCATCATAAGCTATGTACTCTACTAACGGTTTTGAGATATTCCACTAGCAGCAACAAAAAATCACAAAAAGCTCGTTCAGAAGTAAAAAACTTATTTGAACAACACAAGAATACTATGACCAGTTGAAAGGAAGTCCATTGCTATCTGAGCCTTTGTAGAGTGTATTAAATGTTTACTGAGTGTCTATATTTAACTATTTTTCTAGCTATTCTGGGATTAAATAAACGGCGGTTTAATTAAATATTTGGCTGAATTCGCATAGATCAGTGATCTGCGAATCAAAGAGCATCTTCGTTCAAGCTTCAACTCAGTAACTTCCTCTGCATGGATTAAAAGTTGATAAACGATCAACTTTTCGAGGCTATCAACTTTCGCAAGATCGCATAAATTGATTGGAAGATCCGTTTTTCGGCGTTCATTCCTTGCCTGCATTTGCCTTATATAACTGGAAATTTGAATGGTTTATAACAGATCAAACATCAATTCTGATCTGATCTCATGAATGGCTATTCTTATTCAAGATTTTTGCCTGTTTCAATTTACTGTACGAACAACGTTCAGTATTGATGAGTTCCAGCTGGTGATCTTTAAATAATGCCAAATTTAATTATTATCACAAATTGCAAATTAATTCTTTTCAAGCGAAATCAATGAATCCCTATATTAATGCAAATCCCTCATTTAACACAGCGAGTGATGTTTTGTCTGGGCACAATCTCTCTGATGCTTTCATCAATCTGATCCAACGTGGGAACGGTTCAGGGGGACTCAAGAACCAAAACTCGGTCTGCAATTACTATTTTCGTGAAGATAAACAAGAAGTTCTTGCTCCAGTAATCAATGTTAAGCAAGCCCTTCAGTTGCCTTTTCAAGGCAAGCCTCAAAATTTTCAAAATAATTTAAAATCGGAACAGGAGCACGGTTATCGGCAGAGACAAACTGAAGAACACTTATTCGGGGCTACACTTACTCGCCTTCAGCACGAAGCGTCGACACCACTCAAAGAAAAAGACGATACATGGGTTAAGCTGTTGGGATTTGAAGAGGGACTCTCAACAGCTTCAAAGAAGATATCAAAAAGATCTCCAAAATCAGGCGAAAAGTCCCACTCCCGCCGAGCATGGCAGCCTTATGAAGACAAACTGCTCTTGGAGTTGTTTAAAGAACTAGGCCCTTCATGGGCGGCGATATCGAAAAGGATGGGTGGCGCTAGAAGCGGCAAACAAGTCCGTGATAGGTATCTTAATAAACTTGACCCGAAGATTAAAAGAGCAGAATGGACCGACGAGGATGACAATATGCTGATCAGCTTGTACAAGCGATTGGGCAAGAAATGGAGCGAGATTGCGAAAAATATCCCTGGACGTACTGAGGCGATGGTAAAGAACCGCTTTCAGTGGAAGTTCAAGGGACTGATTTCTGAAAATTCCCGAGGAGCCTCGGATTCAAACCACAATGACTCTTATGATGAAATCGAGAAAATCTTTAGCGGTGATGCAAGCAACATGATGTCAAAAGAATCTCTCCATCTCGAACTTGATCATATTGATCTTCAGAGACTTGAGACAGACCGAACAAAGCACTCTTTCTTAGAAAATAAGAATGAGATACGATTTGAAGAGTCCAAGTCACTGAAGAGAGCTGAGAATGACAAAATGCATATTGATTTCTATGATACTTTCCATCATGAGCAATCCCTTATGAATGGTAATGCCAGCCAAAAGGATTCGCTAAAAAGACTCGAAAGGAGACACAGTGAAGAAAATTTGTTGATTCCCGAGGTCAGTCAAATAGAAGCACAACCCGAGCATGTGCAAAACAATCAAATCGCCGATGAAAGAGAAAATTTGGCAAACATTCTATTTGGGAAAAGAAGTCAAAGTTTGCAAATTCAATTGAACTCTGTCAAGAGTTATATACAGAAAAATCACAAAGAGGCCAACTCTGAAGGGACTGCGGTTAAGCAGATCGAGGCGCTAGAGCAGCGACTTGAGAATTTAGAGAAGTTCCTAAAAACGAGTCTGAACCAGCTATTCAAGTCCGAAGGAGCAGACATTCAGCTTCAGAAAAAGCCAATGCCTGATCTAAATTAGTGTCATTTATCTAATGAAGAATCTCTTCACAGAGAGAGAAAAGAAACAGACCCGGAGGAATTATTTCAATTAGATGATTAACCGTAATTAAGATAGTTAGGATTAAATTTAATTTGGAAAACAGAGGAGAAATGCTAATCTTCTCATAGGATATAGATGACAGTAAAAATTACTGAAATTTCACTCTATATCTTATTCCTTGATATGAATATTTTTTTCTAATTGGAAATTGAATTTATTTGAATTACACAACAAAAAAAACAATAAATACCAAGTAAACTGAATCGAAGTCTCTGCTATCTCTCCACACTCTCAAATGTTCGCTAGGAACTCGCAAGTTAATTCAGATTTATATTATTATAATGGAAATCAACCACTTTTTCCCAACAGAATCGAAAAACAAAAAACTAAGATTATAAGCCTTTTCATATATCTCTAATTAATGAAATCTTCTTCAAATAGCCACTTCATTCTCCTCACTTTATTCCTTTTAATATTAACTGGCGCTACAGCTATTCCTGACAATGGGAAGTCATCTGCGTTATGGCCTTTGCCATTGAACTACACATTCGGAAACAATACAGTAGAAATAACAAGTCCATGTGATTTATCTCTTGTCATCGGAGAACCCACCTCCTTCGACGACGTTCTTTATGAAATATTCGATTTCTACAAATCCAAGATGTTCGCAGCTTACAACTGCTCGAAGGACCGAACTCCTCCGCCACCACAAGATATGATTACAGGTCGTAATTACCTCATGGCTTTTATCAATACCAAAGACTCGTATTTCCCCGACGAGAACATCGACGAGTCATACAGACTCAAAGCAAACGGACAGCAGACGACGATATTTGCAGAAACTTACAGCGGATTTGTCTACGCCCTTGAGACTTTCTCTCAACTGCTTGTTTTCGAAGACGCCGGCGCTGGCAAGCCGCCAAGGTGCTTGATGCCCGGTGTTTATCTCAACATCTTAGACAGGCCTTATTTCCGCTGGAGAGGCTTGATGCTGGACACCGCCAGGCATTATTACCCAAAAACCGCCATCTATCGACTTCTCGATGGGCTGATGTACGCTAAAATGAATGTCTTTCATTGGCATATATCGGATAAAGACAGCTTTCCATTGCAACTGGAAACTATCCCTTCTCTCTCAAAACACGGGGCGTTTTCTCCTGAGCAGATCTATACACTAGCCGACGTTGAAGATATCGTGCTATACGCGGCTAAGAGAGGAATAAGGGTCATTCCTGAGATAGACTCGCCGTCTCATACGCTATCTTGGAGTTATACACCTGAGTTTTCTGATATGGTAACGTGCAAAGACGGCGATGGCGTCCTCGATCCTTCGCATCCGCTTGCTCAGAAAGTCCTACGAGGGATTTATTTAGACATTCAGAGATATTTTCCGGATCGTTATATACACCTAGGATTAGATGAGATCCCAGAACTCTGTTGGGAAAACGACAAAATCAAGGCACTAAAGAAAGAGAAAAACATCGATAATCTCTTTGATTGGTATCAAAACCTACTCAGAGACCTAACTCCAACAAAAAAACGCATCAATTGGTACACGCCAGGTGACATGTTCAAATATCGCGATGATGATATCCTTCAATACTGGGGGACATCACTGGATTTAACACAGTTTCTAGCAAATTTCAAGAAAAATAAAGTGATATTAAGTCCATCAGATGTGATTTATCTCGATTGTGGTGCCGGAAGTTACTACGGATTTAACTCATGGTGTGGGGATCTGTCCACCTGGCGGCATATTTATGAAACGAATTGGACAACACTAGTCGGACAAGAAGCCCTGGACCGAGTACTCGGGGTGGAAGCTGCTCTGTGGAGTGAATTATCTAATGAAGACACGCTTGATGGGAAAATTTGGCCTCGGTTGTTGGCACTTGCTGAGAAATTATGGAATCCTGAACCGAAAGAAAAAATGGCAAGGAGAATGCAGGCTGCGGTGAACAGAATACGTGAACGAGGGATTAACTCGCTGCCTATGCTGTCTGGCCTCTGTGAAAGGAATATCGAGAGCTGTGTTGATATATAAAGAGATTTTGAATTGTTGCAGTGGATGTCATGTTAAATGTCTTTTTTCTCTCATTGAATTCATAATGTTGGTCATTTCAAACTCTTCAGTATAGCAGAAGACCAAATTTCCCTTCGATTCGAGTAATTTATTGCGTTGA
>ENA-UOTX01001620-UOTX01001620.1-compost-metagenome-genome-assembly--contig:-NODE-1620-length-15355-cov-23.758934_pt1 | contig 15355 bp, 10 predicted proteins | sample MGYA00238143_ERZ746982 | MGnify/ENA primary metagenome ERZ746982 (study PRJEB28758, sample SAMN06268862) | compost metagenome | isolation source: single cell | place: USA: California, Emeryville, Joint... | reverse complement strand
ATGAAGTTAATAATATCTTGCAAATCAAATCAATCTACGACAAATAAGACACATTCTATTCCGTTTTAATTATTCTCTTTTTTGTTCTGTTCGAGTCATTTAATTAAAGTGTTTGCTAGTTCTCTCGCCTCAATAAGAAGAAAAAGAGACAAAATTGTACAGTACTCATTACTTAATCTCTCATTCCTCTCCGAATAACTTCTATCTGCTCATTTTACGGACTTACTCAGATTACCGAGAGACTTAAGGCGAATTCAGCATCAATAATCCAAAAATCCATAAGAAATTTTGATGCCACGGTTGACCACAACTAACATAATTCTGTTTTTGAATCTCATTTTATCATTATCAGGTCATGCAAAGAGAAAAGTGGTATTTTGACTAAATAATAGTCTTTACTGACTAAATTGTTTGTTCACTCTCGAAGAGAAATTTACTGAATAAGACTCAACAAATCCTAAATCGATTGGGATAACGAATATTTTCAGCAAAAAAACACATCTATTGAGAATTTAAGCTCGCAAGATTCTAAACTAACAGTAAACAATTTCTAAAAAAATTCGATGAGATTAATTGCCTTCCTCGGACTAATATGTTTGTCTCTTACATGTTTCGCCGCCAATAGCAAACAATCACGCCGATTAGTTGGTAAAATACAATTGTTTTGGCTCTTCTAATCAGCTGCTAGGTGGCAACCAAAATAAACCCACAACAATAACCCCAGAAATGAGAGCAATGGTCAACACCGGACTTAAACAAGCACACGAACTCGGTGGTATGTACTCTGTCGAAAACCCCACAAAAGTTATTGTCATGAAATACGAGACTCAAGTCGTCGCTGGAATCCTTCATAAGCTCCTTCTCGAAGTCAGGCTTCAAACTGGAAGCAAATTATTCAAGTTAGTGCTTTGGAACCAGCCATGGACAGGAAAAAACTATGAGCTATCAGATATATGCGTTCTTGAGTCCTCCTCAAATTTCTACTCTTCACAATGCGATTCAGCACTTGATTGCGAAAACTTATTGTCAAGCAAGGGCATCTGCAGAGAATTAACTAAATAATTCACCGCGCGTGGATTGCTCGGATTTATTAAGGGATTACTTTATAAAATTGATGCTTTAACTTATTCTAGCTAGATTCACGATTTCATCATTGAGAACCCGTTTGCACATTCTCTGCGAAACATTAGTTCACATATACATATTAATGCAATAACAGTATGTTTATTATTTCAACATCATCTGTGTGTTCAAGGCGCTGAAAGGATATTCCTATATTTCAAATATGATAAATTTGTTGAGAGCTTAGTTAGATTCGTGCATTGTGCATTGGTAATAACATCAAGCGAAGGTATTTTAGAAGTACAAATCGAGGCTAAAATTCATAGTCTTAATTTGTATAACCAAGCAAAATCTTATTTTTGAATAGTATATTAACCATTCTCAAAAATTAGCAGTTTAGTGATGAATGTACTTTCCTAACGCGTCAACTCCAAGGCTCTGTGATTCTTTTTTGGGTATTTTCTTTTTGTATGGAGAATCTCCAAGCAACTTTACATTGTAAGCTTTGCCTAAACTTTTCATTTTATATCTTGCCAGCTCTTCGCTGAGGTTTATATCTTTACTGTCTTTTAGCGGCGGGAGTCTACCTTTGGTGGAATCATTTTTTAAGGATGGAAGGCGCTGATGAGGGGAGTTCCCTATCAATACAGCGAGTTTTTGGTTTTCATAGCTTGACCCGATTTTAGGTTTATCCATCATAACTGGGCTGATCCCATATTTATTTTTTAGCAACGCAGGGTCACTGGCTTGCTTTGAAAACTTTGATTTAGGTAACTGCAAGTCTTTTGGGGTGCTAAGATGTTCGCTTGATTTTCTCGACAATGGAGATGACACGTCATTATATTTATTTTGAATATATTGAATATCTCCATCTCCTGCGTGCTGTTGATTCGCTTTAATCGTAGCCACGTTTATAGATTGGCTCGCTTGACTCACTCTCTCTGCTTTCGCAAGAAGTCTATCTCTGCCCTTACTAACTGAGAGATAATCTGTCGGTGTATTCGTGTTGGTGGTTGTTGAAGGAACGTTACTCAGTAGGTGTGACTGCTTGCTCACGCTACTTCGAGAAGAGTTCGTTGTGCCTGGAAGAAGAAGGTGATTAGACGACGAGCTATGCTCAGCGGCCTTTTGCTTAGCTCTTTCTCTGAGAAGAAAGTCCTTCTCTTTTTCTCGTCGCTTGAGCTCCCATTCTTGAATCTCGCGGAGCTTCTGCTCTCGATCTCTGTCTCTGTCAGCATCTTCTTTCACTCTAAGCTCTCTCCCACGGTGAATATTCTCTTCTCGAGTGGCGTGACCAGCTTTGCTCGGCTCGAGGAGTTCTTCTATAGCAGCTAACTCTTTTTTATTATTGTTCCGGCCACTGTGTTGCTTATCGTGGTCAGGATGGAAGATATTCGGACTTTTCGCTCCTTTTATAAGCGGCAGTGGATTTCTATCCCTCGACTTCTTATGAGTGTCAACACTCTCTGATCCTCTGGCTAAATGCTCATCAAAGCGTTCTTTTTGGCGTCCAGTATCCTCAAGACCAGCGAGAGTTTGCACAAATTTCTGTTTATCGAGGACAACCACCTTCAATGGATTGTAATTAGCCTTGGGAAGTCGATCAGTGAGGATATGAAGGCTTTTTGGAAATCTGATAGTTTTCAGCAGAGTGCTTTTTTCGCTGTCATCCACCTCTGTTAGATGATGCTCCTTCATTCGTTTTTGCACAGCACTCATCTGCAAAATTTTCTCTGATATGCAAAATTGCTTTTTAAAAACATGCGAGAAAGACTCGATTACCTGCCGAAGGTCGAAGCTGAGGGGATACTTGTAGCAAAGCTCTGATAAGATTGTTTAAATCTTGAGAGTAGTGCGAGGGAATGCTTGGGTAGAGTCCTATACAGGAGTAATTAGTGAGCTTTCCTCAATAGCTATGCTGCTATACCTCGAATGACCTTCTTGTACAAACCTTCCATGTCTTCAGCTCGGAAAGGAGGTTTGAGCGTCGTCATCTCGTAAAGCACGCACCCAAGTGACCAAATGTCTGATTTATGATCATATGGTTGGTCTTTCCAAACTTCAGGGCTGTGATTGCATGAGTCTCAAAAAAAACTGAGGAACAAAATCTACCTGGCATAGTAAGGTGTTCCTGTTTGAGTGTATAACAATCCTTTCTTGGCAACTTTCGATACGTTCATGTCACCGAGTTTAACCGTGCCATCTTTATTTATGAAAACATTTGCAGACTGATGGTAATATTAATGAAATCAGCATTATATCTTGGAAATCAATAACAAACCTTAAGGTCTCGATGAAATATTTTTATTTCGTGGAGCGGCTTTAGCGCTTTCGTTATCTGAGAGGCAAGGGAATATCATATTAATATCATATTAAATCCGTTGAGACTACTTGAATAAAGATATTCCAGATCTCTTCTTCATGAAACAGTTGTCCCCTTTTCTGATGTGCCATGATCTTCTGAAGCAAATCTCCATGGTCAGCGAATTCCATGACAATACTGAATTAATTTAGTTCATTGCTAAGATTTATTCACTGTTACCATAAAGAATTCGAAGATTCTTCAATGAAAGCTTCTTTGTAAGCAATTAGGTTTGGGTGACGGCATGAGGCCAAAATTCGCACTTCGTTGAGTGCATTTAATTTCTCTTTCTCTGAGAGCTTGCCAAGTTTGACCCGTTTCAGCGCATAGTCTGTTTTATCTGAAAGTCTCTTTACTTTATACACCGTGCTGTAGGCTCCTTCGCCTAGAGAAAGAAGTTGGTTAAAAGAGGAGGGTTGATTTTTTCACCTAGCTTGGAAATGAATTGGAAGTCCTTGATTGACATGGCAGTAAGTTTAATAAATATTTTAAGTTGATCAGATAAATTGCGAATAATTAGAGATCATGGACGTCACTGACTGAGATATGTTTTAAGTCATAGAGCTTGATTGCATCGCAATTCGAGGAGAAGAAATGGGACTGCTTCACAGTATGAATAAATAACTTCTATCCTGCCTTTATAATTTTGTACTGATATTTTAGGAACGATCAAATGAACATTGGATCTATGCCATTGAGATCTAGCATCTCTGACTTGTCCGAGGGGTTTGATTTATCATTCTTAGAGAATCTTTTTTCTCTCTCTCATCAGCAACCGAACCAGAAAAATTTTTTGATAATTAGACTTTAACCAAGGTTTCAATATCAGAGACTCTTGTAATGAGTTCTTTTAAATAATATGTCCTCTTCTTGGGTCTGTCGTATTCATAATGTGGAGTCTAAGAAATAACCTTATCCAATGCAGATCAAAAGTTTATGGTTCGAGTGGGAAAAATGAATTTTCGCTCTCAAATTTTAACCACTACTGTATTTATATCTCTTAAACCAAGTAGGCTTTCGATGCTCTCTTCCGATACTTATCATATATTAAACACCTTACTGCAATGAAAATCATTTGGCTTTATTCGAGAATCATGCTAACGCACCTAACTCCGATAAGTTTTTTCAGGGAAGCAAGTCTCGAAGCGCTTTCAAGAGTCACTTCATTTGGAAAAATTGGAAAATTTCAGAGCTAAACGTAATGTCTATCATTTGTTCTCTTCTTGTTGAGCTTCGGTCATCTTAGACTATCGTGCCAAATCGACGTACGTAAACTCGAAATCTTCTCTTTCCAGTAATTGATTTTTTATTGCTCAGGTTCGCACCCAAGTTTTGAGAGAGGAAAAGAAATTAGAAACAGTAGAACTGAACGCAATTTTCATCATTTGATTTTAGAATTGAGTCGTTGCACTTCAGTAAAATAAATATTTTAGCAGGTGATCATTTTAAAAAAATTGAGCAATCAAAAACAGAAAAAAAACACAGATAAGAGAAAATGGGTTTCACAAGTCCAACCTTCCTTTCACATATATCCGATTACCGTAAGTATAAAGAGAATCAACGAATGCACAAGCAAGTTCAGCAGGAAACCATCCAACCGCAGCCACAGACACAACCGGAACCTAAACATGAGAATATATCATTCCTCAAAACTCATAATATGAGTATGTACTCTTCTTCGTATTTCACAGAATTTGGAACAAATAATACTTCCATGCTGGATCGAATTACAATGAAGATTAGGACTTCTTTGGAACATTAATAGGAGATATAACCATTTTTGACAGTTTAGTGAAAGAACAGCGAATTTTTGATATATAGGCTTAGGATTATTCATGTTTCTCGTTATTAAGATTCCATGATATAGGCTACTCTATATTTTCACATTTAATCTGCACGGAAGTTAATATAAGTTACTTTCTATACATGTTTTCATTGTAAGAAGGAAGCGTTTAATCATTTATGAGTACTGCTACTAGTTATGCATTAATGTATATCATTTCTAATTCTATACTACTTTGCGTCATTAACTTACCTTCAACTTAGAAAATAAAGAAAGTTTCTCCTCTTCATTTCTAGAGCAAATAAGAATAGGAATTTGCCTCACATGAAAAATGCTGTTGAAAAGGTTTTCCTATCATATCTCCTGAGTGCTTATTTACCCCTTCACAACAAACACATTTCTGGTAAATGTCCAGTCACAGCAATTTCGATCGAAAGACTGAAAATCAAATCTTTTATTGAAATTGATTAGCTCAAATAAAATGAAAATGAAAGCATATATCCTACTTATAATAGCTCTTTTCGTTTCCTGCAGAGCAGAAGGAACAAATGACATTCTCCTTGATCCAGTTAAAAGCAAGCCACTAAATAATTCTGGAAACTCTCCTAAAGATGCAATTCAGCGAGAGATCGAAACCATCCAACAAACAATTGATTTACAAACTCAGAAAGTTACGATTCTAAAGAAACTCTACGACTATTACCAATCCAATAATATCACCCCTCCAGTAATTGCCCCTTGAAAACCACTGAATTCATCTTTATCAAGGCATTAGATGAAACTTCTTTAGACGAATGGGTAAAATACTCGCAAAAGTACGGAGTTTATAAGAAGCTATCTCCTGTCCCTGAATATGATGCATTCCCTGACCAAGACCGAGCATATGAATATCAAGGAGTTGGGAGTAGAAGAGCTGAAGCAGAATTATTGGGCAGAATTACCAAAAAATCGAGTTTTCCTGTAATATATTGATAAGATGTCCTTTAAGTTTCCTCTAGGTAAACAGAACTGTTACAGAGGTCGGATTTATCGCGACTAAATCGACAAATAAAGGCTTCTCCGATGGTTGAAAATTTTTCTATATCTGCAATGAATAACTTCGATTGACTTTCTAGAAATCGGGCAATCATATCTCTTCGTTGTGGTTATCGAGAACCAGATTTTCCACATTTATGACCAGAATGGACTGCTTTTACTCGAGATTGACACAAGTTATTACTTGACTTATCATCTCTCATTGACTCTTTTCAATTTTATAGAAACACAAATCCGTAGCTTCGCTACTAATTTCCAAGCAGACGGTAACTGCGTTTTTTAAATTCCTCAATAATAACACTAACTTTTCAAAAAAGACCTTTTTGTGTTTTGCTTAACCTATGATCTGAAAATTCTATCATACTCTATCCAGTTCTCTCGCATGGTGGCTATAAGTAACAAGCTTCAGACTAATTCTATTTAATATGAATTCATACGTGGGATCAAGATGAAGGTGAGATGGTCCCGCAAGCAATGAACCAGACCGACGAGAGCCAAAAGCAAGCAAATGCTAAAAAATATAAGCAAGAATACAGCGCATCACTTGAATTCGTGATCGATATTCAGAATGAGCCTTACTTCGAAGAGTTGATCGAAAAGGCAGTTAATTCAACTTGTGAGTGGTCCCCTAAGCAAATAGAGTATTACACTGAATTCCAATTCATCATTTCGAGGAGCCTGAAGTTGCTGCTCCTGGGAACTTATCAAGGAGATGTGATGTAGGAAATATTTCGCTATTTCAACGTGTGCTAATTGCCTCATAGCATGCATCATAGGAATGGAAGCTATTTCGGTAAAATTGAATTGACAGTGCGAGAGCCAGTCGTAGGCCTGCATCGTATGTACCCTTACACACTGTATGCAAGTAATTCTCCTTCCTGCTGTTCCCTCGCTAACATTATTACGTTTAGCAAAAACGCAAGTTGGCTTTATTAGTCCTTCTCAAATGGCTGTAGTCTACCCAATTTGCGAGCACGTACATTCTAATTTTTAAATTTTCGATATTTTGACAATTCCTGGTTTTAACTTAGTTGGGAGGAGAAGAAATCATTCACACTGTTTCGGACTCTTACACAAACAGCTTTTTTTACGTTTTGCTCAAGAGCGGAGAAGTCATCCTCTATGAATATAAATCAAACACAAATACCTGCAGAAGTACTAATGAATTCGACCCAGAACCGACTGAATAACTATATTTTAGTAATTTCCAAAAGAAACTCCGCATTTGGCAGCACAAGAGATTACTCTCAAGGCCGTTTATTAGCCGTGAAAAATTTTGTTTTCGTGCGCCCAGATCAAAAGCAGGCGAATTTGCTGGCTTTCAACGTTACTGGTAATTATTAAAATTTTTTTCCCCTTCCCAAAGTATGCTTTACTCAAATGTTTTTTCCCCCTCTTAGACCCAATGTTTACAGACGCAGAATCTTTCAACGGGATATTGCTTGCTCTGCTTTCTCCTGAAGAAGCATCAAACGCTTCATCCCTTGGATTCGCAACTCAGAGAAACGGATTATTCTCTGCTTATGTTATTTCATACACAAACTCTGATGAGACCAGCAAAATTAACATTTACGAACTCATTATTCCAAGGATTCAGAGCCTTGATTGGTTCTCCAACTTCAGATTCCCTGTGTAAATATTATTTCTTTTTTCAGAAAATTCCTTAACCGCATATTAAGTGTTCTCGTAGGTTTCCTACTCATTGCAGGATACCAGATTTGGAACTCACGTAGTTCAAATAAAAAAAGCAATTCTCGCTATGCAAAGAACCCATCGAGATATAAGCAGACTAAGGCAGGTTTAGCACAGTTGGAGAGGGAAACGAAAGAGCTGGAAAGACAAATCAAAAGCATGGGAGCAGATTTAGATCTGAGCGGGCTTGGGTTAGATAAGGGAGCTCAGTTTGAGAATTTATATAAGGAAATGATGAAAAACAAAAAAAAGAATTAGAAATCCATATCCTTTTTAAGTTATCTTCTATGTAGTGTATTGGGATAAAAACTTGTAAAAGAATAATTGAAAATTAATTCGGATAAAGCAGAGCGACCCTTAATTACTCAATGCCAATCTACGACGAGACCTGGGAAGAAGGAAGTAAGCTTTTCAGAACCTTTTCATCTCCTCTAGTCCGTCTATGGCCCTTTCTTTCCTCCTGGTTCCATCAGGTGTTAATTGTTTTAAATAGCATACGCCTTCAGCAAATACCAAAATCTCAAGACCCTCACCAAGAACCACGTTGGCCGTCTCTCTACCCTCAAGTTCGATTTTGTGGAGTATAAAGTAAGCACCTTATGAAGCGACAGCGTCGCTTATGAGCTTTAAATAACTTTAGACAAACCACCAAGTCGCTTGCCATCTCTATGAAAGAATGACCATTCTTTGCAGAAATCAATACGGCTTGTTTGCTGATTCTCAGATCAAGGAGTGCTTGGTAAAGGAGTCTCTCGCTTAAATGACTAATCAATGGTACTTGTGATAGGATGCCCAATACATGTTCAAGCAATGTGTTAAGCTCCACACTGCAGTTGGACTCCAAAAGAAATATTGGCCAGAACTCTTCGCTGCCAGCCCTTACTCCAGACCATCCCTCACTCCTTCAGAATTATACCTCGGCGGTCCACTTTAAATGGAAGCTTTTATTCTTTAGTTGCAGGAATAGCTTACGCGCCCTGCGGTTTTAATGCGAAATTAGCTCTGTTATTGTTGTTCCTGCAAACATTTCTCTAAAAAACAGCTGTTCTAAACTCAAACAAACAGTAGCTTTCTGCTGAAAAGTCTCTTATTTTGGCTACAACATGTTGTAGGTGTATTCAAATAAATGCATCTTATAGACTGTTCTGAAAAATTAGGACTTCTATGAGTTGGTATAGTAATTAAGTATGAAAGCACACTCTTCATTGTCTGCGCGAATGCAATGACTTTGAGACCTAATTGATGTAATGATGGATATTTTTTTGATAATTTCTGAGGAATAAATTTTGAAAAGTGAAAAAAACGTGAGAGAGGTAGAGAACATCCTATCCGTCACTTGGCTTTGATCTGCAAAAGAGAAATTCTTTGGAAGAAAAAATAAAAAACAAAGGTAAGCGATGTAATCAAAATTAGAACATAATTTGCCAGAGAGCTCAACTCACAAAATGTCTATTTGACTATTTGAGTTGGAGTAGGATTTTGCCAATAAACACAAATGAATCTCAATTAACAAATATTTAATTTAGCGACAAGAGCGCCAATTCATGAAGAAATCTTTAGATATGTTTTTCTGCTTCATTAACTCTGATTACGCCGTTTCATCGTTAGTTTTAAGAAAATAAAAGAGTAGTCAGGAATTCTCTCACTCGTTTATCAAATAATCAACTCTTTTGTATTTTCCTGGAAAAAAAGTAGTCATTACTATTCGAAACGATGATTTGAACATCCGACTGCTCAAATTTAATCTTCAGCAAAAGCTAGTCCTATACTTTTTTAGCATTTTTTCATTTTCAGAAGTAAATACAAATTATTAATTTGCCACCGAAAAAAGAACCACTACTAATCACTCAATTTACTGGAATCTTTCTCCATATCACGTATATGCTACATAAATCGATCATATCCAGTGTAAAGATACCGTTCATAATCACTTTGTAGCAACGACTTAGCTTTCAGCCTTATGATGAGTATCGATGCTTAAAATACATCTTAATGATAGTTAGTTCGGCGAATTAAAACGCCAAATACACAAGTTAGAACAATTGATAAAACATCAATACTGCGCTACTAAAAATATGGGTAACACTTGCGGCTGTTTTCGCAATAACGTCGACAGAAGCCACCAACTTGAACCACAACTTGCTGGAGCTGATGTTGAAGCCTCTGCGACGAAGATACAAGCGCACTACAGAGGAGCTAAAGTCCGTAAGGAACTGAAGGTTCATGCTGGGAACAAAGATGATAACCGCGACTCAGCTCTTTTGATGAATGAATACCGCAATCCGAAAGTGGCTGCGGTTCTAAAAGAATTAGGGCCTTTTAAATACGATGAGAGAAAGACCTACAACCATTTTCCAACCAAGCCAGCCGCGAAGCTTGAAAGCACTGCTATTTATATCGGACAATGGAACGGGAACTTACGTCATGGGAAAGGCAAGCAAATTTGGCCCGATGGAGCTGTCTATGAAGGCTACTGGGAAAACGACAAAGCAAACGGACCTGGAAGACTAATCCACGCCGACGGCGACTACTACGAAGGAAACTGGGTGGATGATAAAGTCACTGGACTTGGCACATACAAGCATCCAGATGGGAGATGGTACCAAGGCGAATGGTTGAACGAGCATCAGCATGGAAAAGGAATTGAGCATTACAGCGATGGCTCAGTATATGAAGGAGACTTCCAAAGAGGAAAGAAGCACGGATATGGCAAGTTGGTGTGGGAGGACAAATCGTACTATGAGGGAGAGTTCTACAATAATGTCATCCATGGTAGAGGCAAATATCACTGGGCAGATGGAAAAATCTACGAGGGTGAATGGAGAGATAACAAAATGAACGGCGAAGGTGTGTTCACCTGGCCAGATGGTCGAAAGTATGTCGGTTCTTACAAAGATGACAAGAAGGAAGGCTTTGGAACTTATTATCTGCAGGAGGGAAAGAAGTACATAGGACAGTGGGTCAAAGGTAAACAGCACGGTACAGGTACGTACGTCAACTCTGCAGGAGTCGAGAAGCGAGGGGAATGGAAGGACGGTCAAAGAGTGAGATGGATTGATGGTCAAAATGAATCCACGCTAGAAATTAAAGAGAGTGCGATTAGTACAAAATAACTTGGTTTTTTGAAATTTTTTGAAATAATAGCAACCTTTTCCTGATTATTCGCAACAAAATCTTGGAGTAATAAGGTATTATAAGTTGCATCCCCTTTTGCGTTACATATGCCTCTCTGAACAGAAGTTTTATATTTGCCAATGACGCTGGTAGTAATTCTTTAACAAACATTTATAACCGTATATACAATATAGCTATCTCATATAGCTTTAGTCACTCTATTAATTCCATTAAAATCCCAGAACAAAGCGGCAAGGATTCGATTGTATTAAAAGTCAAAGGCAACGGAGTCCTCTGATGCGAATACTTACATTGCGTTCAGAGGATCAGAAATTTTTTGATATGTTTTCCAATTGTCTCTATCAAAGGAAATAAATAAAGAATCTAAATTAAACGTTTATTTTCAATATGAACTTGAAGCAAACTTCTTACCTCGAAGAACTCTTTAGTAAGCATTTTGGTGCTATTCTTAATCATTTGTAGATAGAAAAAACGTACCTGAGGGAGCCTCGGACGATATTTTTCAGATAAGGATTCCTTTTGACGATCAATTAAGAGAAGAGGCTGAAGAAATCATGAAGAAAAGCAATCTCAAAGAAGAAGATAGTCACAACGCAGAGAGAATCGAGCCGATATACATCTCACGTAAATCTAAGAAGATCAGGAAAGAGGAGCAGCAGCAGACCGCAGGCGCAGGATGGTTTGGAATGGAAAAACAAGCTTTGACACCTGAGGCGAAGAATGACCTTCTTATATTAAAATTGAGAGGACATTTGGATCCTAAGCATCGATTCAAAGGCGCTGACTCCAAGAAGCTTCAGACTTACTATCAGGTCGGTACGTATATTGATGGTGGAGAAGATTTTAAGTCAGCGAGGATTCCCAAAGGGCAACGTGCTGGAAGTTTGGTCGAGCAATTTTTGCAGGAGGACAAGAATTTGAATTTTACGAAGAAGAAGTTTTTGGAAGTTCAAGATAAGAAGAGGCAGAAGCACAAGAAGAGAATTGAAAAGTTCAGAAAGCTCGCGAAAAAGCATGTCAAGAGAGCATAGTATTAGACTGTATATCGTTTGTAGAGAGTGGTTCATATTTGAGGAATTTATATTTTTTCATGTGGATTGTAGAGCTTCTTTTCATCGGTAGGGTGTAAAAAGATTAGTACGTTCAAAATTCTATCAATAGCAACAACAATAAAGTTTCATTACGTCTTAAATCAATTCCAGGTTTGATAGGCAGTTCTGAAAGTAGCAGAAAAATCCTCCAACAGAATCATGGTGTTTTTATCACATGCGGACTGCTAGTTGAGGGTTAGCAGATATTTATCATTATAATATTTCAAAGTCAAGTATAGGTCGAAGAGCATGATACAAAGCGATAAAATACTGAATTTTCTTACAATATTCAAATAACATCTTAGATTTCTGCCAAAAGGTCCATGGAGTCAGCTATTATTAAGTTTTAAGAAAAAGTTTGAGAATATTTACTCAATTTCCTACCTCTTCGGCTGGGATGTTTGCATTCCTCAGCAAAATATATTATGCTATCTATTTATCCTCCTTCCCTTGATTGTTCCTATGTTTTTAACTCACAATGGTCTTTTTTCAGGAAGAATAATGACTAAAACTACCAATTTATACGTAAATGCCATTCAGACATATTTTTTTGATCAGAGGGTTCGGTTTCTTTGAAAATCGGTGATAAATTAAGGAAATCACCTTCAAAGATTCCTTAAGTTCTGCTGTTCTATTTAGGGTTCTAAGAAGCAATAATTCATTAAAATGTGCGGATAAAACTCACCTTCTAATTTTGAGAACTATACGTCGCGGAAAATTTAATTAAGAGAGACCTTAACGATAGGACTAGGACATCCATATGAGGCTTTTTGGGGTTGGCAGTCGAACGGACAGTATGTGCGAAACGAGGAAATAATTTTTTCTTCTATCATTATACCTAAGTCGGAAGCAAAATCAAGTTCAATAAAGCAATCCTTCCTGTGACTGAACGCACCACTCTTCGGTTAGAGTTCGCTTTGACGAAGACAATTTTTGAAATATCGGAAATTATCAGCAATGCAACGCGCTGATATTGAGCTTTCGAAGGGTTTTTTTTGAAGTCTGTCCGTGTTCTGGATCTTTTTTCTGGAAATCGAAAATGCAGTCCTCTTCCGTAGACACATCATTGGGTAGTTGCGATTTCTGGGGGTAGTCTATAATTTTTCTGATTAAATTTTATTCCATCAAGCCAAACCGTTACATGTATTTTGAGTTTATAAACAAATAATTCTCATACAGAAAGTTGCAGCAGGGACTCAAGAGCCACCCTGCACGTTTCGGCAGTATAGATATTTTTGCATTGTTATTATGTCTGTAATTTTTTAAAGATGTTAAGTGCCCTATATTCGAATCTATTCAGCTTCTACGAACCCTTCTATTAACCTTATTTAATTATCATTGACAAGAAACTTTGAATTAATTCCAGAACTTATCAGAACAATAAGCAAATCAATTTTAAAGTGCTAGCAAACACCTCTCAGTTTTCTACTGAATATTGAGACTTCAAACCTATTGACTCTCAACCACATCAGACACTACCGAATGAACGCGGGAGAACTTCTCCAACAAGAGACTGAACGACATCGATCAGTTATTCTAAGCTTCAAGACGATGCCATGCAAACTAAACAATCTTCAGAATCCCATGATAAAAGATCCAACTCTAGTTTACCGGTTTTACCAAGACCGTCACTGCAAGTCAGGGCCTGCCTGCGAAAACTACCACAACTATGATGAGCAAAGACGGGCAGTATTTTGCGAGATTTCTCAGAAACTCATATATTGCCCAACTCCTTGTGAAAGTTACTACAAGCACCTTGTTTGCGATTCCAACAAGCACTGTCCATACGCACACTCACAGACAGAGACTATGTATCACCCCTCGGTCTATAAAACCGAGCAATGCCTTGACTCCAACTGCTTGTTCCTTTCGAACCCTCATCTCTGTCCTAGATTGCATATAGGCGAGACTTCTCGTGTGACGCTCGCTAAAGGATACCAGACTCTTGAGCTGCGACCACAACCGAAAATCCAGCCGAGACCGCTGATCAACCTCAGCCAGTTCAAAACGAAGTTCTGCAAGAAGAAAGAAAATCATGATAAAAAGCTGTGTCCGTTCTACCACAGCGAAGTTGATAAAAGAAGATCGACCAGTGAGATAAACTATTGTCCTGAGCTATGTCCGAAGATTGAAAAGAGTTTTTGTAGCTGTGACGAGAACTGTCCCTTTGCGAAAAATAAAGTCGAACAGCTCTATCACCCTGAGAGATACAAGAGAAAGTTCTGCTCCCACCATCCAGAGCGCATAAATCAATGCGAATATGAAAACTTCTGCTCATTTGCGCATAATGAGGCAGAATTAACAACGGAGCTGCTTTACTCGGAAAAGACGACAGATGAATTCAATATGTATAAGCTGAAGACGTTGTTTTGTCCGTTCCGTCAGGAACATGAGCGAAGCACGTGCTCTTACGCTCATAATGTCCAAGATTTCAGACGAGATCCTCTTCTTTTTAAATATAAGCCGGAAGATTGTCCGTACTGGAGCAAGTCCGACGCGATTCAAGAGTATGAAAAAGCAGGCTGTATGAAGCTGCTTAATTGCGATAAGTGCCACGGCTGGAAAGAGCTAGAATACCACCCGCTCTTCTATAAGACAAAGATATGCTCAAATCTTCCGAGATGTGAGAGAAAGGATTGCCCTTATTCCCATGGCCCTCAGGATAAAAAGTATAGTTTCCTATTCTTTCGCAAGTTTTAACTTTCTATCCCTATGTTTAGGATACTACGGAAGGCATTATCACCTGAAAATGGAGGCCATCAAGAAGTAATCATTCAAATTTGAAAATTGGTTTAATTCGATTCTGAAGGAAATGACCATGCAAAAGAGCAACAAGTTCCAGAACCAGGATTTTTTCAGCGAAAATCCCAAGATGATGAGTAATTTCCAGAGGCCGTTCATTGCGATGAGAAGTGGTGGAATGAGCGATGTGCCAATGAACGACAACCCTTATGGGAGTCCAGTTTTCCAATCCACGACTAACACGTCTTTCACCAGTGGAGGAAAAACTTTTCAAGAGCATTTTTCGTCGAGGCATTCATCGAAACAAAATTCGTCTGACGAGGAATATCATCCTTTTGACTCAAAGAGTACTAAATGTTCATATTCAATAAAATGCTAAACATTTCCAAAATTGTTAGGAAACAAGGATTTTAATAAGAAGAGCAAAAAAACTTTCCCAGAAAATGCTTATAC
>ENA-UOTX01001616-UOTX01001616.1-compost-metagenome-genome-assembly--contig:-NODE-1616-length-15388-cov-32.706877_pt1 | contig 15388 bp, 9 predicted proteins | sample MGYA00238143_ERZ746982 | MGnify/ENA primary metagenome ERZ746982 (study PRJEB28758, sample SAMN06268862) | compost metagenome | isolation source: single cell | place: USA: California, Emeryville, Joint... | reverse complement strand
ACTGTCTTTAAGGGAAATTGGAAAGCCGGGAAAAAACAAGGAAAAGGAGCAATTTACTCGAGGGATGGGGAAATCTTGAGCCCAGGCGAATGGAAGGATGACGAAGAAATGTTTAGGCTGAAGAGTTACAATTATGAAACAAATATCTCTAAGGAGGAGAATAAAACCCAAGATACTTCTAATCCTCAGAACATCTCCAATGAATCGAATTTGGAATATCCAAACCTCTCTCAGGAAACGAATCAAATAATGCATAATTCAGTCAGTAAGAGAATAGGAGATGGAAAGATTGACCTTCTGAGTAAAACATCAAAGACAAAGATTATCGAAGAAGATGAAAAGGAAACCCGTGAATGTATCTATTCAAATGGAGATAGATTCATAGGTCAATGGAAAGATGAAAAATGGCATGGATTTGGAGAGTGGGTCAAAGCAAATGGCAAATCTCGCTACAAAGGATTTTACGTTGAAGGAAAGAGATACGGACTTGGCAGAATGGAATATGAAAATGGGGATATTTACGATGGAACTTGGAAAGATGGGAAGAAACACGGGCATGGTACCTATACATGGTCAATTGACAATTCCAGTTACATGGGCACCTGGAAGAATGACAAAAGAGAAGGAAGTGGAGAAATGAAATATAGAAACGGAGATATTTACGATGGACAGTGGAAAGATGATTTGTTTGAAGGGAGAGGTGTCTATAAATGGGCTGATGGTAGAAAATATGAAGGAGAATTTTTTAAAGGGAAGCATCATGGAAAGGGTAAAATGATTTACTCGGCAGATGAAGATGAATACTATGATGGTGATTGGCAAGAAGACTACTATCATGGGGAAGGCTCCTATTATTTTGAAGGGATCATTCACAAAGGCCTATTTCAGAATGGTGAGTTAGTTAAGTTAAAGGAAGAGGAAGTGAAATTGAACAACTAAATAAGAAATTTTTCTGCATTAAGGAATCATTCAGTCCTATCATAGAAGAATTTCAGATGATAAACAACAGCAGGCAATCAATAATGTCATGAACCGATCCTTTTATTCTTGAAGCGTGAAAAATTAACAGTTCAAAAAGATTCCGTTCGGTTTTAGCAAAAATGAGAAAGTTCTAAACTCGAAGTTATAGATCATTTGACTTCTGGTTAAAGAAGAATTTTGTAAATTAAGGCTACTTGAAGAGATTAATCAGACTCTCAAAATACGAGACAAATAACCGAGTTTAAAACAGCCCGAGTGGAATCGAGATCGTCCTTCTATCAAAGCATTAAAACTCAACGAGGTACTCACGCAAATACTGCCGTTAGTACTTACAATTCAAACTAGCAGCCTTTCGAGTAGAGGATAAACATATATCACCAAGGCTTTTCAAAATTACTCTTCGAACATATTTCAGTGATATAAAGGTATGTGAAGGTCACAAATTCAATATAAAACAGAGTAATATGAATAATAGTTATTAACTCACATAAAACAATGTAAAGCCATTTATCTTTTTTCTTCACCACCATTTAATATTCATCCTTACTCTAATATTAATGGAGATGGCATAACAAGCAGGTGTTAGTCAGACCTTTCTGTAACTTCTCAAGACACGCCTCATGAGATTTATGTCCGCATTCGAGTCTCTTATCACTGGATGAGATCTTTTCCTTACACAAAACACAAATCGCGTTTTGTGCGTCATCTTCCACTTCATCGAGCTCCTCGTAATTATACGGCATTCTTTGCGTATAGATCTTCAGGCTCAACCACTGGACAATTCCAGACTCCCTCGGATCATAATATTGGTAAAAATCACCCGCTTCCAACCAGCCTTGATTGGAAACTCTCTCATGCTTGCCATCTCCTTCCAGCTTCACCCCACAGAACGTGTAAAGACAATTACTGAACCCACAAGCGAGCGGATCAATTGATTGCTTACACATTGGACATTTCGCGTTCTTTATATCCATAATCAAGTCAAAGGTTCCAAAGTTTTGCGGCATCACAACCATTTGTCCACTCGCAACGCAGTCCTTGTTGTTGCAAACACCCTCGAGGCAGAGTCCTGGAGCAGCGACTCTCCAATCAGGCGCATCCTCCGACCAATCAATGTTAATCATTCCCTCTTTGTTACTCAAATCAACAAAGGGAGCGCCTCCCCCTCCCCTAAGTCTCAAAACCAGATGCAAGATGCATCCTTCTTCGATTCCGAACTCACAAAGCATGTCTTCGTCTTGAAGCTGACTACCAGCATAAACCAATCTTTGCTGATCTGGAGGGATGTGCTCCTTCTCTTCGATTCTCAGCTTGACTATCTCTGCAGTATCATCAGCATTCACAACGAGATCAATAGTTTTTCCTGTGAGGGTCTTCACTTGTATGTTAATCGCTTTTGATTCGGTTTTCCTCGCGAGTCTATCAACCAACACGAGTTTATCCCCGTCAACGAATGTCATCTTAATCAAATGATCGCGAGAAGCTTTTATCGGGCCTGTCGTCACTGCTTTCGCGCCTAACGAAAGTAAGTGGATGAGCCTGCCTTCCTCAACTCCATAAGATTTAAGAGTCTCATTATCCTTTAGAAGTTTTCCTGAGAAATACATTAGCTGATCTTTAGCAGGCATGCCCCATTCCTTCTCTGCTAACTTCTTCAGATAGCTCACTTTGTCGGATTCGTATACTTTGAAATCCTTATTCTGATTGCTGAGAGGAAGTATTAGTTTTACAGTAATTTCTTTTTGAGTAGGGTCATCAGGTCTGACGGTGTCGACTGGGGCTTGCAACTTCGATTTTGGGAGCTCTTGTCTTTCGAAGCTGAGTCCTCTGAAAGGTCTGTTGATCTTGTCGGTTACTATCTTGATAAAATCTTCAAATCGATCTTCTTCAGATATTTTAAAGTTAAAGACGGTTTTTTCTTTGGAAATCGTTTCATCAAGCTCGACTTGGATCTTGAGTACAGAGACGACTTTGAAGTAGAGGGGTTGAGAGTCTTGGAAATATGAAATGGTTTTTGAATCATCGACAGCCGAGGAGAAATAGCTTCGAGTGACCTGGATTTTTTTGTCGCTGAGCTGTTCGCTGATGAGATTTGATATCTGGGCTAGAGTGAGCTTATTTTCTTCACTCTTGTCGATGTTGAGCCCGAAAAATTCTTGAGAGTCTTCGGAAATGAAGACATAGGTGACTACGTCGGTAGTTTTAGCAAGTGAAAGCACTTGTTTGAATTTGTTGTTGGGGTCTTTGAAATAAGGAAAGGCGAACTCAGTCAGAGGTTCTGGGTTTAAGGCTTCCATTGGATTGAATTGCGATTTTGGATAATCTTTGTTGTTTATAAATGAATAATTAGTGTGTTGATTTAATCATGATTTGACCAATTAAATAGCAATCTTTTACTATTTTAAAGGCCTGAGATCAGTTATCATCAGAAAGCTTCTGCTAAAATTTGAGAAGTAAAATCTGGTAGTAATATATGCACATCTCTTCCTGAGTGCATGCGCTGAGCAGTTTTTCTGACAAATCGGAGAACTTCAATACTTTTAGACCACTGAATCAAGTTTCAGAAGTTTCACTATTTTTACGGTTGCCTTGCTAAATATTTTTTCCTCAATTCGAGTCAGTTCATCACTGTTGTTGATGTTCACTGCTAATTTTTATTAACCTTTCTTTTTTTTCGATTGAGAAATCCTATTATTATAAACTTGCCTATTATTGATGTGCCTCAGAAAAGCCCTAAGAAACTCTCCAAGGTTAATGTGAAAGTTAGTTTAAAATATCTTTATCTCATTTTATTCGCTAGCCTGCAATATTAATATCATAACAATATATCCTTACTCCGCAACTTTCAATACATTTTTCCTCGAATTTCCTATCCGAATGGTAATTGAAGTGTCCTAAAATCACATCTAATACAGTCTTTTTAGCGATTTGAGCACGGCCCTTTCGCTTTTGTTGGATGACTCATAGTTCTGTTATGTTAATCCAAATAAAGCTCTCTAAATTTTACAACCGATTAATTTCACTTCCAGAAGAATTAGCACAGATGTCGGATACGACAATTCCAGAACTCGACGCATCCACTCTAAATTCAGAATCCACAGTCGTTATACAAAGCAGCGTTCTCGTCAATTTCGGATTAGAGTTAGGCATTTTTGCTGTGGTTTCGACGTTCTTCGCGTTTTTGGTGCTCTATCGCATCAGAGGGGATTTCTCGTTACTCGACGTCGTGTTTGCTGCAAAAAAATGGACTTTCCTCAACGATGAGCGTTCACTGGTCTACTACTCTAAGCTTCTGAAATCTATTGTATACTCATTTCTCATCATGCCAGTAATTTCTATGGCCTTGTGGGGTATTACTCAAATCAGCATCGCAAAAGATGAAAACTCATCCACTGTGCCTGGCATATCAATTCTGCTGATCGGCTTTGCCATGATTTTCCTCATACTAGCCATTTTGTACATAAAATGGTCTAATTTCAGAATTAAAAGAAAATCAGTTTTGTTTATGGGACTCGCTTTTGGATTATATACTGCCTGGCAGGTCTTTGCTCTCTTCAGTGCTGAAAACGTCTCTTTCCTGGGCCTTTCTGCTGTTTTTCTGAGTCTTAATGGACTGATTGTCGTGATAATGGCTTATATGGCCTTTACGAACACAGCGGGCTCGTTCGAAAGCATATTAGAAAGACTGCCTGCTCGCCCAGAAAATGAATCCGGTAGTTATCGGAAACACGATGAGAAGACTCCAGATGAGCAGTATCAGTTATACCTCAATGATTCAAACTATAAAGTCACACAGCAGGAGATCCTTAGCTGCCTTTCGATCTCATACAATGGAAACCACTTTGAAGGCACGATATTAAACGGCGGCATTCAAAGCATCCTAAGAAACAAAAGGAAATGGTTCAAGATTTTTGTCCTCCTCCTCATTTACTCAATTTCAGTGGGCGTGCTTATCATTTATTCAGCTTTAGTTTCCAGGTATACTACCCAAGGGAATCTTGGTTGGATCACTTCTATCGCAGTTTGGACAACAGATTTCATCGCAGTTTTTATCCATCAATTGAGAGTGCATAACGGACCTGTTACCATGGCGATTCTGCTGATCGGGATGAGATGCTTTTTGTTCGGGTTCGGCGACTCCAACTGGTTCGTTGGCTACTGTGGGCTCTATCTATTCCTCGGAGTGATCATCAATTTCCAAATAGCAAGCAGGCATTATCCTATCTCAACTAAGCTAGAGGATCCTAGGAAGAAAAAGCCTTCATTGTTGAGGAGGCTAGTACGCTATCCCGAGTTCACACAATGCTTGACTACTAGCGTGTTCATAGCATTTATCATTGTGATATCAGTAGTGAACTTCGACATTGGAACCAACAAAATCGAGGCATTTGGAGGTCAATACGATGTGTATTGGCTGGGCATCGCTGCGATTATCTACAATGTCATTATATTTTGCATTCTTGCAACCTTACAACTTCACAGACGGTCATTAAAAAGAATAAGCGATAAAGTAAAACTTCCTCTGATTAAGAAACACATGCCCACTTACCTTATCTACAACCTAATAACTTTCTGTTTGCTTGTTACAACGGGAGTAATTTGGATCGCCATTACCGGTGAAGCGCTGGCACTAGTCTCGTTTATATTTATTCCGATTATCCTGCAGCTAATGTGGATTTTATATTCGAACTGGGTTAGAAATGACTACCGCTTCCTGGCTGATATTGCCAAAATTAACGCTGTTAATCGAAGGATGAGAGAGCTTCTCTACAAGGGACAGAATTTGCCTGAAGAAGAAAAAGAGAACGCAAATGAGAAAGAAAAGGAGAAGAAGGAAATGAAAGAAAGTGTGAAAATTGTAGAACATCCTCCAAAAGACAGAAGAAGCAGTCTGAAAAAACAAGAGGATGCACACAATAATAGCGAACTACAAATTTTGGTGGGTAAGGAACAAAGTCTGGATAAAAGCGCCGATGAAAGCTTGATCCAAGAGAGGAAAGAGAATACTGAAAAAACGAAGATAATAAAGGACCATGAGGTCGAAAGTATCGATGTTTTGAATTCTGGTTCTGCTCCTGCGAAGAACACGGCCTATCAGATACATGAGGACTGGAGGGCACTGAAAATGAATGTATTCAAAGCTTTTTTCAAGAAGAAGCTGATGGGGACGGATTATCGCATCATCTTCTCACGTAACGTTAATTGCTTATCGAAGTTGACATTGACTTTCTTTTAGTGACGTTCCTGCTTATTTTATTGGTGGTGTATGCCGTGCTTGTGATGGTGACAAGCAATAGCTATAAGTATGTCGGCTTCATTGTCTCATTTTCGGTTTTTGTGGCAATCTGCACAGTGCTACCGACAATAGGATACTTTGGAACATTGAAGAGACCGAACTGCTCTCAGGTATCTGCTGTGTTCCAGATCTCATCTAACATTTTTAGATGTTTTTCTACGGTTTTGGAGTTTTCCTCAACTACATGTACGGGACACTCTTCGCATTTGTAAGATATCAAGAATCTCAATCAGATCTCTCATCCTATTCACAAAAATAGTTTGGATTTTCAGAAGGTGTCAGCACTGACCAATGGAGCCTCTATGGATTCGTTATCTACTACGCATTCTTGCTTCCTTTTGCTTTCTTTACAATTGTAGGATTTCGGCTATGGCGGTAACTTTAATCTCATTGATTCAGAAGAAAGAGTCATATTCTTTTTCAACTTATTTTTCTAGAGATAGGAAGTGGAGAATGTCCAAAGTGACGACAGCTTGCTTTATTTTCTCGACGATTCTACTCATCGGCACAGGAGTTTACTTCCTCGTGATATCAGAGCTCGGAGCAGCGATTGGGTTCTGGTGCGGATCAGCGTTATTTATCTATCTCGTGGCTGTGAAAGCACTGTACCATAGACGAAACAACTCACTGCCTAGGATTCTCATCCTCGTTACCGTGGCCGTAATATTCGCTGCGCTACTTGCAATTTTCGTCATCAGCCTTCTAATCGACTCTTTCAATGATTTCGTCGGATTTTCTATCTTCTATTTGGGATTGGTCGCTCTCGCTGCTGTCTATACCGCCATCAACGTGTTTAACGATTTCAGAAACTCCAAGCATGTAATCTATTCTCTCGTTTGATATTTTCTCAAAATTTTCCTCATAGAGACCAATTTTCTATTCTCCTTGGCTTTTCCCAATCTATCGATACAATCCAGTTACAGAAACCCTCCATAAGTATAACTTCAAAGGCGGTCTCTCTGTCGCTTTGCTCTTCGCTTTCTGGATCTGGACGGTACTGCAAGCGATCTGGGTCTACCCCGTTCATTACGGAGTCGCAACAGGAGTGCTGGTCGAGATCGTCGCAGCCATCTGGATGATTTACCTTTGCACACTTACAACCTCCCAACTCAACGAAGCTCTTGCTTTCGATAATTTATTCGAGGCGGTCGTCAAAAGATCTTGGTTGCAAGCGAAACGAACATTCCTTTCTTCGAACCAAGCTCTGAAGTTCAAAGATATTCTATCGTACCCGCAATATCTGGAAGATGAGCTTTACTTGTCGGAGTATATCAAGAAGAAGAAAGAGAAGTATAAGCAATCGAGAAAGAAGAAATCTGCTTCTGCCATTGCACCAGCGGAAAAAGGAGGTGCACCAAAAGTGTCGGCTGAAGGACTAAAAAGTCTCTACGAGCAACTTTTCATGAGCAATTTGGCCACGAGGCTCTATTACAACGATGAAGTTAAAATGATTATTCATTTTGAGATGTTGATAATAAACGAAATCAACAATCTAAGGGTAAATGATGCTTTTAATGACGCTGTTAATGAGCTTTGTTTGTTGTGTTTATATAGGAGCAAGAAAGACAGAGCATGTTGAGTTTTATTCGCGTTTATAAAAGCAAGCTTGAGACGAGTGGAATGCAATTTAATTTCCCTCCAGAAAATTTGAGCTCTGCAGTCAAGCATCGAATGGTGATGCAACGATATTACGCTTTACAGGACGCTCATGTATTCGCTATTCCCCATGCGATTTATTTTAATTTCACATTGGATGCATTAGAGAGAACTATTCGACAGTTTGAAAAAAGAGTATGACAAACACCTGTCCGAAGAGCGCGAGAGAGCGCTGGTCTCAAAGGAAATCGAACAGAAAGCAACTGCCCAGCGCGAAGAACAGAGATACCAGAAACTTTACCACATGTTCCATACACAGAACGCCGATTATGTAAGAATTATTAACAACGTTATGGCAGAGATTATATGTGATATTATCTATAGGATGCTGACCTTCCAATCGACCAACTCCCAGATAATGCTTACAAATACAACAAAATTGTTGAAAAATATCGTCAGACGGGTCAGATCTGGGAGGACCACTCATTCCCAGCAAATGAACAGAGTATCGGTGGAAATCTACTGGGAGCTACTAATGGTTGGAAACGCCTTCCTCAAGGCTGCTCAGTCATTTCAAAGAAATACTCCCCACTGGACATTACTCAAGGACAGATCCAAGACGCTTATCTCCTTAGCGCACTATCATGCATGTCTCCTCAGTTACTCCAACAAACATTTTTGGTTGGAGAAAAAGATTACAGAGGAGTTGTTCTGGAACAAGTTCCTGACTGCGGCGCAGTCATCGTGAGGTTTTATTTCGAGAGAAACCCTATTGAAGTGATAATCGACACGCAATTCCCCATCAATAAAGAAGGAGACTGGGCATTCGGAAGATCTTCTGATCCTAAAGAAATTTGGGTCATGGCTGTAGAGAAGGCATACGCGAAGATTTGCGGGTCTTATGCGAATATCGTTTCAGGGAAAGTGAGCTTTGGGCTCAGAGATCTTTCAGGCGGTTTCCCAGATGATATTACTATATCAGATATGAACGCCGATATGTTTTGGGATCGTCTGGTTGACTACAAACGGTTCGGCTATTTGCTTGGAGCTGGTTCTCCTGAGTGCCAGAACGGTCAAATAGTTACCTCTCCTGGAGGAATCATCCAAGGTCATGCTTATGCAGTTCTCGATGCGATAGAAGCTGATGGTATCCGCTTGGTGAAACTCAGGAATCCCCCAGGACACCGGTCTGCTGAATGGAAAGGCAGTTGGTGCGATAACGCGCCAGAATGGACCGAAAGGCTAAGAAAGCTCACCGGCGCTGGAGTTAAGGAAGAAGGCGCCTTTTTCATTGAGCTCTCAGATTTCAGAGCCGAATTTCAAACGCTGTATTTAGTACGAGTGTTTGATCCCAGAATATGGAAATCTCCAGATGCAATTCATGTAATCTTAACCAAAAAGCCCGTTTTATTAATTTGATTTCATTTCTGTGTTATAGGGTAAATGGGAAGGCAGCTCGGCAGCTGGTCTACCATCAGCGATTAACAGAGGTGCGGACATCTCGCTAAATCCGCAGTATATACTCAGAGTCAACAAAAAATGTCAAGCTTTCATTGTGCTGACTCAATTTGAACGAGTCGATTGTCTTAGAGGTTTCTAACTCATTCTGAATAATCCGATCTAAAATTTTTTTAGGCAAATTCCCGCTGAGTATCATCGTTCAGCGTAACGGTGGAAAAAGAATCACTAACAACTCGTCTGATTTGAAAGTCGCGATATTGAATCCCACTGACCAGATGAACGCGACTTTAGATGTGACGCTAGAAGCTCCTTACTATCCTTATACATTCACCATAATGGTTTCAAGCTTCTATGCAGCACCAAGAGGCGAAGGAAAATATAAGCTACGGGTTTTCTGCACTGGGAAATTCGACTTCGAACCTCTCCCATTGAATAAGCATTGAATTATGCGAAATCCAAAACCAATATTGAAATATGAAATTAATTATTAGCCGTATTGAATCTGAGTATTATTGTTTCTACAATTGAAATTACAATTTAGTTCAGTTTATTTTTCCAAATTAATCATGATATTTTTGGATATTCTTTATCACCTAGTAAATAGCTTATCATAACCAGATTATTAAAACACTTGTCTCTTCGTTGACACATTCAATACAAGGATGATTTGCTGGCAATATATTTCTCATTCACAAGACTATTTATTTTTTATTTTTATTCGGGATAGAATCGCTGTTTATAGGCAGTCATATAAACTAACGATAAAAGATGAGATGCAGCTCTACTATTCGTTTTTGGATTGAATATACTCGGAAGGAACCTCATACTTGGCGACTGGATAGGCATAGCTTATTTCCCAGCTCTTTCTTGAATAATCATTCCAAAAGACCTTCGAGACCGATGCAACAAGAGTGACATAGTAAACTGGCTCAGTCGGTTGAAACTCGAAGCTAACAGTATCTTGGTGGGTAGGAAGAGTTTGTGTAGCTTCGATGAGTCCCGTGTGTCCTTTTACCTTCATATCACATCTTGCCATTCCTTTTGTGAATTTCTCAGAAACCGTAGCCACCATTTTGTAGGTAACTACTACCATATGACTTTTGCTCATCTGACGCATCAGCTTGGCATAAGCGTCCTTATCGTCGATCTTCAACGCTGGCCAAGTAGCGTTGAGCTTGTTAAAAGTCGCGTTCCATTGCCATTGGACTTCTGTAGTGGGAGCAGAGAACACTTGAGTTGGAGAAACGCTTTCAGAAATTATATTCGTCTTTAACAAGAGGAAAGAATAAGAATTTTCATTCACGGGCTGATTATGCTTGAGAGCGAGATAAACCGTTCCCTTTGATTTGTTCTGGTGTTTAATGTGAATTGTTTCTGAAGTAATTTCGTTAACTTGAGTCCACTTGCTCGCGGTGGATAGAGCGTCAAGGGATGAAAGAACAGCAAAAGACACTTCTTTTCCTTCACAGCTGGTGAGAGTTGCAACAACCAAATATTCAGCTCGAGTAAAAGTAAGAGGAACGACAGTAACTTCCTCTTGATTGATAGAAATGCCTCTTGTTTGCATAGGCTCTAGTGCTTCTTGGAGATCTAAACTATAAGCTGACTGAGTGAGTAACACTGAAATGCAAATGAAGAAAGCAAGTCGAGTTGTCATAGAATCTGTTCAATTAAACTAAAGAATTATTATACAAATTTTCAAAAGATAGTTTATCAAGTGAGTGATAATTGGATTTTTTCTTCTACCGTTTGTTCCAATTTCCACTTTTCCACATGTTCGAATTATCGTTATTTATGGCATTATAAGCGTAATAACAGCTTAGATATGGCTCACTTTTTTATCATTATCATTTGTGTCTCTTAATTCTGAGGGTATATTCCATCAAATATTTTTAATTCTGTGCTGAATATACTGAACTGAAATATATCATATTTTATTGTCAAATAAACAGAAACGAATTTCCAATTTTCTCTTGATATTCCCCTCGGGCGGACTTAGTCGACTCCAGTGACCAGGTTTATATCGTAGACTGTGGTTGAAATTCGACCTGGTAATAATCTTGATGGATGAGTTTGCATATGTTCTTTCATCATCCTGCTCTTTTTCACTAAATCTACCTGTTAAGTCGATTTGAAAGACATTATTTTGTCATTAACTTATTTCAAAAGAAACTTAACGAATTGAAATCGCAAATACCAGAGAAGCCAAATTCTGTAACAAAGCACATATCTAAGAATCTATAAGACATTGAATAATTCCTTTCGGTAATTTTTTAATTCAAAAGATTTTCCGTTCCTCTACTTAATAATTGCTGATTGTAGTCATTAAAGTAGCAAGGACAGATGCATTCCTCATTTACTATATTATTATTCTGAATATTAACTTTCCTTAATTCATTATGAAGATTTCATCTAAATTTTTAATTGTTTTGCTGGATATATTCAGCAGGGACTTCATACTTTGTCACGGGGTAATCATAGCTTATTTCCCAGAGCTTTGTTGAGATATCCGACCAATGAGTATTCGCAACTGAAGCAACAAGCGTGATATAGTAAACTGGCTCAGTTGGCTTGAATTCGAAGCTTACAGTGCCTTGCGAATAGAAAGGCTGACCCATGTCAATCAAAACCGTCTTCCCTGTTGCCATCGCACTACCACACTTTGCCATGTCTGTTGTGAATTTCTCAGTACTTGTGGCGATCATTCTGTATGAGACTACTAAATACTTATCGCTAGATCTCTTAAAAAGATATTCGGTTACCCACTTGTTTTGATGTAATCGAGGAAAGATAACGTTGACTGTTTTAGCTTTCGCGTTCCATTGCAATTGGACTTTGGAGTTCGGGACTGAAAACAATGGAGTCGGACGCATTCCTCTAGGATATACTCCCATCATTTGCACTACTACGAATGACTGAGTATCCTTTTCAACTGAAGTGCTGTGTTTCAGAGCAAGGTATACCATGAGCTCCTTTGGTCCATAAAATCCTTTTGCCACTGGAATACGCATCGTTTTTGTAACAGTATCATTAACTTGAGTCCAATTTTTGGTTTTGTCATTGGGAGCTGAAAGGATGGCGTAGGAGACGCCATTTTCTCCGCATTTGGTGAAACTGAATGTGAAATGTTGAGCCCATAGAATAGCGCCACTCATAGGAACGATAGTAATTTCCTCTCCAACTATGGATACGCTTCTTTTCTGTATACTTTCCATTGGTGAAAGTACTTTTCTACCAAAGGTGGTCTGGGCAAGACACACCGAAAAGCAAACCACTAGAGCAAGAAATGTTGTCATGGTATCAAATTAAGAGAACAACTTAGATTATATTTGACTCTGTGCTTCGAGAGATAAATAAATAAGTGATCAGAAGACTCCGGAGCCTTTTTGAATTCACGATTTTGATTAAAATTGACTCCGCACTTCGAGAGAAAATTAAATGATCAGAAGATTCCAGAGCTAATTTGAATTCCGAGTTTATTCGAACACTGGACAATGAATCTCGCTTTTTAAGAATGAGATAATTTCTTTAAACGAAGAGATATATCGTTTTCAACAAATTTTCTGTACTTATTCTTAAGTTCGTTTCAATTGCTGACACCTTCACAATATTCATGTTTTCGATATATCAGCTGAAATTCCTTCGGAATACTTTCTTGTTGGTCTTAAACTCGTAAAGTTGTGATGTTTTTTGAGCAAAGTGGACTGAATAACATAACATTCTTTCGAAAATAGTCAGCAAAAGTGCTTTTGTGTTAAGTTTTAACCCTGAAAAGGAAAATCAACTTCATTCGCATTGCTTGATCACAAAAATGCGATTAGTTCGCTAGGTTCTTTCTTATAATTGAAGTTGCAAATACCAGAAAGCGAATTTTGTTGCAAAACATGTTATCTAAATATCTATTAGAGATTGAATAATTCCTTACGGCGATTTCTCAATTCAAGATTTTTAATTCGTTATCATTATTATTGTTGTTTGTAGTCATTATGATAGCAAGGAAAGATGCAGCTCTCATTTACTATATAATTATTAATTTTCCTTCATTCTTTAGGAAGTCCTTATACTTTTTTAATTTTTTCGTTTTAGATATGCAGGAGGCACTTGGTATTTGGTGAGAGGGTAAACAAGGCCTGCTCCTCCGCTCGTTCTTGAAGTATCCAGAAAATGGGTCACCGCGACCGAAGCAACAAGGGTGATATAGTAAACTGGCTCCGTTGGTTGGAATTCGAAGCTCAGAGCCCCTTGCTTCGTCTCGACAGGCTGAGTTAATTCTATAACACCAGGAGTATTCCCTTTTACCCTCACTCCACACTTTGTCATTGCTGTTGTTAATTTCTCAGAACCTGTAGCGATCATTCTGTACGAGTACCTTAACGTATGGCTTCTACTCAAATGAAGCTTAGAGTAGAGATTATTTTCTTTGATTAATGGCGGAAAGATAGCGTTGACTTTTTGAGTTTTAGCGTTCCATTGCATTTGGGCTTTGGAGTTCGGGACTGAGAAGAATTTCGTTGGAGAAACAACTTGTGGTACTCCCTTTAACTCCAAAATGATGAATGAGCGAGCAAACTTTTCCACTGGAGCACTGTGCCTCAGAGCGAGGTACACCATTTCCTTTTGGTTGCTTCCATGTCCAGCATGAATCGTTGTGACGATATCATCAACCCGAGTCCATTTAGTTGCATTGGAGAGAGCATGAAGAGATGGAAGGACGGCGAAAGATACACCGTTTCCTTCGCATTTTGTGAGAGTGACAGTCAAATATTCAGGCCGCGAGGCATTAAGAGGAACTATAGAAATTTCCTCTTGATATAAGGAAACACTTTGTTGCTGGAGCCTTCCCATTGGTGAAAGCGTCCTTAAACCAAAAGCGGTGTGGGCAAGACACACTGAAACACAAATCAATAGAGCAAGACGGTTTGTCATAGTGCGAAATTGAGAGAACAATTCTGATTAAAAATAACTTTGTATTTTTTCGAGATAAATAGGTGTCCAGAATACTCCGGAGCCGTTTGATTTCAGAATTTATTCTAGCAGCTATAATATAAATTCAATGTTGAAAATTGAGAGAACTTCTTTCGATAAAGAGACACCTTGTTTCAACAAATTTCTGTATATCTACCTTGGAACTCATACTATAGGCGTTTAATGATGGCTTTAACTGCAGATACCTTGACAATATTTAAGTTTAAGTACATAATAGCTATGATCCCTGTGAAATATTTAAACTCGTGAAGTTTCAATGATTTGATTTTCAAACGAAGTTAATTGAATAAAAAACCTTCAGCAGTCAATCGACAATCGAAGTGTATGCGTATCGTAATTTTCACCACTTTAACGATCGATCAATCTCACTCGCATGGCTCGGTTATGAAAATTTGATTAGTTCGCTAATAGCTTTCTTACATTTGAAATATCTAATTATTTTGAGCAATTTTGAGGCAATATAGCTATCAATTCCATCTAGAAAGGAGACATCATTAGCGCGAGTGATCCTATATGATCTTTGATTTATGATTTTATTCAGGCTCTAATAGTTGTTAGAATTGGGTTTCTCCTTATGACTTGACGAGTAGTCACCATATGAGCAATGGAGTTAGAGAAGATAACTCATGGACTGAAAAAGGATATAATAAACTCTGGAGCCTAGCGCTCATACAAAAACAGAAGTATTTCTTCTCTGCCTTTTCAAAAACTATAAATTACAGAGCTTTAATGATGGGTTCATAAGAGACTAGTACTAATGTGCCTGAACCTTTTCTCACACCTCAGAATCATGATCAAATTCCTTTTTCTAAGAAATTGATCATATGTAAGTAATAATATTAGATATATAAGAAAGTTGAAAACTTTGAAGAGGTATTGAGAAATATGTATGGTCTTTGAGAGGAATTTCCAAGTAATAATACAGATGTTTCTCTAATAGATCTGCTTTTGAAATAACTTCAATTCGAAAATGGCTTCTCTTGGTTAGAAGCGTATGATGCAGGGAAGTTCGCAGGTAATGATGTGAAGAACACTCTTACGGGTGGTTATAACTTCAAGGTCTTAGAA
>ENA-UOTX01001615-UOTX01001615.1-compost-metagenome-genome-assembly--contig:-NODE-1615-length-15397-cov-34.026305_pt1 | contig 15397 bp, 5 predicted proteins | sample MGYA00238143_ERZ746982 | MGnify/ENA primary metagenome ERZ746982 (study PRJEB28758, sample SAMN06268862) | compost metagenome | isolation source: single cell | place: USA: California, Emeryville, Joint... | reverse complement strand
CCCATATTTTCACTGTTTTATCCCATGAGCCTGAAACGAGATACTTCCCATCCTGATCAAAACTCAAACACGTCACTGCGTCCGTATGACCTTCAGGGGTTGTTAGACTTTTGGATGTCTGCACTTCCCAGATCTCCACTGCCGTCTTGTAAAATGAAGCGATGTACTTTCCATCGTGTGAAAAGCTCAGGCTACTCACCCAATTTTGATGAGAGCCAAGAGTGGCGAGACAAGTAGAGGTTTGCACCTCCCAGATCTTTATGGAATGACAGTCTGAGCCTGCTGCAAGATACTTTCCGTCACCAGAGAAACAGACGGAAAGGACTAGATTTTGAGCACGAAGCGTGCCAATGCATTTGAAAGTTGGTACTTCCCAAATCTTCACTGTATTATCCTCAGAGCCTGAGGCCAAATACTTTCCATCTGGAGAGAAGCTTACAGGTCCGACAGCTCTTATGTGACCTTCGAGAGTCTTGAGACGTTCGAATGAGATCGGGTCCCAGATCTCCACCGTATGGTCCTTTGTACCTGTGGCTAGATACCATCGGTCCTCTTTAAATTGCTTCATTTTACTCTTGAAGATATTGCCCTTGAAAATTGAAACGAAATATTACAGCGACTCTAAAACCAAGAAACAAAGCCAAGAGGTGAAGATCGGATTTATTCATGACACTATCAAGAACAGCTATTTACTTGAAGCGATTAAAGATGAGATGAAAAGAAATAACGGAGTCAGCAAGATTTTAGCTAGCAAAAGCATTATTGTTGACACAGAACTCGTGAAGTTTATCGGAAATGCAGCGCAATATGATGCGGTCTTAGCTGAACATTTAAGGCGAGCCATTGACTTAACTAAAAGCGATAAAAGTGATTGTGCGGCAATTTATGCTGCGAACAGTGCCACGATACTTGTTGCTGCTTATTATTCTTTCGCAGGTCAAGACCTGAGCCATATCAATATCCGCGGAGCCAACATCAGGGGTGGCTATTTCTCCGGAGCTAATTTTACAGGAGCAGATTTAAGTTTTACGAACTTAGCAAATATTCAAGCAGATGATGCTACGCTCGTAAAAGCAAATCTCAGGGCTGTCAAATTTGGTATCCTCCCAAAACTCAAGGGTCACACAGATTACGTGAGCAGTGTCAGCTTTTCAGTTGATGGAAAGTACATTGCTTCGGGCTCAGTAGATAACTCTGTGAAAATCTGGAAAGTAGAGACCTCCAAATGTGTTTCTACTCTCAACAGTCACACAGGTACTGTGAATTGCGTAAGTTATTCACCTGACGGAAGGTATCTCGCATCAGGATCGGAGGATCAGACGGTGAAGATCTGGGACGCGAAGACCTTTGAGTGTCTTACAACTCTTCAGCACGAAGTGAGTGTCCAAAATGTGAGTTTCTCAGGCGACGGCAAGTATCTTGTTTCATATTCTTCAGATTCAAAAATAAGATCCTGGGACGTAGCCACCTCGAAATGCCTCGCAGCCATCTCCAAAGATTTTGTGGATTTTGAATTTTCTTGTATAGTATACAGCATGGCTGTCTCTCTCGACGGAAAATACTCTAAATCCTCTTCGAAATCATACATCCAATTTTTTCCTTTTGAATCTACCAAATTTTAAAACCTTTCAAAATTGCAGCTATAAAGCTTGAAGACTCTGACAGGAAAAAGCCAGAGAGAGAGACAAAAAAAACAGGAGAAGAAGAAATAAAAAACCACATATGGCACATACGGAGTATCAAATGGTGGTATTAAATGAAAATCTAAAAAAAAACATCGAAATGTCACATTTAATGACCGAGTGGTTGTTTTTTAAAATAGGTAGCGCCTTCGTAACCCAAAGCTTTAATGAGATGATCATCTTGATCTATTCTGAATTTGTCCCACAAGTGAAGCTGTACTGCTATGTATTTCCCGATCTCGTTAAGAGTAGTTAGCAGCTTCCCTTTCAAGTCTTCATCTTCATCGTGACTTTTTTTCTCTTCTTCAGGTTCTTTTTTGTCAAGAATAAAGTGGGTTAACTGAAGTAGCTGATTTTTTTGCTCCTGGTTGAGCCTTTTTAACTCCCTTTCTTGATAGTAACCGACATATTGCCTGAAAATATCTTGTTTGCTGACACGACGTCTGACGTGTTCACCATCCTTACTTTCTTCCTTTTCTTCTCGTGACTCGGATAGCATCTCCATAATCACGTAGAACATAAAACCTGTCGTCATCATATCTCTGAGACACCATAACCAGACCTTTGATAAAGCCTTCTCGACAAATCCGCTGCTATTGTTGAAGTCTTTATCTCCTTTTAATTTGTGCTTGGCATAAATTTCGATCAATTCCTTTACTTTTCCAAGGGAAAGAAACCCTCCATAATCAATAGGAACAATATAAACAGCCAGCAGTTTATCTAACGCATTGGGTCGCGGAGTAAACCATTTGTAATTGCTTTCACTTCCGAGATATTCTGTACGGCAACTTATAATGAATTTGACTTCGATGGTAGCATCAACTTCACTATTAGGAGGGAGTAATTTTTCCATGAACTCTTGTATTAAGGTCTCGCGCCTTCCACTCTCCATACCAAGTCCTTCATCAAAACTATCTATGTAGAGATGCGCTCCTTTTTTTTGGAGATCTTGGAAGGTTACACGAGTACCAAGCACTCGATTCATCGAATTGAGGATAGTTTCTAGTTCAATACCATTCGCCAAATTAAAATAAATTGGAAGTGGCTGACCAGACTTCCAGTTTCGAACAGCTTCAATAAATTTGAGTTGTAAGGCAATGGACTTTCCTGACCCTGCTGAACCAAATATCACCATCACTTTATGCTGTTTTTGGTCAGGAATCAAAAAGCCCCCAATTTTTTTGAATAGATCTTCAGTCTTTAGGTCCTTGTGTTTCTCAGGGTCAAGAAGAGTCACATTTTGGTTGATATGGAGCTCTTTTGTTTGATGAATATCTTCGTTCAAACTGATAGCAGAGCGATTATTCTCAATATTTTCTTTCACTTTGGCAATGTAATGGCTCAAAACTACATCTTCCTTGTAGCTATCGTCTCCCATTTGCTTTAAACGATCGATAGCGTCTTTAATCGGCATCCTTTGAGCAGGTTCCGGATGGGTTAGCTTATCCACTAATGCTTTGATCTCTTCTGTATTGTAATCAGTGCTTTCTCCGGCAACATTGTGAATTACTTTTCCACAGGTGTAAGCGAGGCCCTGAGGAATGCTGACTGTGGGAGGGTCGGTTGTTTTGTCAAATTCAGGAGGTTCATATCCTGGAGTGGTTTGTCCAATCTTTTGCTTGTCGAAATTTTCAGGAGCATCGGTAGAAAATAACTTGAGAGCACTTCCCATATCAATCATTGATGTTTGAAAGAGGTCTGAATCATAAAGCGTGTTATCGGGTTTCAAATCGATGAATGCGATCCGCTCATTCAGAAGTTTTTCTGTGGTTTCAAGCACATCGATCAAATAAGGCTTTTGATACTTCCAGAGCTGATATTTAGCGTCTGCAAAGATCGCTGCTGCGGAGTTCTGAGGAACTATTTCCATCATAGTATATCCCTTTCGATGATCAGCAACATCATCTTTCTCTTTCTCAGAGGTCAGCAAACTCCCTGCGACGATAGTCATATCGAAGAGATGAGGAGCATAAACTTTTTCTGCCACACTGCTACCAAAATAATCGTCAAGGGTTGATCCGACAATATCGGTGGCAGCAGGTATAATAGCATTGTTCTTATCTTCTTCATCTAGATCCGTCCACTCAGATTCTGAGTTTTCTCTCGCTATATGAGTAAGAGATTTTGATTTCTTGATACAAATTATTTCACCAGGTCCTACTTTACTCCCTCTAAATAAATTAAGACCAAATCTGACGATACCAAATCCACCTTGGCCGATTACAACTCTGTCGTTTGTTGATTCTCCTTTCTTTTCATCATTCTTTATCTTGTCATTGAGATATTCTTTCGTTACTATGTTTCCAAGCACCATATCTTCTTGTTGCTCTTTTGAAAGCCTGTTCAGTAGCAGGACAAGCCCACCGTCCTCTCCACAGATCAGAGTATGGCTTAGTCCAAAGACGGTTTTGTCAAACCGACCAGTGATGAGAGCCTGAATCAAGTAATCATGAAAAGCTTTGTCATTGAAGCAATCTTGAAGCTTTTTGAGAGCTTCTTTAGCTGTTCTCGTTAAAGAGGTCGAACGTAACCAAACCATGTTATCAGAAGCTGTTTTAAGCTCTTGTTGGAAAGCTTTAAGCAAATCTTCTTTGGAAATTGAAGAGAGAAGACGACTCTTTTTTTCAGGTGGGAAAATATGAGACACGCTAAGGATTTTTTTCGCTATTCTCCAATCGATAGCCTTGATAGTTGAGTCTTGAGTGAGCAGATTAAGCACCAGAGTTTCTACTTTTTCTTTCATGGAAGGCTCAAGTTCGAATAGAATTTGCTGTGCATGTCCGATGACGTCAAAGAATCGGACCCACGGTAGGAAAAGCGTTCCTTCTTTTTTAAATTCTTCCTGCAAGAGTTGCATGATGGTCTGGAATTCCTGCAAAGTCTTTTCCGTATCGACATCTAACTCTTCGGATATTAGATAGTTCATCGCGACCTCTAGTTTGTGGAATGGATCAAGAGAGGCTTTTTCCCATGTGCTGAGATCAAATTGATCAGTTTCGATAGTTTCCGACATCTTGATAGATAGCTGACAAATGGCTGTTATTTTTTGTGCGTACGGCTAAAGGTATTAATTTTCGAGTGAAATTAATATTTGTTATAATTAATAGGCGTACGGTTCATTAAATAGCCAGCGTAGAGGTTTAATTAGCAAATCTCAGAATCAAGAAGAATCCAAAACAATACTCTCCAAAAGAAAATGAAAAGGAAGATGTTTAAGTCAGGTAAATCTGAGCTGTTCGAGACGTAAAACCACCAATAATGAGCATGGAATCAAAAAAAGCACACTGACTTCATTAAAAACATGAAAAACATAAATTCCCGTCCCGACTTTTTTCTTTCCTTCCTCTCTTCAGGATAGTGAGAAGAAGTTATGTTTAGATCGCTCTCACTTAACGTCTTTCAAATCACAGTTAAGACAAAGTGAATGTTTACAATATATATATAACTCCTCGATAGTTCAGTAACGGGTCCTTTTATTAGAATGAGTCAAGCTCTAATTGACATGAGTGAATGTCAATGAAGAAACGTAGTGTCATCAATCATCGGTTCATTTTACTATCCTAACCTTTAAACTGGCTTTCTATAGATAATTTGGATAGCACGCACATCAGCAAAGATATAAATTTTAAATGGAATACTTGATATCTGACAATTTTTCTACAACTCTCTATGAAAGCACCCCCTTTGTTGAACTTGGGCTAAAATCTACTTAGATATTTTCATCAATTGTTTGGAGAATAAACATATTTTTTATCATTAACATAAAAACTCATTTTTTTAGCATAAGACAACTTTTTTTATCTTTACCGCTGCTGAGATCTAGCTGACTGGTACGAGTAATGTCTTAAGCGTGCATGAAATGCACAGTTTTTTGTTCTTGTGATCCTCATGAGTGTTGATTTTGTGTTTATTTAAGAATTATAACTTTATTTATCGATTCTCATATCTGTTATCGAAGTACTCCACAATTTCAAAAATCCGATCAATTGCCAAAACAGAATTAAAAGCAATAACTGAAAAGAAGTCAAAGCCAAACCTTGAGAAATGAACAAAAAACAAGTACAAAGCAGAGTATCATTCTAACTTCAATGAATATGATTAAGAAGTAAATTCCTTAATAGAAGCGAGCGCAGTTAAAAAACTTTTTCTTTTGCTCATATTAGAAAAGCTAAAAAGCTTCATTTAGGTTATATTGCTCTCTTGGAGGAGCTTAATAGTAAAAATACCGATAGGTTGCTGATCTGCAGTCAATATATGAGTTATTATGGTTGTTTTGGTGAAATGAGTATCCTTTTTTGTTAAGTGAGAGTGAATATTGTCTACATGGAGTTAGATTAGAAGAAAGCCGAGGAAAGAGGAAACAAAAAATTTGTGAAAAATCGTTCAAAACGTTTTGCTTGTTGCTTTTTTTTGAAAAACTAAAGTTTATACTCAAAGGAACCTTTTAACTCTCGTACCATGGCTGTCTATTGTCCTTAATATTAAATTATGGAATCTTTTGTAGTAATAGAGAAAGACAAGGAGACAAAATTTTGAAAAAGGTCTTTACTTGTAGCTTAGGTATTCTTTGATGGTGTTAATGTAAGCTGCTTATTTTGCGTTATTAAGCTTTATGCTAAATAATGTTCGACTATGGAAAGCATTAGATGACTTGCTTTTCGCTGATACTTGAAAGAACAGTCTTGCTGTACAACTAAAAGATATTCTTACAACTTCCAAAAAAACTAACAAGCAGCTCCACTCCAAGCAATCAGGGTATTCCTTAGATAGAAAAGTCCCACATAGTAATGCTCGTAGGTAAATTGGATTTGCAAATGCGGTTGAGGACCCTCAAAATGATCAATAGATCTTCAAATATCACATGGAAAAAAAGCCATTTCGAAAGTGTTAAATCACTCAAAATCACATAGCAGGAAGTCTCTCTGATGCTGGATGTTCCTTCTCTATGCCAAGAGCCTGCGGTCTCAATGTTTGGCAGCTCAACGAAACAATTGCACAAACTTTGAAATTGAATCAGTATTTGATTCTTCCCTACAAACACCGCAAGATGTATCACATTCTAATTAATAGTTAAGTAATCAGCGTTTATAAGAACAATGCTTCTCAGATAGAAATGTGAAATATCTCTTCCGAATAGCTGTAACTTACGCTCCATTAATATTTAAAATGTTACAGCAAACTTATTCTAATGTTAAGAGCATAGATCATGAACTACCAGAGTACTTGAAATCTCTCTTAGGAGTTCATTGGGTACTTCTAAGTCGACTTGGTGTAACTCTTATTATGACAGCTTAAAATGGCTGTTAGATTTGAGAAGTTTGAAAAATTTGTCACAAACTCAAATCCCAAGCTGAAACAATCGCTTTGCTAATCCTCTCCTGATAGAAAGTGAAGCACAGCTTGGAAAAACTGCCTCTGGGAATTTTCATTGATTATTTTCTAGCTGACATCTTCCTCCTTGTGCTCTTCTACAAATTCCTTTTGGAGTAGAGTTTCTGTACTGACTCTGGTATTTTTTTGTCTCGATTTTGTTTCAAGTGCTTTTCTTGTTCTTTTGACCTCTGTTTCCTTCTGAATTGCTTTTTTTTTTTTGAAAGATAAATAGGTATTCTCAATTCCAACGTCAATTCAACGGCTAGCAGATGTGGCATTTCAAAAAGAGTTTGTCATATCAGGTCCTGGAAAAACTGAATCAGAATTGTTGAGAGTTGCGGTCATAATGCTGAGAACACAGAATGGCACGCGCTATGATACACTGAGGGATGCGACAGCGTATTCCAGCTCTGATGTGCAGGTGTTGGCGGAAAATCAGGATAGTAACCTGAAGGACATTCAGTGCCGCATGTTGTCGGAAAAGGTTGTAGAGAGTCCTCGTTTTGCAACTAGTGCATTGATAGTTTAAGTGAGGCCATATCGTGCAGTTTCGGATATCAAATGCAAAGCAAGGCAAACAAGCAGCCTTTCTGATGTATTCTAAATTTATCGAAAATTAAACGAATTTCTAAAAACGACTTAAAGAACCACTTGATTCTCAATAGTTATCTCATACTCTCCTGATTATTGATGAGAAATATCAAAGTCTTCTTGGCCTATCTGCTCTCTGGTGTAGTTTCGATTCTTTGAAAATAGAAACACTCTCATAACCGTTCCCGCCACCAATAATTTCGAAATCTCATCGACCGGCTGCAATGATTGTTCTAATCTGAAAAATAACGCTGCAGCTTGTAAATCTGCCGCTTAGAATATTGACACATGACAAAACCACTTCCATCATACCTGAGCAGCAATCCGAGTTAAGAAGAAAGCTCTTCAAACAACCATTTCTGATGATATCTTTATTGTTGCTCTCAGCTCTTATGATGATATTATCTTAATCCTTTATTCGTTTATTTCATAAGAACCCTCTTCTCAAAGAGCGGTTCGAATGATAAAGCAGTTGCTAAATCAAATTATTTGAAGAATACTCCCAAAAGTTAACAGTCTCGCTAATTCCATAAAAAATATCGACATCCGATAGATTAATAGCCTAATTGATTGATATAACTATGTATCAATGGCAGATTTTAGGCCCCATCATATATAATTCCTCTATAATGATCACAACAACACTTTAAATCGTGTAAAATCAATAATTCTAGTATCTTTGTAGTTCTCAAGCACAATTCCTATGTAAAACTTTTGTGAGTTATCTTTTTAATGAACAGAAACTCATATTCACACATACTTCTTAAAAAGCAAACAGCTTCAGAGAGCGATGATATTTTACATTCAATGATAAAATATGCAAGCAAGGACTCAAATCACTAAAATATGTAAACTGGATAGGATGCCTCTATTATCGATGCAAATAGGCATTACAATTGGAAGTTTTCAGAAAGCGTAAAATTTTTCATTTGTTGGGTTGTCCACATTTATCAACTTTATTCCGGCAGTACCCTTGCCGCAGTACCCTTTTTAGAAGTACGCTAAATGTGTTATGCGCTCTTACTTGTTAAAATTTTTTTCACTCTGCGCTAGGAACTGTTATTTCGCAGCTTCCCTTCTCCTAATAAATGTGTTTCCTCATTAATTCTCTCCTTACGAAGGAATGTTTCGCATATCAATTTTTGACTCACTCATTTGATTCTTACGAATCCTTACTTCTTGGTCTCTCAGCCTCATATTTTGGAATGTAATATTTCTTCCAATAGAATCATCTCAGACAGCATAACAAGAAATTTTTACCATATTTTCTCATCTGGTATTGAAGGAGTGATCTCTCCAATCTCAAACGGCACTCTAGGAGAATTAGAAGTAAAGAGAAGTTGCTATTTCTCAGAGAGTAATTTCCTAAGCCTGTCAGGTTCGTAGACGATTCTTCCTGAGTCGTTGGGATCTGCTATCTCGTAAATTGTGCTGTTGTGTTTTCGCAGCTTCATGACATCCTGTACGATTCTTGTTACTGGCATCTCAAATTTAATTAAATATTTCTGAGATTCTGAAGAATCTGTAAAACCAGTGCGGAATCAAACTGCTTTACCAATTAATTCAAGCCAATAATCGAGAATCTCGATTATCTTTTTCTCTTGTAATAGCATTGCTGAGAAAACTGAGATCCGTGGTATTTTTAGGTTTAATAAACCTAAACCAGAAACCTATGAACCATTGTCTGCACGCCTGCTATTATTCTCATAACCAAGAGCATTCGATCATTGTGAATGAATTCAAAATGAGTCTAATTAAAGAGACAACTAAAATATTGTTTACGGTGCTTGGCATATCTTAGTACGAGAATATAAATAGAATAGAAGAAGAGTTGCTGTCAATAGTTATTTCGTAGGTGGCGATAGAATTGAATTTATAACAAATGTGCTCATTAAACTCGACCTTCGGACAGAAAACAATAATACTAACAGAAAAACCCACAACTCATTTATTCTCTATTGATTATCTTCAGCGTTTCCATCAGTTGCCTGGGATTGTTTTTGTTGTTCGATGTTCTCTTGGTTCACTTTTTCTTCCTGACTTTTTCCGAATTGTAATTGAGAAGATCTATAGAAGAAGTAAATCTAATAGAAATCATAAACATTTTTCCGCGTCGTCGCCAATGATTACCTTTCCTAGTTCATCAATAGCTCTGTTTTTATCCATAGTGTTGCGAATCAACTTTTCCATTGCTTGCATGTTTTCGGTCTCGAGTTTTTGGTATCTCATCTGGAAAGTTGGATCAGTCTTCACGTATTTTGCCACCGCAGCATATTCAAAAGCTTATGAAAGAAAAGGACCCCAATTCTCTGAAAAATGAATTAGCTCAGGTCTTCAGTCATACGAAGCTCCCAGATAAGGATCATCCAACTCAGCTTCAGACACCACATTCGAAAAAAAGTCAATAAATCTAACCATTCTAGCGCTACGCTGAATCAGACGTCGTCTGCTAGGTTGAGAAATACGATACAAATGAAAACTGCGTCCAACGAACGATTAGATCCAGAAAATAAAAAGCCAGAACTCAGAGCTGGGCTCAGTATCTTTAGTTCATTTATCACGTCTCATGTAAACGACAATGAGGAAAATGCAACACACGAAATTAGAGAAAATGAGAAAATACAGTCCCCTCAGAGAGAAGTAAGGACTTTTTCGCATTTTAGAGATAAGAAGGACTCAACGAGGCAACTAGGCTCAAAGACCAAGCAGCAGACTCATAGTGTACTGAAATCAGGAGAAATAAAGATAGAGGATAACAGCGAGAAAAAAACAGATGATCATCATGAGGAACCCGATAAAGCCATTTCGAAGACGTCACTCGAGCATGACCCAACTCACAGGACTCTAACAGAGTTTCAGAATATAGATAACAGCAAAAGTGCTAGAAAAGAATTGGAAATCCTCTCGCCTAAAACAGCGCTATCCACCGAAGAGTCCGGACGAGGTGAAGGATACACCTCAGCGGTTAATCTAAAGCTGCTGAAGCGAGAAGTCAAGCCGTTTACAACCACAAACGCTCATCATAGAGCAAGGACAGGAAATAAAACGGCGTTCTTTTTTAGAGGGACCGAAGAGAAAGGAACATCGAGGGATTTTCGAATCTTAACTCGGGTGAAGCCATTTAGAGAATGGAGATGAGAAGGGTGGAAAATTTTATAATAAGTGTATGGTGTTTACAAAGACCTCTGTAGATGAATAATTCCTTTACAAAAAACCACATTGAAAAAAGTGACTCATCATTGAGAGCTTATATGAGAAAAAAAGATATTTCACTCTAGAAGGGTCCCCTTTTTTACAAGATATTCTTTTTAAGTTCATTGTACTTGTTTTCGCATTCTCGATCAATCTCTTCGAAGTTTAGAAACAATTCTAAGCCTGTTCTAAAATTCTCGAATTCCGATGGACGATACTTATTGAAAGATAATTAGACTCTAATCAATGCATTCAATTTACATTTCCACGTTCGTATTGATTAACTAAATCCATAGCTTGTCTAACTTCCACCGATTGGAATTCCACTGGAGCTAATCTGGAACTTTTCTCTCTTTCCTCCACAAAATCAGCCATGCCGTAGACTGGCTCGTTCAGATATCTAAAAATAATAAATGAGTCACAGACACTAACAACATGAATTTACCTATCTTCGTTGGAGTTCCGGCTTCTATTTGAAAGTGTTTTATTATCGAGTTCCAGACTTTGAGAGATTCGGGTATCGTCGTTTCCTTTAATGAATTTCGAGGCCTTTATTCAAATAAAGCATTAGCACTACTACAACTAGCACACTCTCAATACCTGATAAGGATATTCTGAATCTAATTCATCATTCACTTCCGACAGCAAAGAGCTTTCTTCACTGTCCTCGTGCATGGCTTGGGCAGACGATTTTGTTATCACTCTTTTTCTCACAATGCTCTCGATAAGATTTCTATATCGAAAGGGATGAGATTGATCTGTAACTTAAGAAAATTCACCTTCTGTCTTTCATAAACAGCGGATGTACAAAAGACAAATATCCTTTTCTGCTTTGAAAGCGCGTGAAATTGTACATATTCAGCTAATGAGTTTTATATTAGGAGAGACCTCATAGGGTATCCTTACTTGACGGGTGAATGAGTTAAATTTATTGTGTTTGAAAAACATTGGCAGAATCACCTTTGCGAACTCGCTTGGTTTGGGGATCACAAAGGATCTGCTGTCTTCGTTCCAATAGATAGTCGGCTTGAACTTCCCATCCTCGAATCTAATTAGAGGGGCATTTGAAGAGACTCTCTTACCTGGAGGATGCTGAAGAGTTTCTCTAGGAAGTTAGATTTGTATTTTTTGCGTGCTTGCTTCAGGGAAGTTGAGCAGTTTTCCATTTTTTCGCAGAGACTTGTTTTTTGTCAAATGTTATCGAATTCAATAATTAACAATGGAAGAGCTCCAGCTTAAATCGAACAACTTCGCTTCAGCAATTATAACAACCACGAAAATTAGCTATGTATTCGAGCTAAAAATACAGTTTTGACGTCATTTAAAATTTAATGAAGAATTCCTGTTTATTCTCGACTATTTCGATTTCTTTTCATTAGAAAAAAAAGATTCGAAATTATTTGGAAATTTCTGGGAGTTTCAAATTTACTGGTAGATTATTTCCGTTCAATCGAATTGTTAATTAAAAGTCTGCGGAAGGTTTTTGTATTTGATTTATAAACAAAGGAGTGAGGTTTTGGCTGCCCACTGATTTCCTATATGCTTTCTTTCACTGTAGCTTGGGCTTCAATTCTGAAATACATATAGAGGAGGCTGGATTATTGGTTTGGGCTGTTGGTTTTTTGCAAAAGTATATTTAGATTTTTTCAATAGAAGAAGCGTGTCTTTTTATAATTTTTTTTCAATGAAATTTTCAGTAAAACGTTCCTAAATTATGGGTTGTTTGGAATGTTTAATTTATTTCCAATCGATTCCACTTAATTTCCAGGAATTATGCCTGAATTCATTTCGCACCTTCCTTACCTGAGAAACTAGAGCAAAAATAATATCCTACATGAGTTTTCATGCGTGGGTGTTCCCACGAATTTGACATTCGAGGTCATCTTTAGCTTTCGAATCGAAAGAACCTTTCGACTGTATTCAGATGTAGCGAATCCATTGTAGTTTTTGAAAGTATTTTGAGAATGGATAGCTGAGAATACACATAGATGAATGGTGTGTTTGGTAAGCAGTCGATGTTAGAGTTGCATGATGCTGGGACTATACATTAAATACTACCTAACTGCTATAATTCGTACCGCCTCCGAGCTAGAAAACGAGAAACCTTAATTAAGCATTCAAATTCGATAATAACAAGAGCAGAATTTTCAATTAACTGCTCTCTCATGTCTGAGTCAGAGCAAAAGGAAGATTGAGACAATTTCCTCGTTAATGTTTCGAGAGATAAACCTAAAATCTACTTTTCACAGTTGTTCAGATAAAAGTGAATTCTGTTTCGTTATATCTTTGAACATCAATTGGAGCCGTTATTTAAAGTCTGAATTTTCTTGATGTTGTTGTTTCATTCATAATCTCACGCTATAAATCAAATACTTCCTTGTCAGGTCCCTGTTTCGAGATTTGCAAATCCCTTTTAAATATAAAATATGAGAGAAACAGAAGAAGAATAATAAAGTTCCTTGAAAAATTAGTGAGAGTTGAAATTCTGTAATTTAATATTCATCAATTGACTCAGGCTGAATTATACAAAAATCAGACTCATGCTCACATCTCGATCTAGCTTTAGCTTTGCAAAAAACCTCTTTTTTCATGTGGCTGCTTCTTTGCGAGCTCATTAATTAACGTCTCAATTGATCATAACTTGTATTTCAGAGAGAAAAGTGTCTCTTAGCAATTATGCCTCTAATGGCATTTCATAAAAAGAAAGTCAAAACTTATGAGAGAAAGCGAGAAAGAGATAGCATCATCTTAGTGAGTGAGTCTGGTGTTCAGCAGCACTTTCAGGAAGACTGTTAAATAATATGCATGAAAAAGGGCAATGCGGCCCTCTAAAAGTTCAACATGCAAGCCATTTCAGCCAGTGTAAATCGTATAAGCACAAATATTTCTCTTGTGTACAGACAACTTCTACATTCAAACATTCCAAACGTTACACAGAGAAATATTTTGTGTTTCTCACTAAAAACGTTTTTAAGACTTTGGAATTCCTCTCTTAATAACTTGTTATAAGTCATCAATGTTAATATCAATTTGGTGAATCTTTTTGAAACTAGGATAATTGACTCAAAAAGTTTCGTAAATCCTCTCAAATTTTATACAAAAAAAGGCAAGTGTGCAATGGTTAAGGGACAAATAAAACGTTCTTGCAAGGGTGATATTTTTTTAAAAAATCTCAGAGGAGTTCTTCAGCAAAGAAACCAATAGAGGCCATCCCGATTCTTGTCCTAATCTTATCTATACATTTTAAATGGAATACTTGATATCTGACAATTTTTCTACAACTCTCTATGAAAGCACCCCCTTTGTTGAATCTGGGCTAATATCTACTTAGATATTTTCATCAATTGTTTGGAGAATAAACTTATTTTTGATCATTAACATAAAAACTCATTTTTTTAGCATAAGCTGCTGAGATCTAGCTGACTGGTACGAGTAATGTCTTAGCGTGCATGAAATGCACAGCTTTTTGTTCTTGTGATCCTAATGTGCGTTTGATCTCGTGTTTATTTAAGAATTATAACTTTATTTATCGATTCTCAGACCTGTAATCAAAGTACTCCACAACCTCAGAAATCCGATCAATTGTCAAAACGGAATTATAGCAATAACTGAAAAGAAGAGTCAAAGCCAAACCTTGAGGAATGAACAAAAACAAGGACAAAGCAGAATATCATTCTAACTTCAATGAATATGATTAAGAAGTAAATTCCTTAATAGAAGCGAGCGCAGTTAAAAAACTTTTTCTTTTGCTCATATTAGAAAAGCTAAAAAGCTTCATTTAGGTTATATTGCTCTCTTGGAGGAGCTTAATAGTAAAAATACCGATAGGTTGCTGATCTGCAGTCAATATATGAGTTATTATGGTTGTTTTGGTGAAATGAGTATCCTTTTTTGTTAAGTGAGAGTGAATATTGTCTACATGGAGTTAGATTAGAAGAAAGCCGAGAAAGGAGAAAAATCGTAAATATTTTCTGCTTGCTGCTTTTTTCTGAAAAACGAAAGGTTTTTACTCAAAGGAACCTTTTAAATGTGCTATTCTTTCTCGGAAAAGTGTTAGGCAAGGACTTAAGCATACCAAAAATACCCTTCATAAATTTCAATGATGGAGACGAACGCCTCCTCCATTGCAGGAGTTTTTCCTCCAGACAATACTAGCTTCTTTAACTCGAGCCAATTCATATTTTCTGCATATCGTTTCAGGAGAGAGAGATGAAGAGAAGCACTTAGGACACTTTCAAGCTAAAATGAATCTTTTGTCAATGGGTGGTGTAAATCAGATGTCAATCAGATCAACGACTCCCATTAAAGTATATTTGAAATATGTCGATAAGGTGTTTTCAATTGTTTTCTTAACCAGGTTCGAGTCTTTTTTATAAAAAACTTTCTTAACAGACAGCTACTCTCAGTATGCATTATGTGGAAGGTTCAAACTTAACTTTTAGACATCTTTAAGAGGATAACGGCTATTCCGACTGCTACTAAACTTATCCAGCAACCTATTGCGTACCCCTTCCACAAAGAAACAACTCCGTTTGCAACTGCTGCTGTATCCACAAAAT